>Ga0272442_10007240_pt1 | contig 14396 bp, 13 predicted proteins | sample SSMForm2O_FD_200262 | JGI IMG/M metagenome (GOLD analysis project Ga0272442, IMG submission 200262) | Marine sediment archaeal communities from Little Sippewissett salt marsh, Falmouth, MA, United States - SSM-Form-2O | ecosystem: Environmental > Aquatic > Marine > Wetlands > Sediment ...
TAAGAAGCCTAGAATATAAGAAAAATCCTTTTTGAATCTAATTCTAATCTCACCAATAAGTGGGTCTGCTATACATGCACATAATATGCAAGGTACTGCTATCTGTTGAGGAAAGAATGTTAATAATATTACTATAGCAATTGCAAAATATAGATAACTTCCAACCCTTTTTTTTTCATACATCCTTAGACCAAAGAAATGGTCACTTGGAATTATTCCTCTTAGTCTAAGAATCTCAATTGAAATAGCAACTAGTAAAATAATTAGCGGGATAATAAGTTTTAAAAGATTTATCCATCCCAAATCTGGAAGCATATAATATAATAAAAAAGATGCGCCAAAGCTATGAAATACACGTCTGTACCAATGTGCATCAAAATCAATAGAATTAATTAATTTTCTTGTGTTTTTTATCCTTTTTACAATTTTTTCCATTTTTATACAACAGCTTCTTTATCAAGGGTTAATATACCTTGTTTACCCCCAACAATAACTTCATTTACTAAATCAATAAATAAACCATTTTCTACAACACCAGGGATGTTGTTTATATCAATTTCAAGTTGTTCAGGTTCTTCTATCCTTTCAAATTCACAATCTAAAATATAATTACCATTATCTGTTATGAAAGGTTCTTCTTCCATAATCTTTCTTAGCTCTACCTCGCAGCCAAATTTCTCAAGTGCTTTTTTTGTTGATCCCCATGCAAATTTTACAACCTCAACAGGTAAAGGAAAATCAATTCCAAGTGCCTTTACTACTTTTGAGTCATCGGCAACAATTATTACATTTTTTGAGTTAAATGCAATTATCTTTTCTCTTGTTAATGCTCCTCCACCACCTTTAATTAGGTTTAATGAGGAGTCTACTTCGTCAGCACCATCTATTGTCAAATCAATCTCTGGATATTCATCTAGTGTTGTTAAAGGAATTTTTTCTTCTTTTGCAATTCTTTTTGTATGAATGGATGTAGGTATCCCTTTAACATCCAGGCCATCTCTAACAAGTTCTCCAATCTTTTTTAAAGAATACTTTACTGTAGAACCTGTGCCCAGACCTAGTATCATTCCATCTTTAACTTTTTCAACTGCTTTTTCACCTGCTAATTTTTTAAGCTCTTCTTTTTCCAATAATTCACCAAGACCTGTAATAACGATTTAGTACAAAAATTTATACTTAATTTTGTTATTAGGGCTGTGTAATTATGTTACAAAAATGTGAAGAACACGGTTATTACCGTGGAGAAACCTGTCCAATTTGTGAAAGAAAAGGAAAATTCCTGATGAATGATTCAGAATTAAGCGCTCTAAGTCGTATTATGGCTGGTGCTCTGCGACATTTTCCTGAAAAATTTGGATTGATGATGGATGGGAAAGGCTGGGTAGATATATCTTCTTTGATAGATGCGATAGGTACAAATAGATCTGGTTTTAACTGGCTAAAACCATATCATATAGAAGCACTTGCTATAACTGATCCGCGAGGTAGGTATCAAGTTGATGGTGGAATGATTAGAGCAACATATGGTCATACAGTTGATGTGAATCTTGATGATTTACCAATTGCAGAGATTGATGATTTTTATTACCCTGTAACAGAAGAAGAAATTGATATGGTTATTGAAGGTGGACTTTATCCTGTAGATAGAAAGAAGGTTCATCTTAGTGGGACAATTGATAAGGCAATTGAAGCGGGCAAAGTAAGAACAGATGAACCACAGATTTTAAAGATTGACGGTAAAAAGGCAAAAAAAGATGGAATTAAAATTTTCAGTGCTGGAAAAGATGTATATGTTACAGATGGAATAGATTCAAAATACATATCAAAAGTAAAAAATACAGATTTAAAAAAGAATAAACAAAAAAATTAAAAGGACTTTATTTTTTCCTATACCTGATTTTTGTCATGGGCTTGTAGCTCAGCTAGGTAGAGCAATCGGCTCTTAACCGATTGGCCTGGGGTTCGAATCCCCACAAGCCCGTAAAATTTTGTTAATAATGATAAATTTTTTTGGTTTTATTTATCTTTTTTTCTAAACGAGAATTTCATTTTGACATTAATGTTATAACTATCCTTCCTCTATAACACTCCTTTATTTTTAGATAGACTTATTAAATACTATATAATTACATTTATAGTTCCGGAGCAGGTGGATACTAGTGAGGGATATATTGACTAGGTTTGGTGATAATGCAGGCAGAATTTGGTCTAGTCTTAACTCTCAAGGTTGTTTAGATAAAGATGAAATTATTAGGACAACTAAACTAAATGAAGAGGACTTTTTTTCAGGTGTTGGTTGGCTTGCAAGGGAGAACAAAATATCTAGAGTTCAAGATGATTGTTTTAAACTGGATCAAACAAATCTAGAACCAGAAATTGGTTTTAATGCAGGTAAAATCTATAAGATCCTTGATATTTGGGGGGAAGCTGATTTTATCACAATAAAAAGATTATCTGATCTGGAGGAAAATCAGATACATGCTGCACTTGGCTGGCTTGCTAGAGAAGAAAAGATTTATCTAAACGAAAATAAGAAGTTAAATTTAAAATCTTAAATTAAAAAAAAAAATTTAATAATTGAAACAATTTACAAAACGGTCGGTTTTCACAGACCTTTTGTTTAGAGGAGAAACCTATAAGTATTCAATATAAGGAGAAATTAATGAAAATAGCAATGATTGGTTGGGAATATCCGCCATTTAAAGCAGGTGGCCTTGCTACTCATTGCTATGGTCTTACAAGAAGTCTTTCAGATAAAAATGTAAAAATAGATTTTTATATGCCAAAAACAAAGGAATCTGTAAAAAATGATAAAAAAAACCTTAGAATAATTGAGGTGGGGGAAACAGAGATATTCCCCTATGATAGGCCTGACACAAAAGAAATCAAAGGTAACTTTTATGATGCGGTTTACTACTATAATGACCTGGTTGTCTCACGTGTTGAAAAGAATATCAAATCTGGAAATAAATATAAAGCGGTCCACTGCCATGATTGGTTGACAATGAAAGCAGGAGTCAAAATTAAAGAAAATTTTGGAATTCCTCTTGTCTTAACAATTCATTCAACTGAGTATGATCGTTCGGGTTGGGTTTATCCAAATCAATGGTTTATTGACATTGAAAAAGATGGTATGAAAAAAGCAGATAAGATTATTGCAGTAAGCCATTTTACAAAGAGAGTGATTGTTGAAAAATATGGAATTGATCCAAATAAAATAACAGTTGTTCATAATGCTGTTTATCCAATATCTGAATCTAATAAAAAGGACATTGTCCTCTTTTTAGGACGTCTTACAATTCAAAAAGGAGCTGAGTTTTTCTTAAAGGCTGCTCAAAAAGTTAAAGATTTTGAACCTGAAGTTAATTTTGTGATTGCAGGAACTGGTGATATGCTTCCTCAGTTGATCACCCAATCAATTGATTTAGGAATTTCTGATAAGGTGATTTTCACAGGACGATTAACAGAAAATGAAGTAAAACATATTTATGGTATTTCAAGTGTTTATGTAATGCCTTCTGTAAGTGAGCCATTTGGAATTACTGCACTTGAAGCAATATCTGCAGGGACACCAACAATTGCATCAAAGACTGCAGGTTTTTCTGAAGCGTTTAATAATTGTCTAAAAGTGGATTTCTGGGATACTGACGAGATGGCTAATAAGATTGTTTCTTTGCTTAGATACGATCCTCTACACAAAACACTTAGAAAAGAAGGGAAAAAGGAAATACAGTTATTCACATGGGATAGAGTTGCAGATAAAACAATTGATGTATACAATGGAGTAAATTGAAATGGCATCAGTATGTCTATATTTCGAGGTTCATCAGCCGATAAGGCTAAACCGTTTCTCAGTTTTTAATATTGGTAACAATAATATAAACTCATATTTTGATAAAAAGATAAACAGGGAGATTTTTGAGAAAGTTGCAAATAAATGTTATTTACCAACAAATAATCTAATACTTGATTTGATAAAAAAAACTGATGGTAAGTTTCGAGTTTCTTATAGTTTAACAGGTACTTTTGTCGAATATTGCGAGCAATTTATGCCTGAACTAATAGATAGTTTTAAAGAGCTTTTCAAAACAGGATCTGTTGATTTAATTGAGGAAACATACTATCATTCTTTATCAGGTCTTTTTGATGATATGGATGAGTTTGTTGATCAAGTAAAAATTCATAATCAAATGATAAAGAGGCTATTTAATTACAAACCAAGGGTCTTTAGGAATACAGAAGCAATATATGACAATAGGATTGCAAAGACAGTTTCAGATATGGGTTATAAGGGAATACTTACCGAAGGTACTGAAAAGATACTACAATGGCGCTCTCCAAATTATCTTTATAAACCTGTGAATTGTGATCTAAAGGTTCTTCTTAGAAATTATTCTCTTAGTGATGATGTAGGTTTTAGGTTTTCATCAAGGATGTGGAAGGATTATCCTTTGACTGCTGAAAAATATGCAAATTGGATGTCTCATAACGATGGTAATTTAATCAATCTGTTTATGGATTATGAAACATTTGGAGAACATCACTGGGAAGATACTGGGATATTCAAATTTTTATCTCATCTTCCTTATGAGGTATTAAACCACCAACACATGGATTTTGTAACAGTTAGCGAAGCAGTAGAACGTTATGATGCAGTTGGAGAAATAGATGTGCCATGGGCAATATCTTGGGCTGATGCTGATAGGGATGTGTCAACTTGGCTTGGAAATGATATGCAAATTGCATGCTTTAATGAACTAAAAAATCTAGGCAGGAAAATCAGAGATACAGGTGATGAAGAACTTATCAATACCTGGCGTAGACTACAAACATCTGATCATCTTTATTATCTTTCAACCAAAGGTAGCGAAGATGGAGATGTACATGCATATTTTAGTCCTTATGATGGTCCTTATGATGGATTTATTAATTATATGAATATATTACAAGATTTAAAACAGAAAGTTTCAACACCATAGAAATCTTGTTATTTTTATAATCGTTGTCTAATAAATTTTATATAGTATCAAGTAAATAGTTAGTATTCAGAGGGCTCTATGTTATATACAAAATGTGTAGTTGTATTTATTTTAATTGCAAATATAGTTGTAACTACAGGCTCAATATATCTGGAAAATGATGATTACAACCCAGAATATTATTCTTACGAAGATTTTACAAAAATTATTTCAGAACTTTCTGAGAATAATTCAGATATTTTCTCATATGAGTCAATTGGAGAAACTTATGAAGGACGTGATATATGGCTTGTAAAAATATCTGATAACGTTGAAATAAATGAAAATGAACCTGAAGTATTATTTACAGGGGGAATGCATGGAAACGAAAAAATCGGTTATCAAGTTGTAATACAGAGCATTATTTCTATAACTGAGAATTACACTTCGATTTATGTAAATGATTCATTTACAAATCGGGTAAGAAATATTGTCAACAATACAGAATTATTTTTTGTTCCTATGGTAAACCCTGATGGTTGCCAAGCATGTACTAGAAAAAATAGAGAACCAAATAGATGTTTATTAGGTAAGACCCTTTTTAGAGGCGTTGATATTAACAGGAATTTTGAATATAAATGGAAGGAGTTTAATAGGCATCCAATAAAGAATTTCATTTTAAGCAAATATTCTGTTATTACGCGTCCATTTTTTGATTTCTGGGTGATAAACTCCGGTTCTGGAAATGGAACCTATAGAGGTCCTCATCCATTTAGTGAAAATGAAACAATTGCCTTAAAAAACTTTGTTGAAAACCATAATATAATTTCAGGAATTGATTATCATTCACAGGGAAAGAAAATATTATATCCTTGGGGGTGGACAGATGAATCAGCTGATAATGAGTCTGATATGTTTTCAATAGCTGAGAATATGTCAGGAATAAATGGTTTTGAAGTTATGCAGATGTGTCAGATGTATTATATTTTTGGATGCTTTAATGATTGGACATATGCAAATTTTAATACATATCATTTCACAATAGAGCTAGATTCAGTTGAATCTACTCCTATAAAAGAATCATGTGAAGAACAGCTAATGGTCAATTTATATCTCGCTGAACGTACAATAAGCATGGCTTAGACTTTTACAAATAATATACTTTTTATAGGCTTATTTGTTTATGATAGCTGAGGAGAGAAAATTGAATATTGTACATTTTTCATGGGAGTTCCCACCAGTCATATATGGCGGTCTTGGAACTTTTGCAACTGAGATTACTCAAAAACAAGTTTTTTTTGAAAACGATGTAACTGTTTTTTCTCTTAATGAAAACAATCAACATCAAACATATGAAAAATGGAATAGAATAAATGTTTATAGACCAAAAACACTTGATTTAACAGACACATATAGGCTTTTTTCAAGTTACGAATTGAAAAATTGGGGAGATAATTTCAAGTTTTTTGCAGACGTAATCAGTTATAATACCATGTCTGCATCAAAACTAGTTAATAATCTAGTAAAAAAAGATAATAAAAAATTTGATATAATTGATGGTCACGATTGGCTTGGAATAATAGGAGGAATGATTGCAAAAAAGGAACTCAATATTCCTTTAGTATTCCATATTCACTCAACTGAAGTTGGAAGATCCTTGGGTAGAGGCTCTCATACCATTAAGGACATTGAATTTGAAGGTGGACAGGTAGCAGATTGCATAATCACTGTTTCTTATGCAATGAAAGATGAGCTTGAAAAGCTAGGATTTCCCTCAGAAAAGATTAGAGTCTGCTGGAATGGAGTGGACCCTTCTAAATACAATCCAAGTAATGTAAGTGATAAAGAAAAGATAGAACTCAGAAATAGATATGGAATAAATAAAAACGAAAACATGTTATTCTTTGTTGGAAGACTAGTAAACGTCAAAGGGGTTGATAAACTAGTAGAATCAATGCCATTTATAATTGATGAATTTCCTAATACAAAACTAGTGGTCCTAGGTATTGGAGACATGCATTGGGATTTAAAGAAAAAAGCAGAAGAAATAGGTATGCAAAATAATATTATATTCAGAGATGAATTTGTCAGTGAAAAAGAAAGAATTCAGCATTTTGCAGCATCTGATGTTGTTGTTCTCCCCTCATTTTATGAACCTTTTGGAATAGTATCAACTGAAGCTATGTCAATGGCAAAACCTACGGTTGTTGGAGCAACTGGAACTAACGGATTCAGAGAACAAATCGTTCCTTCTGGTGAGGGGCAATGTGGAATTCATATTAATCCTCATAAGCCTGATGATATTGCATGGGGTGTCAAACAGATTTTAAAGTTAGATGATAAAGGAGAAAAGATGGGCAATAATGCAAGGAAAAGAGTAAATGATTATTTTAGTTGGGAATCTGTAACAAAAAGGACATTAGATATCTATAAAGAAGTCTTGGGTAGATAAATCATGAGAGAATGGATTGTTACAAATGGTCTTGGTGGTTATTCTTCGCTTACATATCAAAATGATAACTCCCGTAAATATCATGGTCTATTAGTATCAAGTTTAAATCCACCGACAAATAGATGGGTATTTGTATCTAATGTTTTTGAAAAGATAATAATTAATGGAAATGAGTTTTACTTAAGAAACCATAAAAATGATTTTAACTTTGATGTATTCCCAACTTTTACTTACAATATAAATAAGGATATTAAGGTTAAAAAGACAGTTTTTATGCAGCATTTGAAAAATACATCTATTATAAGATATAGAATTGATACAGAAAAACCTCTTAAATTTGTAATAAATCCAATTATCAATTCAAGACATATCTATGATGTAAATAGACAAAGATATCTCTCATTCAAACACATAAATGATAAAGGAAAAATAACTATCAAACCAAATAACTCTGATTTATCAATTAAAATGTTATTAAAGGATTCTGAGTTTACAGCTCTTCACTATTGGGAAGAATTCTTCTATAATGTTGACCGTGATAGAAATGAATCCTGGGTTGATAATAACATTCATATAGGTAAATTTGTAAAAAAAATTGACAAATCTTGTGATTTTTATATGATTTTAACAACTGAAAATGATTATAATGAAAATCCAGTTAAGACCTATTTAAATGAAATAAAACGTAAAAAAAATCTGCTGATCAATACAGACTTGCCAGTTAAATGTAACAAACTTGTTTTGTCTTCTGATAATTTTATTGTAAAGAAGAAAAATTCTAAATCTATTATTGCAGGTTATCATTGGTTTGGAGATTGGGGAAGGGATACTCTTATCTCTCTACCTGGTTTAACACTTGTCACAAAAAGATATGATGATGCAAAACAGATTTTACTAAATCTTAGTAAATATTGTAAAAACGGTCTTATACCTAATGCATTTATGGAGAGAGATTCAAAGGCAGTATATAATACAGTTGATGCGTCTTTGTGGTATATTGATAGGGTATATCAATACCTAAAATATACAAATGATAAAGATTTTTTAAAACAGATTTGGAATAGCCTACAATCAATAATTCTTGGTTATATTAAGGGTACGGATTTTGGTATAAGAATGGACGATGACTTTTTAATCTCCCATGATCCAGGACTTACTTGGATGGATGTAAAGATTAATGATTATTATCCTACGCCTAGGGCTAGAAAAGCAGTAGAAATTCAAGCTCTTTGGTATAATGCATTAAAGATAATGAGTATCTTTTCAAATATACTAAATAAAACTGATAAATATAGCCAACTTGCTGAGAAACTAAAAGAAAGCTTTAATTATAAATTTGATAATCTTTATGACGTAATTGATACAAAGGATGATTCGCTAAGACCCAATATTGTTTTTCTTGTATCTCTTGATTTCTCAATGATTGATAAAAGCACTCAAAAAAAGATAATACAATCAGTTCAAGATGATTTGCATACAGTATTTGGTCTGAGAACTTTATCTTATAAGGACTCAAATTTTAAGGGCTCTTATATTGGAGATTATAACAAGGATGTTGCATATCATAATGGGACAGTATGGCCATGGCTTTTAGGTCCTTTTATTAAGGCTTATCTCAGGGTTAATAATTATTCAAAAAAATCAAGAGAATTTGCATATGATAATTTCTTAAAACCTTTGCTTGAAGTTTATGGTGAAAAATGGGATGGTTCAATTCATGAAATATATGATGGAAATCCCGTATATGCGCCTAGAGGTTGCATCACTCAGGCATGGAGCGTTGCAGAGATTCTAAGAGCATGGGTTGAGGATATTGAAAAGATAAGACCAAAATATGAAAAAAATATTATTTTATCTGAAGTAAGCGTTTAAAACGTATTGTTGAATCATTCTGTTTGTATTAAAAAAAGATGCGTTAATTGCAATGCAGCTTCTCATTGTTCTGATCCAATTATCTCTGTCATTGTAAAATTTAGGAATAATCCAATTCTCTAGTTTTTCGTATAGGTCTTTTCTATCTGTTTCATCATTTGAGGATTCCTCTTTTGGTTTTTCAGGGCCCATTGACCAACCAGTGATATTTTCAATACATCCTTCAATCCACCAGCCATCAAGTGTTCCAAATTGAGGTACTCCATTATGAGCGGCTTTCATACCAGAGGTTCCTGATGCTTCTTTAGGTCTTCTTGGTGTGTTAAGCCATAGATCAACACCTGAGGTCATTAGTTTTCCTATTGTCATATCATAATTGTGGATAAATGCGATTTTAAAATTTTCATTATTTACAGATTTCATCACATCAAATATATGCCTTATAACATCTTTACCTGACTGATCTTTCGGATGTGCTTTGCCTGCATATATTATTTGGATTGCTCCAACTTTTTCAGCAATTTGTTTTAATCTATCAGGGTTTGATATCAAGAGTTCTGGTCTTTTATATGCAGTTTGTCTACGGGCAAAACCAATTGTGAAATCATCATAGTTCATTCCTATGTTATATCTTTTATTTACAAAGTTGATAAGTTCTCTTTTTGCTTCCATATGGGCATTCCATACTTCTTGTTTGTCAATACTAAATGCAGACCTTAGAATATATGAATCAGATCGCCATCCTGGCATATGTTTGTCAAATAGTCTTTTAAAGGATTCTGAGACCCATGTTAGAGTATGGACGCCATTTGTTATGGAATCAATTGAATAGCCTGGAAACATCATCCTAGATACTTCTCCATGCTTTTTTGCAACTCCATTTACATAATGGCTAAAAAATAAAGCAAGTTTTGTCATGTTCAACTTATTTTCAAATGTTACATCATTAAGAATAAAATCTGGTAGGATTTTACCTATCATAGGTTGGGCATAAGAAAGGTCAAATTGGTCATGACCAGCAGCAACAGGTGTATGGGTTGTAAAAACACATTGTTCACGTACCTTTTCAACATCATTATATCTATTATAAAGTTCAAGAGTACCAAGAGCTGCATGCCCCTCATTCATATGATATCTATCTATTGTATCATAGCCAAGTTCCTTTAATAATCTGATACCGCCTATTCCTAGTATTATTTCTTGAGCGAGACGATACTTGTTATCTCCACCATAAAGATGTTTGGTTAGTTCTCTATCCCAATTGGAATTTTCTTCCAAATTTGAATCTAAGAAAAAAACAGGTATGATATAGTCACTTACGCCTTTGTATTTATAATACCAAGCACGAATCTTTACTTCTCTTCCTTCAATTGTAACGCTGGTTGTTGAAGGTAATAATTCTAAAAAATTTGGAACTGCAAATTGAATTGGCAGTTCTATTTGATTACCATTTTCATCAATTTTTTGATAAAAGTAGCCATTTTCAGAAAGTAGTGTAACTCCCACTAAAGGTACGTTTAAATCAGCACATGATTTTATTGTATCTCCTGCTAAAACACCAAGTCCACCGCTGTATGTTGGAATATTTTCATCAATTCCAATTTCCATTGAAAAATATGCAATTTTTGGTTTTCCTCCTAGATCTAAAATTTTACTCTGCTCTACTATGATATCACTATTTTCTCTCTCCATCTTTGAAATTACACCAATTAGTGTAAAGCAAATACATTTTATAAAACATTTCATTTAACTTAAATAAGTTCTTTAAACGTTTGTTTTATAAACCAATTAAGGATTAATGATAGTGAATAGTGCTGGTGGTGTTTAAAATAAGTGAAAAAAATTGTATAATATGCAGCAAAAAAATAGATTTAGACAAAAACCCTCAAGGATTAGTATTTAAAGATGAACATTTTGTCTGCGAAGAGTGTAATAACAAGCATAGTAGAGAACAATTAACAAAACTTTCAAAGACAATTATGCAGTCTCCTTCCAATGGAATGCCTATTGCAATATGGCTTATTCACGAGCAAAACAAGGATAAGACTATGATGACCGTTAAAAAATTCTAATTTTTTATGAAAATCCTTTTTAGATATTAGTTGATTTAGCCGTCTATGATTATATTAAAAATTGGTGGAAGTGTAATCACCGATAAATCAAAGGAACGAGTTTTCAAAAAACTTGTTATGGATAATTTATCAGAAGTAATAAAAAAATCTAATGAAAAATTGATTTTAGTTCATGGAGCAGGCTCTTTTGGCCATATCCAAGCAAAAAGGTATGATTTGAATAGTGGATTTAAAAATAAAGATCAAAAACTTGGTTTTTCATTGACTCATAAATTTGTCCAGGAATTAAATTCCTATGTGTTAGAGTCTCTACAAAGATACAATATTGCTGCAGTTTCAATAGCTCCACATAGTGTTTTAAAACTTGATAGACATAAATTATCCTACTTTAATGTAAAAATTTTTGAAGATTATATAAAATCAGATTTTACTCCTGTTTGTTTTGGTGATGTCGTCCTTGATAAATCGATGGGTTTTTCGATTTGTTCCGGTGATCTTTTAGTTTTAGAGTTAACTAAATATTTTAAACCTGAAAAGGTTATTTTTGCCCTTGACGAAGATGGGATATTTTCAACAAATCCAAAAAAAGATAAAAATGCAAAATTGATTAGCTCAATTACATCTGAAGATCTTGAAAAACTTAGAACCTCACAGGATTCTCATGCGGATGTAACCGGTGGAATGAGCGGAAAAATAAAAACTATAAAAGCAATATCTGATTTAGGTTTTGATACGATTTTACTAAATGGTAATAAAGCGGATAGGCTATTTGAAGTTTTAACAAATAAGGAAACAACTAGTACAATTGTTTATGGGGATAAGAAATGAATAAGACAGAAAGCAGAAAAGATGAGCATGTAAGAATCTCTCTTGAAAAGGATGTTTCTTCAAAGCATAACTATTGGGATGATGTAAAATTAGTTCATAATGCATTACCTGAGATAAACAAAGATGAAATTGATTTTTCAACAAATCTATATAATAAAAAAATGCGTGCTCCAATTATTATTGCGGGTATGACTGGAGGATATAAAAAAGGTAAAAAAATCAATGAAAACCTAGCTGCTGCTGCTGAGAAATATCAGTTGGGGATGGGAGTAGGTTCTCAAAGAGCTGCTCTTGAAAAATCAGAGCTGGTTGATACATACAGTATTGTAAAGGACTATGATATCCCTTTAAGACTTGCAAATATTGGTGCTTCTCAACTTGTTATATGGGGTCATAAAAAAACAATGGAAAATGCAAAAAAAATGATAGACATGATAGATGCTCATGCATTTGTTGTATGTTTGAATTATTTACAAGAAGCGGTTCAATCAGAAGGCGAGGCCCATGCAAAAGGTTGTTTTGAAGCAATAAAGAAACTTGCTGAAGATTTAGATATACCTGTAATCGTTAAGGAATCAGGAGCTGGTATCTCATATGATGTTGCAGAAAGACTTTCAAAAACAAAGATTTCTGGAATTGATGTAGGAGGCGCTGGTGGAACTTCTTTTGCAGCAATTGAACATTTCAGAGCAAAATTAATAGATGATAGATTACATCAAAGAGGAAGTAAGACATTTTGGAACTGGGGAATTCCTACGCCAAATTCAATTATTGATGTAGGTGAAGCAACAGATTGGAAAATCCCGATTATTGCAACAGGTGGAATTAGAAATGGTCTTGATGTTGCAAAAGCAATTGCGATAGGTGCAAGTTCTGCAGGTATTGCTCATGCACTTTTAAAACCTGCAACTAAAGGAAAAAAAGAAGTTATTGATGAAATAGATGCAATTATTAAAGAATTTAGAGCAGCAATGTTTCTTGTCGGAGCAGATAATATTTCAAAGATGAACGATATTGGTGTAGATTTATGGATTTAAGTCAAGAGATAAAAAAAAGAGCAGATTTTTTTAACACACAATTGGAAATTTTTCTTAAAAATGGTGAACCCGAAAAACTCTACGATGCAGTAAGACATCTTCCACTTGCAGGTGGAAAGAGACTCAGACCTGTTCTTTCAATGTTGTCTTGTGAAGCTGTTTCTGGAGATATTAAGAATGTAATGCCACTTGCAATAGCCCTTGAGCTTACTCATAATTTTACACTTGTTCATGATGACATTATGGATAAATCAAAGTTAAGGAGAAATCTACCTGCAGTTCATATAGAATTTGGAGAAGCAACTGCAATTATTGCAGGTGATTTGTTGTTTACTAAAGCATTTGAATCAATGCATAAGTTACAAGTTGATCTAAAGACATTTAAAAATGTTGAATTTGGGCTTGTTGACTGTGTAAAAGAGATAAGCGAAGGTCAACAACTTGATATGGAATTTGAAAAAAGGAATTTAGTTTCTGAAGATGAATATCTTGAAATGATCCTTAAAAAAACTGCTGTAATGTTTATGTATGCAGGTGAAGGTGGTGCAATACTTGCAGGTGGGACTAGAGAACAATCAAATGCTTTAAATGAGTATGGTAAGTGTCTTGGCCTTGGTTTTCAAATCCATGATGATTATCTTGATATGAGCAGCGATGAAAAAACACTTGGAAAAGATATTGGAAATGATATTAGAAATGGAAAAAAGACCCTTATTGCTGTTCATTGTTTGAATACTGTTTCAGGTGATGACAAAAAACTACTTGAAAAGATATTTGGAAACATAGATGCAAGTGATTCAGAGGTAAAACAGGTGTATGAATTGTTTAATAAAACTGGATCTATTAATTATGCAAAAGAGACGGCAAATAAATTTTGTGAAAAAGCAAAAAAGTCGATTGAGATTCTACCTGATTCAGATGCAAAAAAGGTTCTTTTAGAATTAGCAGATTATTCAATTAGTAGAAAGAAGTAATGTATCATGGTAGAAGATAAGATTTCAAAAACTGCAAAGATATATGCCCTTCAAAATGCTGTTCAATTCAAGGGACAAGCAAATCCTAAGGCAGTTATTGGAAAGGTTATTGCAGATTTAGGTAAAGAAGGTTTTTCTCCAAAAGATATAATTCCAGTTGTAAATTCTGTTACAAAAGAAATAAATAAACTTTCATTTGAAAA
>Ga0272442_10007242_pt1 | contig 14393 bp, 14 predicted proteins | sample SSMForm2O_FD_200262 | JGI IMG/M metagenome (GOLD analysis project Ga0272442, IMG submission 200262) | Marine sediment archaeal communities from Little Sippewissett salt marsh, Falmouth, MA, United States - SSM-Form-2O | ecosystem: Environmental > Aquatic > Marine > Wetlands > Sediment ...
TAACGTTACGGTTTCAGGGGTCGAGAGCTTCTCTTTGATACTGGTTGTTGATTTCATGTCCCCGGTTATACACGATCGCCAAGGTTCTGTCCCGTCTTTTCTGCGGGGGCAGGCGCAGGGCTAGCCGCGGAGTTGGAGAATGAGGAGGCGTAGCGCAATGACGAAGAAGCGGTTCCTGACGGCAACAGCAGTCAGCCTGGTTGTGTTGACTGCTTCTGCTCATGCCACGACGCGCTACGGCTGGGGGACTATCGTGAGTGTTGATTTTGACGGCAATCCCGAAGGGTGGGGCAGTGCCAAGGCGCCGCACTTCCGTTTCCTGGTGGAGTGCGGCAACCAGATATCGTGCGGGGAATGGGGGAGCCAGCTCATCCCCTACACCGGCAGAACGCGGCATGGTCCGATTCGGATCATTCTGGACGGCAAACCGGCAACACCAAAGGAAGCGCTCAAAGCGGGACGCTTCGTGAATGCCATGGGAGACCGCGTCATGGTCATTTCCCTCAACGGTCAACGGTCCCGAAGCCTGGGTGGGGAAGCGTGAGCCGACGACGGCCATCTACTCTATCGATGCCGGTGTGGTGCCGGGCAGATTTGAAACCCGGAGCAAGGAATCCGGGAACAAGTGGAAGGAGAATCCCGATTGCCGGCCCGGCGCCCGATTGATGATTGACGTAAAGGACGGCCGGATCGTCGACGCCTTTTCGATCGGGGCGTTCAAGCGCACGCACGACGATGTGGACTTTTCCGGGCTCGGCATGGACGGTAACAGCCTTTCAGGTACTGCGAAGATCATCGTAGGAGGCAGGTGGGCCAATGTCCGGTTAGCGGGCGGCCGGGAGTCCGTTGAGAAGACGGTGTCCTTCACCACAGCCGTGGGCAAGGACGGAGCAGTCAGTGCGTGGTGGGGCACGAATGCCCCGAATCCCAAAGCGAGGGGGCCGCACGTTGCGCTATTCAATCGGCCCGATGCAATGCCGGGAACAGGAACGTTTTGGGTGCGGTTCTCGAATTCACCGAAGGGCGGCGAGGGCTTCGCCGTATTGCCCATTAAGGCAGAAGGCAGCGGTTCCGGGACATTCCTTTACAACAAGGGATTGCCGATGGGTACCGTCGACAGCAGCGCGATCACAGTCAAGGACGGGAAGGTCTCGGGCACGCTGACGGGAAAGATCGGGAACTACGACACCGTAGTCACGCTGGAGGGGCGACTGTTTGCGAACCGGATGTACCTGGGCGAGTACACGATGAAGGCAGGCGAGAACGAGATCAGGGACCGCTTCAGGGCCGGCATCATGCCGGAAGGATGCCCATCGTTGATCAACAACGACAAGGACATGCTTGCCGTCGTGAAGCCGCAGGATGAGAAGTGGAAAGCAGAGCAGCGCGTTCTGGCCGAGAAAGCCAGGCGAGAGAAAGAGGCAAAACGGAAGAAGCAGATGCAGGAGCTGAAGGCGCTGGAGGATGAGCTGCCGGACCTGTAGAAGGAGCTCATGGCACGGTCCGGCGTAGCCGCGGCTTGAGAGGGCCGAAACCAAAGACAAAGAGTAACTACGGGTTCATCTGTCGCGCTGCATTTGCCGCCAGTGCAGGGGGCTGATCCCGAGATGTCGTTTAAACACTCTCGAGAAATAGCAGGGGTCCCTGTATCCGAGGCGCCGGGCAACTGACGTTACGTTCTGGCCACACTGCTTCAGCAGCAGACAGGCCCAACGGATCTTCAGTTCTTCATGCATCTGGAGCACGGTTCTGCCGAAGTGGTTCTTGACCTTGCGGCAGAGCGTGCTCTTGGCCACGCCGAAGTGTTCCGCAATCCGGCTCAGGTCGGTCGGCATGTAAAGATGCTCGTAGAGGTAGTCCTGCATCTGCGCCAGGGATGGGCTTGCCGGTTGCGGCGGTTTCGGATCGCCGCTGAGCATTACGAGGAGCCTGGCGAGCAGCGCTTCGTTCTGTCCCATGTCGGCCGGCAGGACGGCGACCGGCTACTTGCCCGCGCACTGGGGCCGGGACTATCTGTGGCCGGCGAGCAGTATCGAAATGGCGCGCTGCTTCTGGAAGGCCGCGCCTGTGTTGCCTGCCGATCTCGCTGCGCGCCTGCGGAAGATCGCACTCAAGCAGGACACTGACTTCCTCGATATGCCGCACACCGTAACGGAGGGTGGCGGGTTTGTGGAGACTTTGCATACGGAGACCGGCAAGCCCAGGTCGAGGAGTTCCAACAGACCTTACACATCCCGCTGGGCGACGGGCTATGGACACGCCACACACGCCGACACGGCACGACTTTGCTGCGAGCGGTATCGCCAACTTGCGGAAAGTCACCCGGACCTTGCGCTGCGTTACCGGGCAATGGTTATTGCCGCCGCAAAGCAATACCTGGAGTCAGATCCGCCCACCAGTGCCGTGCCCGGCGCGCTTGCCGCGGCCGTGGACCTGATGTTGGATACCGGGGAGTTGACGAAGGACGCGGCATACCTGAATAAGGCGGAGAGCTTCGCCGATGCCGGGATGAGACTGTTCCTGGATGACGGTCTTCCGTTGCCCAAAGCGGCAACCGGGCTGGAACACTACGAGACTATCACCGGTGGACCAGCGTTCATGGCGGTCCTGTTGCGGCTGCACGAGGAGTTGACGTCCAGGTAAAGGGGGAACCAATGGCCGGTCTGCATTGGGTCGATCTGGTTGTGATACTGTTGTGCCTGCTGGGTACGACGTTGATCGGTGCGTGGGCGGCGCGGCTGGTGCGGAACATGGGCGACTTCTTCATGCCGCGCCGGTTCGGGAAAGTGATGTTGACCACGCATGCGTTCGGCACGGGCACGCATTGCGACCAAGCGGTGAGCGTGGTTGCCAAGAGCTTCACCAGCGGCCTGTCGGGAATCTGTGTTCGTTGTCTACGGTGTCGCGGGTGCATTATCCGCGGCGATTGTCACCGATTTCGTCCAGGGCATTCTGACGGTGGTGTTTTCGTTTATCCCTGTGCCGGGGGTTCTGCGCGCCGTGGGTGGCATAGGCGGGCTGCGTGAAACGCTTGCCGATCCCCGGCTGTTCTCGCTCGTTGCGCCGGGCGAGATCGGGTTCTTCCTGGCAGCGTTGCCGGCGTGGATGATGAAGGTTTCAGGTACTGATATTGCGATCAGCCTGCCGTGGCAGATGGTGTGCTACCTGGCCGCGGGCGTGGCGGCAGGGGTCGTGACCAGTCTTTTCACGAAACCGTTGCCCCGGGAGAAAGTTGACGCGTTCTTCGCCGTCGCACGAACTCCTGTAGAGGTTGGCGAGCCGGAACCCGAAACGCCCTGCACGCTTGCGTGCGGCGTGGAGCCCGCGGAACCGTCCTTGCTGGTGGATGCCGCGGGAATCGAGATCACGCGCCCGGCCAGGTCGGCCTTGATCGGCTTTGTGGTATGCTGGATAGCCGTGGCTATGAGGGTCGGCGCCTTCTACGTGCTTACCAGGTAGGCTCTGCCACGGGGAACCGGCGTGCCTTGCCGGCTCATTCGCGGTCGCCCTGCTTCTGGAACGCGATGATGACCTGGCCGACGTGCAGGCCGAACTTCTTCATTTCGGCCTTGTTCAGGAGGATGCCGTCCGGCTGGAGCCACATCCAGTCGTCGAACCGGATCTTCCACGTAGATCCCTCGAGCTTGAGAGCCAGCAGGTAGGTCCAGTTCAGAACGTTGCCGTGCGCTTCGCCGGTGGCCTTGCCTATGACGTCACCGGCAGTTCCGCTGTATCCGTGCTTCCCTTTCCTGGAGATTGTCCAGATACGTTTGGTCTTCTCGCCGTTGCTCCAGAAGAAATCCTCGTCCATCACGAGGTTGCCTTTGCCGTCAGGCGTGCCCTTGATGTCGACCGTGAACCGGCTGGCCAGCTCGCCGCTGCGGTTGAGGACCACTCCCCAGCCGCGCACGTTGCCGGTGAAATAGTCGACCATATCCAGCTTGGGTTCGTTCTTGCTGTATTGGGCGACATTGGCGGTCGAACATCCACAGACGAGCAGCAGGCAGGCTGAGAGATTGGTCAAATGTGATTTCATTGTGTTTGTCCTTCTTTTTGGTTGAGTCAGGTTGGTATGTCTGTCGCAAGCAGCCAGGTCCGGAAGAACGGACTGAAGAACTTGTGGCCCTCCGAATCACGATAGACCAGTCCGCGTTCGACCAGCCGGTTCAGCGCCTTTGTGACCGAGGACGGCTGGGCGATACCGGATGCTGCAAGGAACTCCTTCGAGTTGGGGCGTTTCCCGCCCACGCGGGCCAGTCCGATGAGGGCGCGGACCTGTCCGGGCGTGAGCAAGTCGATAATCCGCGAGTTTGACTCGTGTTCAGCATGGTGGATGCGTTGCAGTCCGCGAGGGACCACGTCCGGTCCGATCCGCGCGCCGGGATCCGTGCAGTTCCACAGTTCGGCGCACAATTGCTGGACATCGCCGGTGATGTCGCATGCCGCGTCGAAAACGGCTTCCATGGCATCGGCCGAGATTACTCTCTTTCCCGTCGCGAATCTGGTTTGCAGGTAGGCTCCGTATGGGCCGCGTTCTATAGGCTCAACTGTTACGGTTGCGGCAGACTTGTAGAAAGGTCGCTCAGGGCTGTTAAAGATATCATCGATCAGGTGGCGAGTGCTGCCGAGGTAGAAGTAGGTGACCTCGGGCTGTAGCTGAATGGTGCCGCGCAGTGTCGCCATGACGGCATCTGCTTCCGGTATCTCGAGCAACGCCTGGAACTCATCAAGCACGACGACCAACGACTGTTTGCCGCCTTCAGAGGCCAGGAAGTCAAAGACGGCTTCCAGGGACTGTGGACGTGTGAGGGCCTCGCGATCCAAGTCGAGGCTGAATGTTGTGTCGCCCGAGTATGGGTCGATGGACGCCTTGGGCCGAAGATGGGCAAACGTGCGAATGATCTTCTCAAGCGATAGGCCCTTGCGGCGCTGGTATATCAGGAATGCCTCGTAGATCGCGGTTGCCAGGCTCCGTATGTCCTGCTTGCCCCAGCAGTTGATGTACATGTGCCTGGTCTTCTTGCGGGCACGAATGGCTTCAAGCACGGCCGAGGTTTTCCCAATGCGCCGGATCCCTTTGACCACGCAGTTCTGTCTTGCCTCGATGTGGCTTCCCAGCTCGGAGACAAGGGTGGGGCGAGGGCAAAAATCCCTGCCCGTTACCGCGACACCATGGTGAAATGGGTTCACTGAATCCCCTTTTTTCACTGTCCTAATGGTGTAATGCTACTAGTGTAATGCTCCTGGCGCAATAGAAAAGACGTGGCTCAGTGCGTTTTCCTGATGTATGCTGGATCTACCCCGGGTCCCCGGTCGTCGTGGGAACATACAACGGAAATAGGGATAGTGCCAATACGGGGTTTTTCGACGGCGTTCTTGACGAGTTAGCCGTCTACAACCGGATACTCACTCCCGGCCGGGTTGCGGCTCACGCCGCCTCCATCAAGGCGCCTGCGGGGACGGTAATCTTCATACGGTAGCCCGGCGTCGTGGGCTACGCGCGGTGATAGGCGTTCAGGGTGATGCCGGTAGCTACAGCCAACTGAGATCTTCGGTTTCCTCGTCGAGCGAGGCATCCAGGCTCGGGGGTACGACGGGTGCCTCACCCTCCAGCCGCTTTCTTGCCGCTGTCTCTATCCTGGTGTTCGTAGTGGCCGATGCCACTTTTTCCAGCACTTGCCTGCAGTACGGGGCATCACGCCGCTCCAGGTTTCCGGTGACGATCATGTTGTAGGCGGTTGCGGCCGCTGTTTCCATCAACGCATCGTTGCCGAGAAAGCCGGCCACCTTCTTCAGCGCGGCGACGGTCTGCTGTTTGCCGAGGGCGCTGATAAGCAGGTTGGTTTCCTCCGGACGCGAAACAAGCGGCGTGACGTTGTCCAGGAGCTTCGCGCGCGTTGCTGAGTTCACGTTCTGCTGGGCGGCCAGTTCGAGTAATCCACGCACAGCCAGGATCCTGTATTTCTTGTCCACAGAATTCCTGGCCAGTTCAATAAGTCCCGGTATCGCGAGCGGATCGCGCCAGGTACTGAGCATGCGAACGGCTGCTGTCCGAATCCCGGGATCGGAACTCGAGAACCCCCGGTTCGCAGCATCCGCGGCGCCCTTTCCACCGAGTATCCGCCAGCCATCGTAGAGCACACCCGCATTTGCAGCGGTCATTGTTTCTGTTGCCTTGCTCAGCGCAGGTGCCGCCGTTCTGCCGGCTCTTCGGAGTATCGCGAGGAACGACTTCGCTGCGAGGGCCCGGCTCCGATCCATTTCGTCCAGGACAAGCAGCACCTCCGCGGGGCCGCCAAGTCTTCCAAGAGCCGCAATGGCGGCTTCTCTTACCTCTTCGTTGCCGGACTCGACCTGCTTTGCGACAGCCGCCGCCGTTTCCGTTGCGTTGCGTTCGACGAGTATACCCATCACAGCGATTTTCCCGTTGGGGGCCTGTTTGGGCAGCGTAGCTGCCAGTTTCGCTGCCACATCTTCGCCGCGAAGAACGGTTAGCGCTTGCGCGGCGCCTTCGCTTTCGGCAGGGCCGGCCTCCAGAAAGCGGGCCAGCAGCCCGACATCCTTTTCGGAACCCAATTCTGCGACACCGCGCATTGCGGCAATACGCACGCATTGCTCGCCGTCGCTCAACGACTTCCGAACCGCCGGCAGAGCTCCGGCATCACGTCGTTCCGCCAGGCCCTCTATGACAACGGATTTCGCCCATCCGTTCAGTTCGTCGAGAGCCGACACGAATCCCGCTGTCAGATTGGTTCCCGGAGTGGCGGCTATTGCCTGGGTCGCAAGCCGTTTGATACCGGCGGCCGGCTCCGCCGTTGACAGCAGTTCAACCAGCCTGTCCGGATCGGCCTGCAATGATCCAAGAAACACGGCCGTCCGTACGGCATCGAAGGGCTCCTTCCTGACGGACTCGAAGATCGCAGCGGCGCTCTGCCGCCGCCCCGCGTCCAGCAAGCGCCCCGCAGCTTCGAGGCAGGCGGTCGCGAGGTCCAGTCTCCCGGGCTCCGTATCGTCCCGGAACAGTTTCAAATGGTCTGTGAGCGCTTTCGCGGCCTGCACCGTGCCTATCCGGCCGAGGGCCTGAGCCGCGGCGCGGGCCGTGGCAGTATCCGCGTCCTTGAGCAGTGGCGCGATCACCTCCACCGCCTCCGCACAACGGCGCGCCCCGAGAGCTCTGACCACGCCGATACGTGCGCTGCCTTTGGTCCGAGAAACCCCGTGGCGCAGGGCCTGTGTTGCTGCCGTGCCTGGAAGGACGCGCAGCACGTAGACCGCCATGGCAGATGCATTGGGATCGGTGAGCAGCCGTGTCATGGCCGATACGGCCCGGTCCGATGCCAATCGCCGCAGCAGGCGGAATGCGAAATCTTTCCCGGCAGGTTTTGCCGCGGGGTCAGATACGAGCTGAAGCAGGCGCTTTTCCAGGTCGGCTCGCACGGCGGGGTCATGTCCGGCCTTGCGTGCCATGGCAAGGACCGTGTCCGCGCCGCCCGGCCGCGATCCCCAGTCCCATCCCTTGAGTTCATCGAATACAGCGGCGGTATCGACCTTGTAGATCCTGCCCGATATCTTCACGTTGTCCCAGATACTGGTATCGTCGAAAGCGCCGATGCCGATCCTGCCCCACCGGAACTTCACGCCTTCCGCCTTCATGTGCGGCTTCGTCATGTTGTCGAAATAGACCGTAACGGTCCCTGTCTTCGACTCGAACGTTACCCGGAGGTGGTGCCATTCGTCAGTCCACGGTGTGCCCTTGTTGTCGGGCTCATCGATGCAGACCCGCGGAGCGTCATCGACCATCATGATCCGGTTAGATACCTTGTCTGTCTTCAGACCAAAGTGGATGTAGTGGAAGTGCGTGGGATTCCGGAACCCGAAGTAGAAGCATACGTCACGGTGCGCGTAATTCTTCTTGGTGCTCTTCACGTCGGCGTCGAATACGAAGTCCCTGAGCACCAGGTCTCCGGCAAGCGCTATGTTGAACGGGCTCCGGTGCTTGCTCAGTGATACGCCGTAGTTCTTGAACTGGTGAAACGACTTGCCTTTGTCTGTTTCCTCTATCCGCCAGCAATCGTTTGGTTTGGAAGACGCGGCCATGCACTCCCACCGCTGTCCGCCTTTCTCAAAATCGTCTTCGAAGACAACGGGTAGATCCTCGTCGGCAATCGCCGTCAAGGCAGATCCCGCCAGCATGAAGCCGGTCAGCAATCCTGTCCACACCCTCATCATACGCAATCAAACCCCCATGGCGCCCGCATGGCCCGACCGCGCATGCGGTTCGCTTCGTCGTCATTGACGAATTCCAGCTTGTTGGAGTCGAAAGTAACCTCACGGCCCAGGTCTATCGCTATGCTCGCGAGGTGACAGAGAGTTGCCGTGTAGAACCCGCCGTCAACGGGCGCGATACACTTCTTGCGAGTTCTCATGGCCCAGAGCCAGTTATCCATGTGCCCGCCGGGGCCCGTATAGACCGGCCCGGGCAGGATCCCGGCCGCCGGTGGTGTGCCCTTGTTGCCGTTCCCGAAGAACACCGCCTTCTTGCCCGCCGAACAGACCCGTTTCGCCATCTCCTCGGTGCCGGGAATGGGTTTCTCCCTGTCGCGCGAGTACGCTATCAGTCCGTTGTCGAATTTGTACACCAGATCGACATGGCTGCCACGGAAATGACGGCGTGCGTGTGGTCGGGTGTGCCGATCACAACCCCGTCGATGTCGTCCCGCGTGACCACTTCGCGGAAGTCCTGCGTGCCTATGCAGGCGGCGTCCTTCGCCTTTGCCTGCGGGAGCCATTTCTCAAGTATCTGCGTATCGACATCACACAGTGCGCGCACAACGACGTTGTCTCGGCCCAGCAGTGTACGGACATGGTTCGCGCCCATATTGCGGAAACCGATAACGGCAATCCCCAGGCGCTCGCTCGGCGCGGTTGTTCCGTTCCTGCCCAGAGCCGATGCAGGGACAAACGCCGGGAACCCCACGGCAGCAGAAGCGGCAGCCGCACTTTTGAGGAAGGCGCGACGGTTCATAGCGCGCATAGTGACACCTCCGGTAACCTATACGGTACACCATGGCCGGTGTGCTGTCTTTGCACAGGATGCGGGAAATGTTGCACAAAATGCAGGCGGGATCGCCTACCGGCGAAACGTGGAAGGTGACATGCCGAAGTAGTGCTTGAATCGTCTCGAAAAGTAGTGAACGGAGCTGTAGCCCAGTTCCTGCGCCACCTGCGTGACCGTTCGCAAGGGATCGTGCAGCAGCACGGTCGCCCTTTGTAGCCGAACTGTCTCGTGGTATTCCTTGACAGTCATGCCCGTGGAACGTTTGAAAAGGTCCGCAAAGTAGTGCGGACACAGGTAGAAGACGGAGGCAACGTCCTGCACCGCCAGAGTATGTGACAGGTTCTCCTCTATTACGCGCTTTGCCTTTTCCACAAGCATCGATTCTCGGGACGGTGCGCGATTGTCATCCGAAAGGACTTGAATTGAAGTGGTAAGCCTGCCGAGCGTATCGAACAGACGTCGGCGCATATCTGCTCGGAGGTTGCCGTCTAATCCGTGTATGTCCCGTGCCATCGAGCGCAACTCCTTGCGAAGCGCCGGTGCGGCGGCAAGGCCGGCCGCCGGCCCCCCGTCATCGATGTTCGGATCGACGTTCGGTTCGAACGTGAAACCCGTGTAGAACAATTCCAGGTCCGAAGCAGCCGAGGCGTTGAACTGGTGACGCATGCCCGGTGCGATCAGGATTACGTCGCCCTCGCCTATGTCAGTTGAGAGCCTTTCGTGGCGCCAATTGCCGGAACCGGAATAGACGAGGAGGATCTCCCAGAAGGGGTGGCTGTGTGTCTCGCCCTTCAACCCCGCAGGGAACTCTACGATACCCACCAGATCGATACGCAGACTGTCATCCGGAGTCCACTGGTTGCGCCTAATTACACCGCCGCCGGCATAGGGGTGGCGCGGGACGCGTTCCCTGGCCCGGCCGGGTTCTCGTGGCGATGCCCAGGTCCTTTCCATTGGCACTTGGTACCACCCGTTACTGTTCAGGTCAAGACCCTCCCGGGATGACGTCTGCCGCCGCAGGACTCTGGACCACGGACGGCCCGGCGCGGCCCGAGAGGGCCGCAACCAAAGAAGACCACCGGCCCGGTCGAAGGCGCAAGTCGCAAGTGAAGGTAAGATATTCTCACGTTCTCAGAATGATTCCGCCTTCCGCTGCACCTGCACCTTCGACCTGTTACCTTCACTGCTGACCGTGTCTGGTCGCACTCAAGATTATCTTGTTTCTTGTCGCAGCTCTTTCTGATTAAGTCGACAAGGCGGTCAGAGGCCGGGATGCCTCCACCATGCAAAGTGATCGCGATTGACGCGGCAACCCGGATTTGGTAAGCAGAGCAATCGCCCGAGGAGGCAGGGATGCCGCAAAGAACACCGAGAATAACCAGACTGATAGAGAGGGCTGCCAAGCAGGCCCGTAAAGAGACCAGCGACGAGCCCGAGCCGGATATGATTCGTCCTATCCATTGGCCGATCGACTGTACCGTTGGCCCCGGACTTGAAGGGGCGATAGCCTGCGAGACGAAGGTAGGGTATGTGAACGGCGCCAAGGGCTGGCTCATCTACGGCGGCTATAACATCTTCGACCTGTGCGCGCGCTGCACCTTTGAGGAGGTCTCGTATCTTCTGCTTCACGGGCACCTTCCCGACAAGAGACAGTTGGAGCGTTACGAGAGGAAGCTCAAGGATTACCGGCGCCTTTCGCTGACCCTGCGGCAACTGCAGTCCTTTTCTGTGGAGGAGCTGAATACGATGGCGGCACTGCGCCTGGGTACTCTCTTCATGCGGCAGAAGCAGACCTACCGCGACCGCCCGGAAGCGCGGCCGTTGCCCGATACGGCCATTGGGACGGATGAGGACTCCATACCCATGGAAACCAAGCCGACAGGTGAGCCGCACGCGATATATGAGTTCAAGCACTCGCAGTACCGCTGGCGCAGACCCCGGCAGGCTCAACCCGGTACGCGCGGCTCTGAGGGCCTGGAGAGCTGCTACCATCTTATCAGCGGCGTGGCGGTGATAACGGCGGCGATCGCAAGGACTCGTGAAGGGAAGCTGCCCATGGAGCCGCGTGACGATCTCGGCCATGCCGCGAATTTTCTCTACATGATGACGGGTGAAGAGCCCACGGCACAGGAAGCCAGGGTCATGGACGTGGCCATGATTCTTCACGCCGATCACGGCATGAATGCAAGTACGTTTGCGGCAATGGTTGTAGCCTCGACGCTGTCGGATATCTACTTCGCGGTTGGGGCCGGTATCGCGGCCCTCAACGGGCCGTTGCACGGAGGCGCGAACGAGCAGGTTATCCACACGTTGCGCGAGATCGGCGATGTGAAGAACGTCAAGAAATGGTACAAGCGCGCGCGTGAGCGCAAGATGAAGGTTCCGGGTTTCGGGCATCGTGTCTACAAGGCCTACGATCCGCGCGCACGAGTGCTGGGGCCGCTGGCGCGGATGCTGGCGAAGAATGCGCCCGAGATCGGGCCGCTGCTGGAGATTGCCGACGCGTTGGAACAGGAGGTCGTGAAGGACCTGGGAAAGAAGAAGAAGGTGTTCCCGAACGTTGACTTCTACTCGGGCCTGACGTACGGCGCGCTCGGGATCGAGGCGGAAATGTTCGGGCCGATATTCGCCGTGGCACGTGTTGCAGGCTGGTCGGCACGTGTACTGGAATACCTGCGAAACAACCGCATCTTCAGGCCTCGGGCCATGTATGTCGGTGGATTTCACGACAGCCTGCCCTCAATGAGAGCACGCGGCAGGGCCCGGAAACGTGACGGATCAGGGTCCAAGGACGACTGATACGCCGGCCGGCGCGCTTTCCTGATCCTAACCCCGGCATGGATTCGCGGACAGGGTTCATATCCCCGGACCGCCGCACGCGCGGACAAGCGAGATGTGATGCTGCAGCGTTCGGGCGTGGAGCATTCGAGCCTTCTCGTCGGCAGCAAGCCACGCCAGGCGCGCCTCTGCCACTTCCGGCACGCTGAGCAACCCGCGTTCGCGTTGTCGTTCCACCGATGCGAGGGCAGCCTTCAACTCAGCCGCCCGTGCGCGTGCCGCTTGCCATTCGCGTTCCGCATGTACGCGTTGAGCATAGGCCCGGCGCACATCCAGCAAGGCCAGGCGTACCGCATCATCCAGCTGCGCCGCAGCATGGTCGGCGGCGGCCCTTCCGACATCGGTTCCTGCTGCCGTGCCGGGCGCGAGGACCGGCAGCGTGACCCGAACGCCGGCCCATGCCATCCACTCGTCGGGTTCATCGACTGGGGAAGGGCCCGTGCCCTCCGCGGAGACAACGGCGGCCATCGTTGGCAGGCGGCCGCGGGCCGCCGCCGCGGACCTGCGGTCCGCGGACCGGCGGTCCGCGTTCGCCGCCGTCACGTCCGGTCTGTTGACCGCATAGACGTGCAGCCGATCCTGCTTCGGAACATCCGGGATCGGGGGTAGGGGAACGCGCTCGATAGAAGGAATTGTGGGTACGCTGTTTGTAGGGACGAGCGCTTTCCAGTTCTCGGCCAGAACGGCCAGCTCCTTCGCTGTTTCGAGCTGCGCGCGTTCAGCCTCGAGGCGCCGTGCCGTGCTTCGTTCCCGCATTTCTCTTTTCGTGAGCCCCGCGTCGAGACGGTTACGGTGGTAGCGCTCGATCTCGGCGCGCGCGGCCACGATGCTCTTACGGATTGCCAGCCTCTCAAACTGGAGCAAGGCGGCGACGTACTCTGCTGCTATCTCCGCCGCTATGGCCAGCTCCAGGTCGCGCCGCTCGTAGTCGGCCGCCACCTGGGCGTAACGTGCGGCGCCAACCGCCGCGCGTATTCTGCCGAACGGGTCCAGCTCCCATGATCCCTCCACCTTGAACGCGGCCGGTTCGAGGTTGCCGCCGGAGCTGACGGCAGTGCCGCCGTGTTCACCGGCGCGTGCATCGAGCTGCACGTCGAGGGCGGGCCGCCGCGCGGCGCGTGCCGCGCGGACACGGGACCGGGCGACTTCGGTGCCGGCCCGGGCCGTCTTCAGCGCCGGGTGCCGTGCAACGGCTTTGCGGATCCAGTCGTCAAGTGCCGCGTTCCCAACCAGTGCGCCCCAGGGACTGGACGCGGGCGTTGAGTCCTTGTCCACAGTCGGGGAGGACGTTGTCGTGGCGGGGTCCTCGGCCATGACAAGGGAGCCGGGCGGATTGGGCATGGCGCATCCGGTGAGAGCGGCAGCTACAAGTACTGCTGCCCACCACGCTCCTCTGTACTCGCTCGATCTCATCAGGGCCCTCACATCTTCCTGGAGGGACGGGCTCCGTTCCGTCCTCCGTGGCGGCCGACACGGAGGTCGGCCCTCCACTCCTGTTCTACTTGGTCACGTGGATGGCCGTGGCGTTCACGATGAATGCCTCTTCCGAAGCGTTGGGGGCCACTTTGCCGGCCACGATCACACGGCTCAGTTCCTTCAGTCCGCCGGCGCCCTTCAGACCCCGGGCCAGTACATTGCCGTCGTCGTCGAGCACCTGAATCGTGGCGGTACCGGCTGCTTTCGCCGCGGGATCGTCGCAGCAAACGTCCCATGGCGTTGCACAGTGGTCAGGGTCGCGCTCGTTACACGGGGTGAGCGTTCCTCTGTCGCCAAGCACGAAGACGGCTCGTCCCTGGACGAACGGGTGCTTCACGCCCATGACCATGCCGGAAAGCAGTAGTTCGTCTCCCGGCTTGAACTGCTTCCGGGCCTCCGGGATCGGTGTCGGCTCTCCTGCCGGCGGCTCCGTTACGAAGACGGCCGGCGTGGGGCCGGCGGCCGTGGTCTGCGTGGTCGTCCCGGATGCGTGGTCGTCGCTGCAAGAGGAGCATCCATCCTTCTTGTCGGCACAGCCCGCGAGCAGGCAGACGGCGATCAGCATTGCGGTTGTTCTGTTACTGTTCATTTTCGGTCCTCCTGTTTTGTGCCAGGCATTAGGCGTTAGTGCCCAACTACTAGCGCCTAACCCCCAATTCCTACCTCCTAAACAAGGCGGCCGGTGGCCACAACCAAAGAGCGCACCGGCCCGGTCGAAAGTGCCAGGTGAAAGTGAAGGTAAGATGTCTGTTCTCCGGTTCTCAAAGATGATTCCGCCTTCCGCTGCACCTGCACCTTTGACCTGTAACCTTCATTGCTGACCCTGCCCGATCATGCCCAAGTTATCTTGTTTTCTATCGCAGGGGCTTGTGATTAAGGCACTAACTCCTAACTCCTAGTATCGCGTCTCATAAGTTCTGTCCGTGAATTTGGCATTTGGAGATTCGTATAGTAGGGGATAGTGTCTATCCGGTTTTGGCCAACGGTTCCTTGCGGTTAATGACGCTTTGGACGAATTGGT
>Ga0272442_10007243_pt1 | contig 14393 bp, 10 predicted proteins | sample SSMForm2O_FD_200262 | JGI IMG/M metagenome (GOLD analysis project Ga0272442, IMG submission 200262) | Marine sediment archaeal communities from Little Sippewissett salt marsh, Falmouth, MA, United States - SSM-Form-2O | ecosystem: Environmental > Aquatic > Marine > Wetlands > Sediment ...
AATAGTGCAGGGATAGATCCCTTTTAAGATCGAATATCCTCGGAATTGCCCTGCATGTCAAATTAAATTCTTCACCGGTCGTCATCTCATAGGGAACTATCAACGACAGGTCCAGACCCGGAACCAGTGGAAACCTGTCCTTCGAAGAACCACCCGGAATGGAAACCGCATCCTCGCTGATACCGTCTCCGTCCTCGTCCTTGAGATCAAGGGCGATCCAGAAATTGCCTTTCTCACCATCGTCCCAGCTGCTTCCCGAATTATCGCTGAAATTACCGGGACCGGGCCAGAACCAGTTCCCGGAGAACTCATGACCGAAGCCACCCGTGACGAGCATCCCAAGAGAGGTATTTAAAAAACAGTTCCCAAGAACGATATCTTCGGAATCCTCCAATCTTACGGGACGATCCTTCCCATTGAAGGTCACCGAATCGATAAGACCTTCTTTGCATTCAAATATGTTCAACAGAGGATACTCCGAATCCTTAAGGCCGGACACTCCGTTGCGGATGTTCACATTACTGCAATTCCTCAGAAATACCTGCCCGAAATCATCGGGGATATCGACTCCTTCAACGTTTTCCATCACGATCAGAGGTTTACCATCCACAAGATTGTTTTCGAAAATAGTTCCCTCGGGAAATGTGTAAAACATCAAACCCGCGTTGATGAAACGATTGTTGACGAACTTGCTGTTCATGATCGTACTCGGGCCAACACCTTTTTTAATGCTTACATTTTCGAAAGTATTATTCAAAAAAAGAATATGTTTTCGAAGATAAATCGAAACTATAGGTACAACATCATTTACTTCCTTTTTCCTCATAACAATGTTATTCTTGAAAATACTGTTGTTTGACCTTAAATGCAAACCGTCAATATCCAGAAAAAAAGTATTATTCTCAACGGTCTTTATTCCTAAATAAATTAATCCAATCGGAAAATTTGATGAATATGTTGTATCTTTTAAAATTCCATCTATATTTTCCAATTTAAGATTGCCCAGGGTAATATTGCACTTCTCTATTGTCACATTACTTGAATCACTGCATTTAATGCCAGAAACGTTGTATGTGTTGATTCTGGATAATCGGCAATTATCAACATATTCAAATTCTAAACATGAAGTGTTTTTTGCATAAACATAATCGATAGATATATTATGTGAATTACTTATCGATACAGGATCCCGCATAGTGAAAAAAGAAAGATTGTTCAACGATAAATTTGATCTTTCTACCATTTTAATCCCGTGCCCTTTCCAATTCCCCTGACTTCTGAAGGTTAGATTCTCCAGTTTAACGTTATCGGCATTTATGTTAAATGAATAATAATAATATGGGTCTATTGGATTGATAATGACATTTCCGCTACTGGAGATCTTTATGGATTTATTTACATAGTATATCCCATGATATTCACCTACGGGAATGATCAATGTCCCGTTCTCGGGAGTAGCATCTATAAGATCCTGTAGATTGTCGGATCTTGTATCGGACGATACCCCGTACATGGATGAAACATCGATGATGGCCAAATTTGCGGCCAATACCAGAACCAAGAAGATAACAACGCGGATTTTTCTCATGGAATCTCACCTTAGGCCAATTTAATGCGAATAAGATATATATAATACTTATTTTGTAAGTATTCTAAACAATTTTCGCTTTCACGGGGGTGTCGTATCCTGCCATATGTAATAATTGTTACAATCGGGATGAGTTGCCCATGTTCCCGACAAATGAGCATAGTTGAATTCTGTCTTGTAATAGTCTGATAGCCCTATCAATGTGACGTATGTAGTACTTACTGAACTCGAGTAGTAAGCAATACACCCTGAAGAATTGTCATTATTGAATGTTGTTGCATATATTGCAGAAAGGACAGTACCGCTTATTGTTGATGGATTCTGGGTATCGCCCTGGATATTGATGTACCAGCAACCTTCTATACCGAAACAATAGGAAATATCATCAAAATTGTTATCCGTGAAAGTCTGTCCATGACAGTAGTTGGTAACATATATTCCTATCACTTCTTCACCACTCCCCCACACTCCATTTCCCAAAGTTGTATCATAATCACTAAAATCACAGTGACTCACAGGATTATTTGGAGATTCGTCATCGATCCATACTCCTTTGTAATGACGAATGAAATCGCAGTATTCGATCTCGTTTTCCGTGCACGAATAGTTCAGATGTATGCCGGCACCGGAATGATCATTATCATACAGATTGTTACGAAAAATACCATATGAAATCGTATTATAGTCACTATTCCAAGCATAAATACCATTCACTTTTGAATGATTTACGAATATATAATCGAAATCATTGTAGCTTGCCTGATACATATATATCCCATAATCGTTTTTCTCAAGAGTTACTCCGTATATTGTATTGTGTTCACTGTAATCGGATTCGATTAGGTATATCGCCCTTTCTAGATTGTATACCTTGATATTGCTTATCGAAGCATAGCCTTCGTAATATCCTGAATTATCCACAATTATCCCGATATCTCCGCTTGATTCACCTCCATGCGATATGTTAATATCGTATATTCGAGCATTTCCTCCTTCTATCCGCATATTATATTGATTATTATAGAAATTCACGTTGGTATGTATATCAGAATTATCACAGTCGATCAATGTGTTTGATCCTGTTATCTTTACACCCATCATGTTTGAATGTATATACGTATCCTGTCCAACAATATGGCAATAAGAACCAAGCTGTATACCAACGCAATAATCATCCTCATAACCTGAGACCCTGCAATCTTCGATCGTATTAACTGCGCCATTTATCCCTCCATACAGGTATAAACCTATACGATCTTCTCTGTCACCTGATTGACGTGTAATATAATAATTCGAAATAGTATTCTCATGTCCTAAAATCTCAACATCATTTTCAGCTCCTGAAGTGGAACCATAGTTATTATCCTTGATATATCTGGTATCTCTGCCATCAAAGGAATTTCCATCACCTACAAGGTATATTCCTCCATCACCATTTTGCCATATTTCCAATTCATCAAAGGTATTGTAATCTGCATTGTTGAGCCAAATACCATAATGAGTGTTTGAATATATATTTGAATCTTCTATCATTGAATAATATAAATTCACTCCAACTATCCCGTAACCGTTATCATAAATTCCAGTATTTGCCTGGTAAGAAGGACCACACATATAAATATAATGATATGTTCCTCGCAGTTCTATTCCATCAACATTATCATGAATATCACAATCATATACATAATGATACATTGAATCAGAATTTAAATATATTCCATAATAATTGTTATTAATATCACATCCCAGGATATTGACTTTATTATCTGGTTGTGCAACAACATTGGAATAGATACCAGCATTAAATGTTGAACCGGTAATTATGAAATTTTCGATTGTAACGGGAGACGAACTTATGGTAACAGTATGTGAACCCGAATTCTGAGCAGAGATGGTCGGTCTATTTCCACTTACTGGATCTGTTAACCCTATTATAGAAAGAGGTTTATTTATTACAATATTTTCGGTATATGTGCCGGAACCAAATTCGACCCTTATTATGTCATTCGGAACCGCAGCATTTATCGCCTCTGTTATACTTGTAAACATCGCTCCTCCCTGATCATTTACCGTCAATTGTTGGGCCAGAACATTGTCTGCAAAGACAGTAAACATTGTCAGTCCGCTTCCGATCAATAATAATGAAATCGCAATGTTTGATACCTTTTTTCCTTTTCTCATTTCCATTTTTATTCCTCCTCATGATTGAAACAAAACGGGATCCTGTTCACTGTAGTGAGAAATTTATTCCTTTTCGGAGAGGTAGGCCTCGATATAATCTACCGATCCGCTATAATCAAAATCCGCTGAAGGATCTTCCAGACCTCTCGTGATATTGAACAGGTCAGGATCAAATTCTTGATCGTATCTCATGGAACATATTATTTCACGATTGAAACCGACCAGATCCGGACCCGAAAGTCCGGATCTTTGACCATTCAATATTATTGTCATATCATAACACTGGACCTGATCAAGCCACATATCAATAAGAGTCGAAGACAGATTACCATCATCGAATATGAAATAATTTTCATTGTTGATGCTTTGTTCATGATCAAATATATAGATCGTAACTATTGTATCTTGTGTAGAACTATTTATCAACCAATCGAATGCATTTTCAATATTGGATAGATTTGCCGATCCATCCGAACCAAATTGTACAGGATCGGTCAGATAAATTATATTGCCGGATGAACTGCATTCCAATTGATATGAATAAAAAGCGGATGCCTTTTCCAGTTCATGTTGTGAATAACCCAAATGACCTGATACAATTATTATACTCTTGAGATCCTGAAACGGATCATCAGCCTTTACACTTACCGTGAAATATATGGATACGAGAATTGTTAAGAACCCGAGGATAACGAGCGTGGGTGTCGACCTATCATTCATCGGTCCCGTTAAGAACCTACTGAAGATTATAAAGGTTTTCCATATCTACGATTTCCAACAAGGGGGTGTTTATAAAGAAACAGGATTCTCCCATATCCAGCCCTTCTCCTCGAACCTCTCCCTCATCACATCCCGTCTTTCTTCCCTCTTATTCCCGTAGACGACAGGAAATTCTTCGGACTTGTTGAAATTATATATTGCTCTCTCGTGCTTTCCTTCCTCGATATTGACCAGGGCCAAATTGAAATACACACCGGAAAGTCCTTCGATATCTCCTACCTTCTCCATGAATTCCCGCGCATTCTTTAAAAGGATCTTTGCCTTCCGGTAATTCCCCTTCTTTCCCTCAATATCGGCAAGGTTGATCTCGCATATGACCCTCGTCCAATGCAGATCTTTCGATCTGCAGTATCTTCTAGCAGAGTACCAGGCTTTCTCCGCTTTGAAGAACTCGTCAGCTCTGAAATGATTCACACCAATATTGTTCATGATCATTCCGGGAAGACAAACGAGTTTCTTGGCCCTGGAAATCCCCAGGGCTTTTCTATAGGCCTCATCAGCTTCGTCATAACGTTTCATGTCGGACAACAGGTCCGCTCTGGTTTTGATCAGGAACGAGCGATGAGCTGGTACAATAAAACTTTCCGCAAGGATCCGATCATTTAATGAAAGCGCGATCTCGGGTCCTTGGACCGTCTTCGTACATTGTATGATACCAACAATACTGCATATCCAACAACCAGAATCCATTACATCTGCCATGAGTATGCTCCAGAAAAGGTCCAATGATTCCCTGGTCCTTCCGCATCTTCTCAAAAATTCCGCCTCCAAAACGGCTTCATTGACCGAAATGGACGATGACAGTCCGATGAATTTTGAAGGATAGGAACCGATCAAGGTAAGTTCTCTTATGGAACTGTCCAATGATCCGGAGATCTCGACATTTTCCTTTTTTAATTCCGAAACGGTCTCCCGGTATCCGGAAGAGGGGCCCATATTCATATGTCCAGACAGAAGATCGAGTAGGTTCTTTTTTTCCTTTCTGGCAACGGTCCTGACCAGGTTCATCAGTGTCCCCGAATCCTTCAGGAGAGGGAGGAGGGAATGAAGTTTGAATATCCTACCAACACCATGCAATTCCGGTCTGATCTCCATCTCGACAATGTTTTTCATTAATCTCTCATATTCCGCCATACCTCGTTCCGTTAGGCCGTTTTCCTGATCTTCAGGAATTATTTTGAGGATCAAGCCATCTCTTCTCAGCTCTCCGATCCTCTGTTTCAAAGTTCCTTTTCTAATCCCAAGGCTCTTGCAAATAATATCATTTTCTGGAAGCCTGTTATTGAAATAACCGTATATGAATATCAACATTTCTCTTGTACTTCCCCTCATAATACATCTTCCTCAAGAATAATTGATGATGAAGTATAAATAGTTTTCACAGGAAATTGATTTATTGATCCCTAAAAGAACATCTTCTATAAAGATTTTCGACAAGAACTGGTCAATATCAAGACATTACAATAAAAACCATCTTTGGGAGCAATAACCACATCGGATGACAAATCCGGATATATTACTGTGTGAAATCGGATGTGAACGGATAAAAATGGCCAAAGATAAGTGAAAGGCAGGGAAGGCCTACTACATCCCTCCCGAATGTTATCGAAATGCTTAATGATGAGATGAATATCGTCGGAGATAGCCCAAAGAGCCACTTGAAGCATTCAAATCTCCCGCGATAATATGCTTTCGAAAGATGTACCGCAATGGTTATATCCTCTATCCGTGAATGAATTCTGCACGGAACACACCCGGAGGTAGAGGGCAGCACCTGTATTTCCTCCATCCCCTTGAACGCTGCAACACCCCCCACTTTTCTCCTCTGCCTCCCCACCTCTCCTCACGGATATCCAGAAAAATGATATATATCGGGAATCCCCTGATTGAGATAGAGAGGTAATAATGTCGAGTTACAGGGAAAGCGTCATCCTGAGGCTGGGAATCGAGAACCTCAATGAAACTGTAAGGGATGTCCTTTCCGGATTCGATTGGTTCTTCCTCGAGAAGAAGGACCGCATGTTGAGGGTCAGGGAAAAGGACCGCTTCGATTACTACAACCCCCTGGAAATGGAGATCCTGATCGAGCCCACACATATAGGGACCAGAGTGGAGATATCCGCAAATAATTCGGGTTACGGGCCGGTGCAGGATGAGTATATCAAGGGACAGGTGGTGAGGTTCCTGATGGCCCTCAGGAAAAAAGAGGAGGAAACAAAGGAGCATAAGGTGATGTTCGTTGCTGAGGAGACGGATCCCTCCCTTTCAAAGGAGCTCGAGAAGCTCTCGAGGCTTCACGATATGGGGGAGCTAACGGATGAAGAGTTCAGGAAGGCGAAGGAAAAGGTCCTCGATGGTTAGGATGTGGATGGCTCGGTCCTGTCAACCCCGAATTTCTCCCTTATCATCTGGAGCCAGTCAAGCCACATGTTCTTTCTGATGCCAACGAGTTTAATGGCCCCGAGCCTTTCGACCTCCTCACCGTTTTCATAGGCGATCACCGTTGGAACGAAATCTATCCCTTCCTCGATCCAGATGGATGAATCATGGTCCGGTATCATGATCTCCTTACCATCGGGGATATGCTTGTAGTACAATCTCCGGAAATGCTTGCAGAAGGGACACCTGTCCTGCTGGTACATAACGAACTCCATGACCTCACCACTGCCGACCATTATTTAAAACATTATCCGAAAAGGTTCGTCAGAGAATGGAAAAAGGGCTCCCCCTATTCCGGACCCGGGGGGGAGCTGATCTTATAGATCGGGGGGATCAATAAGCCTCATAGGTATACTGGATGCGCTGGTCCTCGAGGAATTCGAACAACTTCTTCCTCTTTTCCGGGGTCATGTCCTCGGGGCAGATGTTGATGTTCTCCATCATGCAGTTCGGCTCCATGAAGACAGATATAATTTACATATTTATCTTATTTTGTTCCATCATTGTATTACATTATGGTGTTTATTCCTTATTCTGTTACAATATGTAACATGTTTTTCAAAAAAATTCCGTTTCCGGTGCATGGGACCTTTTAATCCCGGAGGTGTATCTGTTGGTCGGACCAAAAGGTATTTAATTTCAATTCCGGATTATTGACATGCAACTTTGATCTGGTGACCAGGAAGGGAAATGGCCGGGGGAAAGGAGTTGCATTTCCGGGTTCGGGAAACATGTTCCTTCATGTGGGGGGGTCATGAACTTACAGGAGGTTTCGGATGAAACGTTTCAATTCAGGCCGCTTCGTATCCATCATCCTGATATGCCTTTTTTCTCTCGGATCGTCCGAAATTCTTTCCGGGGCCCCCTACCAAAACCCCCCCCCTAGGTCGGAAGACCTTGTTGGAAAATGGGATTTCAGGGAGGGAAAGGGACAGTACACTTCGGATGGTTCCGGAGGTGGAAACATTGGTGTTCTGGGCCTGTCAACCGACAGCGACGGGCAGGATCCCGCATGGACATCCGGACTTCATGACGATGCCCTGGATTTCGACGGATATGACGATCTCGTCAACTGCGGGAAGAACGACAGCTTCAGGTTCAACATGGGGTCGTTCTCCCTAGAAGCATGGGTCCATATTGACGAGAACCTCACGGACAATATCGGAGGTATCCTCGGAAGATTTCAGAGCACCACGGGGGAGGGATTCCTTCTCGATGTCCTGAGCGGTGAAGGCTACGGAGGACTGGATTCACGATATGGACAGGTCTGCTTCTCCATGAACGACGGAAAACTGAACAGCACATGGAGAGTGGCCGAGGGGCATTATGGCTCATCCAATGGATTGATCGATATTGCCGTATACGACGGGGACCTCTTCGCTGTTTCATCGTCGGGGGACCTCATAAGATGGACCGGCTCGGGATGGGTCAGGGAAGCATCTCCTTATTCGGGGGAGCCGATAACCTGCCTCGCGGTTTACAACGGAGACCTATACGGATCAACCGGCACCAGCGGATATCTGGTGAGATGGGCGGGAAACAGTTGGGTCCCTGCGGCCTCCCCTTTCACCGGGCAGATCATTAGATGCCTCGCAGTATACAACGGAAAACTCTACGGGGGCACATCCCCGAACGGAATGCTACTCGAATGGAACGGATCGGGGCCCCTGAGACTGGCAGCATCTCAGTTCGGCACCGAGACGGAGATCACTGACCTTTGCGTGTACAATGACCAGCTTTACGCAATAACCAGCCCCGGCGGCTGCCTCTTTCAGTGGAACAGGGTCGGAAGCTGGTCGTCAAAGGCGGTGCTCGGATCCGGGATGGACACGCTCGAGGTCTTCAAAGGCAGGCTCTTTGCCGCAAACGGGGATCTATTCGAATGGAACGGGTTCAACGAATGGATAAGGAGGGCCGACAAGTCGGGAGGTGAAGGGGTGGAGAGCCTCTGCGTCTACAACGGCAGGCTCTACGGTGGCACCAGCGTCAACGGAAAGCTCCTGGAATGGGACGAGGTCGATAGCTGGTTGGAAAGGGCCCCGAACCTTGATCCCGAGTTCTCCATAAATTCACTCCGCGTTTTTGACGGCAGGCTCTTCGCAGCACCTTCCGGGCAGGGGAAGCTCCTTGAATGGAGCTCCGGATGCAGTGTCACGCTCGATGACGGACTGCCCCCCGGATGGAGCCACATCGTGGCCGTAAGGGATTCGACCCTTGGCAGAATGCGACTCTACCTCAACGGCAGGCTGAGGGGGACCTCCAGGGAATTCCTGCCCATGCATTTCGATCTGGGAAACACCGACCATCTCCTGATCGGTGTCGGAAGCCAGGACTACTTCAACGGGAGGATAGACAGGGTGAGGATATTCTCCACTGCGGTGAACGAGGGGTTCGTCAGGGATGAGTTCGATTTCTTCCACAGGGAGTGGACGGTCCCGGGTCCGCCCTCGGATCCTTTCGTCAGGGCGGGGGACAGGTTCGTCAACGTTACATGGGGGCTCCCACTGTTCAACGGGACCAATCCATTGTTGGGCTTCAGGATATACAGGGGAACCAACAAAGATGAGCTCAAACCATACAACGACACTTCCCGCATTGTGCATTTCCTCAACGATACTAATGTGTCCTACGGGGTCCGTTACTTCTACCTGATCAATTCCTTCACCGATGCAGGGGAATCCCCGGGAGACGAGCTGGTCTCCGGAATACCTAGTGGTCGACCCACACCCCCGATGAACGTTACCGTCAAGACGGGGGACGGTTATGTCAACATGAGCTGGAAGCCTCCTCTGATGGACAAGGGGTCGAACATAACCCAATACAGGATAGAAAGGGGACTCGACCTGGAAAGTCTTTCCGATCTTATCATCAGGGGGTCCGACAGGACCTATTACAACGATACCATTGTGGACAACAGACAGGCATACTATTACAGGGTCTTTGCAGTGAACGATGTGGGGGAATCCGAACCCTCGAGCACCGTTTCAGCCGTTCCGAAGAAACTTCCCCCGCCTGTGAACTCACTCGAATACCATCCATGCGACTACGGTGCCGATCTGACCTGGAAAAGGTCACCTGATCCCTATTTCGAGCATTTCAACCTTTACAGGGGCTCGAGAGAACTCATATCCGGTGGATTGATGGGTTACTACTATTCCAACATCGACCATACGAATCTATCCCATGTGTCCCAGGATATGCAGATCGATTTCGACTGGGGTCTGGAACCTCCGATACCCCGGATGGGTGACAACGAATACTCCGTAAGATGGGAAGGGTTCCTCAAAGCCACACACACCGGCAGCCATACCATTGCCTTGAGGGTGGACGGGGGTGTCAGGGTCTGGATAGACAGTATCCCCACGATCAATACATGGGTCGACGGATGGCATGAGGAGCTATCGGCAAGTGTGTATCTCACGGAGGGAGAGCACATGCTGAAGATCGATTACTTCAACAGGGAATCGAGGGGCGCTATCCGATTGATGTGGGCGCCCCCCGAGACCGAGACCCACATAATACCCATGGAGAGCCTGTTCGGATACCACATCACATACGAACTCATCGCCCAGACGGAATTGAACAGGTATACCGACACCGATCTCGAGATAGCAAAGGCATATTACTACTATGTCAGGGCCGAGAACGATGCCGGGGAATCCCCCATGGGAAACATCATCGAGGTCTATCCCATCGGCAGGTCGGGCCCCCCGACAGCTTTCAGCATTGAGCTCTGGGACGAGGTCGTTGGACTGAAATGGGGCCCCCCTTCGGAAACCAGGGGTTCCGATGTACTCGAATACAGGATATACAGGGCCAACGGCACCCAGAAGGTGGAGTTATACGCAAATGTATCGGGAGATGTGTTCGGGTTCAACGATACGGATATTGTCAACGGGCTAACATACTTCTATTTCGTCACGGCAGTGAATGGAGCCGGGGAATCTCCGGGGACGACATCCATCATGGCGGTTCCTATCGGCAGGCCTTCCCCTCCCACCAATCCCAAGGTGGAACTCCATGATGAAGGAGTGAAGGCTTCCTGGGCGTCTCCGGTATTTGACGGTGGGGCCACATTGAGGGGTTTCAACGTATACCGCTCCGTGAACGGCGGCAACAGGACCTTCATCTACTGGGTCAACGACTTCCTCGTTCACGCCCATATCGATGCAGACGTCGAGGAGGGCAATACATACGACTACTGGATCACGGCCCTCAATCAGGTGGGTGAGTCCACCTTCAGCGAGAACGTGAGCATTTACTATCCCGTTGTTGATACGGACGATGAAGTGGTTGAGGATGAAGACGATGATCGACAGAATGAAGGGGAATTCCCGACAGGGCCCGTGATCGGGGTCGTGGTGGTCGTCCTTCTCGCTCTTCTGATAGTGATCCTCCTCATCATGAGAAGCAGAAAGAACAGGAAAGAAGAGCTTATGATAGGACCGGTGCCGGTAGGAGCGCCTCCGGAGGTTGGAATGGACGGAACCTATGATATCTTCCACCCGGACGGGGAGGAGTTCGACGAATTCGGGCAGCCGTTGATCAGGGACCTGCCGACGATACAACCAGACATGAGGCTGCCTGCTCCAGCGAACGGGCAGGGATATCCCCGGCAGGGTTATTCGAAGGAAGGATACCAACCGGGCCAGGAATGGATCCAGCAGATGCCCCAACAGTATCAGCAGGGTTATCCAGTGCAGCAGGAGCCCGGATACCAGCTGCCACCGGAGCAGGAATATTACCTGCAGGAGGGTTATCCGCCGGTAGAAGAGCAACAGGGGTATTACCCTGATGGGTACGGGGATAGTTATCAGTACTCGCCTCCCGGGGTTGCACCTCAAGAATATTCGGAGGGACAGGAATACTATCAGCAGGTTGGCGCGGGTACGGAAATGGGGCATCTGCCCCCCGATCAATCCGGGGACATTGGCCAGGGGGGACCGCTGGAGGAAGGATATTATCGGGATGGTTTGGGGCCCGGGGATGCGGAGTACCTGGGTGGAATGCAGACTGGTGGGAATCTACCTCCGGGCGAGGTGGAGGAGAGGGACCTGAGGCTCCCGGGATCGGATGAAGAAGAGGGGTGAACGAGAAGCTTTGCAGGATCTACAGCGATTTTCCTGGCTCCAGAGCCCTGTAGAGGACCGTTCCCGATCCCTGCCTGATGTGTGATCAATAAATATGGTTGTTAGAAACATCCATTGGGCGATCATTTGCGATCGTATCTCTCGAGACCTGTCTCCCTGAACCACTTCACTGTACTTTCCAATCCCGATCTCAGATCCATTTCCGGTTCCCAGCCCGTGAGCTTCTTAATCAGGGATATGTCCGGGACCCGACAAAAGGGTTCGTAGGGATATCTCTCCACAAATCCGAAGTTCTCCTCAACGCCTAGAATGTCGGAGATCAACCCTGCAAGTTCAATGATCGAGATTGGATCGGGATTGCCTATGTTGATGCTCTTTCCAACGACCCCGCTGTTGAGCAGGGAGATCAATGCATTTATGAAGTCATCCACGTAACAGAACGAGCGGATCTGTTCACCATCCCCGTGGATCCTCATGGGATCACCATTCAAACCCCAGATGCAGAAATTGGGGATAACCCTTCCGTAATTTGTCATCATGTCCATTTTGGGGCCGTAAATATTGAAGGGACGGATGATCAGATGGTCCATTCCCTTATCAAGGCAAAGGTTTTTTGTGATCTCTTCCCCAAAACACTTGCCAACAACATAAGGGCTCCTTTTCTGGTTAAGTATGATCCTGCTCCAGGAGGCTTCTTCCAATGACCCTGTCAGCGCGGGTTCTTGATCCCCGTAAACCTCGGAACTGGAAAAGAAAATGAATTTTGCCATATTTCTCTCGGCAATGGTCACCAGGTTCTCGGAGCCCTGTGAGTTAACCCTCAGGGTTTCCACCGGTTTTCTCTCGTAATCCTTTGGATTCGCGATCGCTGCAAGATGTAGCACAAGGTCGAACCCACCCTCGCAACCATCAATGACACCAGGGTCAGTGATATCCATTTCGAGGATCTCCAGCTTCCCATCCCCCCTGGACCCTTCCAGATTCTCTATGGTTCCCGAGATGAAATTGTCCACCACGAGTACCCTCTGTATGCTTTTCTGCCTCAGCAAATGCTCCACCAGATGGCTACCGATGAACCCCGCTCCCCCCGCCACCAGGACGCTCTTTATCCGAGTGGATACCTTCAGTGTCTCAAAATCCATACATTACCCTCTAACCGGACATGGTTGGGATAAGTTCATCGCCCAGATACCAATATCAACCAGAAGGTCCAATATAAATTTTTCCTTGCCGTGTGAAAGGATGGTGATGTGATCTTGAGGTTTACATTGTATGCTCCGGCGGAGGTTCATAACTATCGTGGAAGGTCGATCATATCCATATGGAATATCGTGTCATGTTACAGTTGATACCTAAACATTCATAATAGCTTTCCTTGCTCCTTAAACTAATGTACCTCGCATTGTTCCAGATACTTCGGAAAGAATCCTTCGTTATATCGCCCATGTAATGATGTTTCTGGCAACAGCTCAGAACCTTGCCATCCGAGCGGATAACCGATTCGATCCAGGGGTAGCTGCATCGACCTTGGTAAGGATTATTATCTTCCAGGAGAAAAGGAGCATACCTGTCGATATCGAGATCGAAATCATACCAGTTATGGTGGTCCTCTATCACCCGGGGGCCTATCTTCTTCGGACATGAAAACCTTATACGCAGATCGTCCGCCTCCTTCCTTGCCAATTCCAGGTAGAATGCACTCTTATCAGGGTCCGATGTCAGGTGCTTATCGTGGTAGATGCCCAAATCAAGACACCCGAACATAACATCTTCTATTCCGAGTTCGCCAGCCAGCCTCACTATCTTCGGAGCTTCCTGTATATTGTGCATACCCAGTGTTACAGCAAGTCTCAGGTGGAACCTATCGTTTGAACCATCTCCACCTATCTCAACGAGCCTTTTCAACTTTGGAATAAGCTTCTTGAAATTGCCTTTCCCCCTCACACCATCATAGGCGATCTCCGTACCACCGTCAATGGAGATGTTGACGAAGACACCATTGCTGACAAGTAGCTGCATCTTCTTCTCGTCCAGAAGAAGCCCGTTGGTGAATATCTTTGGAAGAAAGGAATATTTTCCAGAGGTTTCGACCATTTCGGGGAAGTTCGGGGAAAGAAGAGGCTCTCCGTTGAGAAAGAGATCCACCTCCGCGACATGCTCGAATAGCTCCTCTTCTATCTTTCTGAAAAGGCGGATATCCATGTCCTCCGTGGATCTCCGTCTTCCCCAGTCGCACATCCAGCAGTTCAGATTACAGCGTTGTGTTGGCTCGACATAGATCTTGATGGGAAAAGAGAGCGGCGATCGTACCATCG
>Ga0272442_10007244_pt1 | contig 14392 bp, 12 predicted proteins | sample SSMForm2O_FD_200262 | JGI IMG/M metagenome (GOLD analysis project Ga0272442, IMG submission 200262) | Marine sediment archaeal communities from Little Sippewissett salt marsh, Falmouth, MA, United States - SSM-Form-2O | ecosystem: Environmental > Aquatic > Marine > Wetlands > Sediment ...
GGCCTGGCTCTTCCGACCCCTGATGACGCGGAACGACATCGGCATGTTCAACGTGACGGTGTCGCCGGGCTGCCATCGCCGCGCGATGCGACAGAAGGACCCTCCGGAAGCGGTCATTTCCGTCGCGCCCTCGTTGATGGAGATGCGAGCGACGTCACACCAGCGCGGAATTCGCAGGTAGAGCGGAAAACGGCAGGGCTCGGACGGCTTGAGGTCAACGACGACGGTTCCCGAGTTGGGGTAGTCGGTTCTTTGTGCGATCTCGATAGTGACGCCGTCACGCAGATTCAGAAACGCCGAAGACCGGGTGTAGAGGTTCACGGCGACGCCGCCGTTGCAACGGTAGTAGACCATGGAGGGCAACTCAGCGATGATGCGCCGGAAATTGCACGGGCAACAGTACGTATCGCCGCTGAAGTACTCGCGCGGCCCCTCAAACGGCGAGTAGTAGCGCAGACGCCGGCCGTCGGGCGATTGGGCGGCGAACAGGCCGTTATATATACTGCGTTCCATGACGTCGCCGTAGAGGGAGCGGCCCTCGATCTGCAGCAGGGCGTCGAGCCAGCGGATGAGATAGGCGGTCGAACACGTCTCGCCCAGCTTGTAGAATCCTTGCTGATTGCTGTGCCAGCATTCCTGATAGCCGCAGAGACCCGGGGCCAGAAGCCCGTCCTCGCACAGCAGGAAATCGAGCGTGCGCTGCGATTGCCTCAGCAGGGCGGGGGCAGGTTGGAGCATGAACAGGCGCAACTGCGCGAGGCAGTGGCACAGATGGTAGTAGGCATGCCCTTCGATATTTCCCCACCGGCCTTCGATTAGCGGCGTGTCCCAGTCGGCCAGCTTGCGGTGCTTGATGCAGAAGTCCAGGTAGCGTTTTTCGCCCGTTTGTTCGTAGAGAGCGAGCACGGCCTCCTCCAGGCCGGTGGTGGCCACGTACGTGGAAATCCAGCTATTGGTCGCGCGCTCGGGATCATCAGACCAGTTCCGGATGATGTAGTCCGCCAGGTTTCGAGCGGCTTTTAGCGAAGGGGCTTCCTGAAAATATTTGTAGTCGGCGGTCAGGCCCAGGATGAGGTAGCCCATCTCATGGATATCCCACAAGTGCCACATGCGCCGCTCGGGTACGAAAATGCCGAGGTAGCCGTCTTCTTCCTGGGTAGCGATAGCCTCGCGCACGACATGCTGTTTGAGGGCGAGCACCTTTTCGTCATGCGAGTAGGCAGCGAATCGCACGAGAGAATCGATGAACTTGCCGAGGCCAATATACCCGCCCTGGCGGTTCTTCTCCCGGAAGGGCAGTAGGAAGTCTTTGTCTGCATTCAGGACGAGGGCGTTGTTGGCGATGGTGACGTCGATCCGGCGGCCGATCTGGCCTGCCACTTTGACCTTGCCTATGTCTACGGGTGTCAACCTGTGGCCGGCAGCAGCGAGGCAGCTTGCGGTTGAGAGAGCCACTATCAGCGATGAGACTATCAACAGGGCGGCTCGACGGCTGTATGTCACGACGGCACCTCCAAATACACAAGAGCCTTGCGGAATCAACTCGGCACGTCATGATTGTACGCGTGCGGAGCGACAGATCAAGCACGAAACGAAAGGGCGGCTGCACCGGGAACTATGGGCGGGCGGCGTAGCCGATGAGGTTGTACCAGCCCCGAATGTGACGAAAGGGCATCCGGCCGTCGTATTGGCGGTTGCGAATGATTCGGTTGAAATCGTCATACACGCGTCCGAGCCCGGCGGTGCCGAGACCGGAAAAACCTTCGTCCCCCAGCTTGACGGCCAGGATGTTGTTGATGAGCTGGGCGCCGGTGGCCGTGTCGCCTTCGGGATTCGAAAGTTGTTCGTCTCGCCGGCGCCAGAGCTTCTCCAGGATGGCGCCGACTCGTCGGTAGGGCGGGCCGGACTTGCGATTGTGGTAGTCAACCAGCACGATGAGTTGGCGGTTCTTGAAACAACGGAGCATCAGGTTGATGATCTCGTCGCGGTATTCCTCCTGGCGCAGATAGAGCATGATCGCCGTGGACCACTGCGAGGCGATATCGATCCGGCGGACGTTCTCGGCGTGAGACGTCGCCAGAGGTGTGCCGTCCTGATGCGCCATCAGGTTGTACTCGAACAGATAGGGGAGAATGCCGATGCCGTCTTCCGGACTCCAATGGCGGATCGGTACGTAGGAATAACTGACGACGTCGCCGCGGACATAACCCGGCGGCAAGTCCGCCTTGTCCGGTGCCTCTGCCAAGCCGCTCACGCCGAAGAGTCCGGCCGCCAACAGAACAACAGAGCTTATGCTTTGCATAATGTGATTTCCTCCCTGGAACATTCTGCGCGTCGGAAACAGCCATCTTACCAGCTATGGCCCGCCTGGCAAGGACAGAGGGTATGCGTTACATGAAGTTCCCTCCCAGAGGCGGTTTCGTGGTTGGCCGGCGGTGGTCTAAACAGTATCATGGTGGGCGCGGCATGCATTACTACGGGGCAGAAATGGAAAGGAAAGAACGATGGCAAGAATAAGATGGGTATTACCGATAGCGGTCGTCATGATGGCGATCGGCACAGCAGGTTCAGGGCAAGCTCGTGGGGGCGAGGACGGGGACCATTCCGGGCAAGTGGAGAAGAAGTTCGAAGTGGACACCATCAAGTCCAAAACGGGGGAGATCAAGATCACGTTCATTGGGCATGGGACGCTGATGTTTCAGTACGACGGCAAGGTGATCCACGTGGACCCGGTGAGCCGCGAGGCGGATTACTCGAAGCTGCCCAAGGCGGACCTGATCCTGATTACGCACGAGCACGGCGACCACCTCGACTCGAAGGTCGTGCGGATGCTGCGGCGGGCCGACACGAAAATCGTGCTGACCAAGGCCTGCGCCGAAAAGGTCTCCGGCGGCATCGTCATGAAGAACGGTGACGCAAGCACGGTGCTGGGGCACAAGATCGAGGCCGTGCCTGCCTATAACATCCTCCATAAGCGCTCCAGCGGGCAGCCCTTTCACCCAAAGGGCAGGGGCAACGGCTACGTCGTCACCCTGGGCAAAACGCGGGTATACATCGCCGGCGACACCGAGAACATCCCTGAGATGAAGCTGCTCAAGAAGATCGACATCGCCTTCTTGCCGATGAACCTGCCCTACACGATGACGCCGGAGATGGTGGCCGAGGCGGCCAAAGTCTTCACGCCCAAAATCCTCTATCCCTATCATTACGGCCGGACCGACCCCAACGAGTTGGTCGAGCTGCTGAAAGACCAGAAGGAGATCGAAGTCCGCGTCCGCAAGATGCGGTGAGCCGGCGGCCTACATCTTCTGCCGAGCCGGAAACCGACTGTACTTCTTTGGTGCGAGAGTGAGCGGCACGTATGATGCCGGGTCACCCCAACTTCGCCGCGATATGTGAAGAGAGGCCCATACATGCCTACGCACAATGAGGCCCAGAGGAAGGCACTGCGAGCCGAATACATCGGCCGCATCAATCGCGTACTCGATTACATCGAGGCCAATCTGACCGGTGACTTGTCGCTGGCCACGCTGGCCCGCGTGGCGAACTTCTCACCATTCCATTTTCATCGCATCTTCCGGAGCATCATCGGTGAAACGCTGAATCAGTTCATCCAGCGCAGGCGGCTCGAGAAAGCCGCGTCCTTCTTGCTGGCCAACGCCACCCGATCGATCACAGAGATCGCGCTGGATTGCGGTTTCTCCGGCTCCTCCACGTTTGCCCGCGCCTTTAAGGGTACGTTCGGCGTCAGCGCCAGCGAATACCGCGCGGCAGGTTGCGCCGGCCAGAGCAAGAATGGCAAAACGAAAAGCAAAGAGAACAAAGCGGAAAGCAAGCTGCGACAAGACGTCGGCCTGTTTGATCGTACAATAGACCTCGTTTCTGGAACCCAATTATGGAGGTGCACTATGACGAGCAGAAATGAGGTCAACATCACGGTCAAGGACATGCCGGAAATGCACGTGGCGTACGTGCGCCACATCGGCCCGTACAAAGGCAATGCCGCATTATTTGAACGGCTGTTTGGCAAGCTGTGTGGCTGGGCCGGGCCTCGTGGGCTGATTCGCCCACCCGACACACAGTTCCTGTGCCTGTATTACGACACCCCCGACGTCACCGACGAGCAGAAGCAGCGGGTCGACGTGGCCATCACAGTCGCGCCCGAAACCGAAGTCGACGGTGACATCGGCAAGAACATCGTGGCAGGGGGTCGGTACGCTGTGGGTCGCTTCGAGCTGCTGCCGACCGAATACGAGGAGGCGTGGGCAACGATCATGGGGGGGTGGTTGCCTGAGAGCGGCTACCAGTGCGACGACAAGCCCTGCTACGAACTCTACCACAATGACCCCAAGACCCACCCCGAGGGCAGATCCGTCGTCGACATCTGTGTCCCTGTCAAACCGCTGTAGCCGGCCGTTGACGCATTCCCAGGCCCGTGCTGGTCCCGAGGCAGCACGGGTCCTGCCGTGCGCGACCGCCGCCCAACTCACAATTTTGGGGTTGGAGAATACCGGGCACTTGGCTATCATACCCGGTGTGGCATAGGGGGCCAATTAGGTCTTTGGGTCAACGTGGAAGGGATGGACTATGACGAAACTGGTCGCAGATCGAACGAGTCTAATCGACGCAAGCGGGATTCGGAAGGTTTTTGCCCTGGCGGCGGAACTGGAGAACCCGATTAATTTTTCCATCGGTCAGCCGGACTTTGACGTGCCCGAACCGCTCAAGCAAGAGGCGATCAAGGCCATTGAGGGCGGCCTGAACAAATACTCGCAGACCGCAGGCGACAAGGAATTCAAGGACAAAATCGCCGCCCGCGTCACCGCCGAGTTCGGCTGGGAAGATCCTGCCGTGCTGGTGGCCAGCGGCGTCAGCGGGGCGTTGCTGCTCTCCTTCCTGTCGTTAATCAACCCCGGTGACGAGGTGATTATCCCCGACCCGTATTTCGTCATTTATAAGCATGTGGTCAATCTCCTGGGCGGAAAATGTGTCTTCGTCGATACGTATCCCGACTTCAAGCTGCACGTCGACAGAATCGCCGACGCCATCACGGAAAAAACCAAGATGATCATTCTCAACTCGCCCTGCAACCCGACGGGCGTGGTCTACGCTCAGGATGAGATTGAGGCGCTCGCGAGAGTGGCGACGGAGAAGGACATCCTGGTCATGACCGATGATATCTACGAGCAGTTCTCCTATGACGGGCCGCCCACGAGCATCGCCAAGCACCATGAGAAGGTGCTGGTGCTGCGCGGTTTCAGCAAGAGCTATGCGATGACGGGGTGGCGATTGGCGTATGTGGCGGCGCCGGCTTCGATGCGGCCCGTCGTCGAGGAAATGACCAAGATTCAACAGTATACGTTCGTCTGCGCGCCGACGCCGTTCCAGAAAGCCGCGTCGGCGGCACTCGACTACGACGTCAGCGATCTCGTGAGGGGCTACAGCAAGAAGCGGGACCTGCTCTACGCCGGGCTCAAAGACAAGTTCGAGCTGGTCCGGCCGGGCGGGGCGTTCTACGCGTTCATCAAGGCGCCGAACGGCTCCGGCACCGAGTTCGTCACGCGGGCAATCAAGAATAACGTGCTGGTCATTCCGGGCAACGTCTTCAGCGAGAAAGACACGCACTTCCGCGTCAGCTTCGCCACGACGGACGAGAAGATCCAGCAGGGCGTTGAGGTCCTGCGCGGCCTGGCGTAGCCGCACGGTAGCAGGGGGGCGGAGGGGAGAAATTTTTGCCGTCGCGCCAAGTCATATTGCCAAGCGGGGGCTACGGGGATAGAATCGGCGACATGAAAGCGACTTTGTGTGTCATCGTTGTGGTGTTGTGTTGCAGCCCGGCTGTGGCCCAGACTGCCGAGCCCAATGAGACGGCTGGGACGGCAACCGCCGGCGCGAAAGCGGCGATCATCCCGTGCAAAGGGCTGGTGGACGAGGCGCTCTTCAAATCCATCGAACGCCGCAGTGAAACGGCCATGACGGCGGGTGCCGAGTACCTGATCTACGAGATTGGCACCTACGGCGGTCTGGTCGATGCGGCCGACAAGATCGCCAAGTATTTCATCCAGACCGTCGAGGATCGCGCCACCACCGTGGCGTACGTCACCACCGAGGCGATTTCCGCCGGCGCGCTCATCAGCGTCTCGTGCAACGACATCATCATGCGCGAGAACACCACCATCGGCGACTGCGCCCCGATCACACTGGGCGGCAAGCTGGAGGGCGTCGAGCGGGAGAAGGCCGAGAGCTTCATCCGGGCAGCCTTTCAACGCGCTGCTGAGGCCAACGGGTACCCGGAACTGCTGCTCAAGGCCATGGTCACGATGCAGGTTGAGGTCTGGCGGGTCAGGAACCGCAGCACCGGTCGCTGGGAGTTGTTCGAAGGCGACGAGCTGCCTAACGACGCCAACGACTACGACGTGGCGGGCGCCGAAGAGATCGTAGACGGCAGCGAGCTGCTGACGCTGACCGCCTCGCAGGCCGCCGAGTACGAGATCGCGCGGGCCGTGGTGGAGAACATGGACGGGGCCCTGGCGTTTCTGGAGCAGCGCGACGGCGTAACCTTTAGCGAGAGGCCCATGCGGCTTAAGCCGACCTGGTCGGAGCAGATGGTCAGTTGGCTCAACTCCCCCGGCGTGATGGCGGTGCTGGTGATGCTCGCGCTGCTGGGGGCGTATATCGAATTCAGCACGCCGGGACTTGGCCTGCCGGGCCTGGTGGCCGTGATCTGCGTGGCTGTTATCCTGGGCAGCAAGTACCTCGTGGGATTGGCGAACTGGGTGGAGATGGCCCTGCTCTTCGTAGGAATCGTGCTGCTTTTGATCGAGTTCTTCGTACTGCCTGGTTTTGGCATCGCAGGTCTTCTGGGCGTCGTTTGTGTGTTAGCCGGAATGTTCGGCATGCTCATTCGCAACGCTCCGGACGAATTGCCGTGGCCGGAAACCACGACGGACTGGCAAATTCTCACCTCAGGCGTCCTGGGACTGGTGTTTGGTTTCGTTGGGTTCCTTTTTCTGGCATGGGCGCTGTCGCGCTATTTGCCCAAGCTGCAGTTTTTGAGCGGGCTGGTTCTTACCCCGGCGACGGCGGTATCCGGCGCAGGCCGAGTGGCCGTGAGCATGATGGCGCTGCCGGAGACATCGGGGCTCGGCGTGAAAGTCGGTGACGTCGGGGAGGTGACATCGAGATTGCGTCCGGCCGGAAAGGCCCGCTTCGGAGACGCCGTCGTCGATGTGGTAGCGGAAGGGGAGTTTCTCGAAAAGGGCACCAAAGTCAAGATAACGGTAGCACAAGGAAATCGGGTCGTCGTGGAAAGGGCGGAAGGAACCGAAGACGCCTGAGTAACAGCGGCCGCTGGGCACGAGGCGCAGCGGTGTTTGGACATGTTTGCTTGGATAAGGATGGATCTGTGGGCTGGTGGCTCTTATTTGCTGTTTTTCTGTATATCGCGTGCGCGGCCTTGGTTGTGGCCGAGGTGTTCGTTCCCAGCGGCGGAATTCTCAGCCTCTGCGCTTTGGCCTGTGTGACAGGGGGAGTTGTCATCTTCTTCAAGCACAGCGTGGTGGCCGGCTGGGCAGGCGTGGTGATCGCCGTCGTGATGGTCCCGGTGCTGTTGATCGTGGCCTACAAGCTGTTGCCCAGGACGCGTTTCGGACGCCAGGTTGTGCTGGCGCCGCCGGTGCGCGCGCGGGGCGATGCGATCGCAGATACCGATGAGATCGCTGCCCTGCTGGGCCGGACGGGCCGGGTCCTGACGCCTCTGCGACCGGTCGGGATGTGCGAATTCGACGGAAGGAGGGTTGAATGCGTCGCCGAAAGCGGATATGTACAGAAGGATGAACAAGTCAGGGTGATCCGCGTGGAAGGAACACAAGTGACTGTCCGAGTCATGGAAGAGGCCTAAGGAAAGGACGATAGGATGTCTGAGATAACGCGACTGTTGTTGCAGAGCAACCCGGTGATCGTCGGCGTGCTGATCGTAGTCGGCGTAGCCGTTCTGGTCTTTGTTCTGATCCTCCTGAAGTTCGCACGGCTGTGGCTCCAGGCGTATTTCTCGCGTGCCGACATCAAACTCTCCGAGTTGATCGGGATGTGGCTGCGGAAGGTGGACCCCAGGACCATTGTGCTCAGCAAGATCACCGCTGTGCAAGCCGGCATTGAGCTGACGACGAAAGACCTGGAAAGTCACTACCTGGCGGGGGGGCGCGTCCCCAACGTCGTGCGGGCCCTCATTGCGGCCAACCGGGCCAATATCGAGCTGGAGTTGAAGACGGCTACTGCCATTGACCTGGCCGGTCGGGACATCCTCGATGCCGTGCAGACCAGTGTGAATCCCAAGGTGATCGACTGTCCCGATCCGAAGAAGGGCAAAGATACCGTGGATGCGGTCGCGCAGGATGGGATTCAGCTCAAGGCCAAGGCGCGGGTCACGGTCCGGGCCAATATTGCCAGATTGATCGGCGGTGCGACGGAGGAAACGATTATCGCCCGTGTCGGTGAGGGTATTGTCACGACCATCGGCAGCGCCATTACGTACAAGGGCGTACTGGAAAACCCCGACAACATCTCCAAGGCGGTATTAGGTAAGGGCCTCGATGCGGGGACGGCATTCGAAATCCTCTCGATCGACATTGCTGATGTCGATGTCGGGGAGAACGTGGGCGCCAAGCTTCAGGCGGACCAGGCCCAGGCGGATTTGGTTCGCGCGCGAGCCGAAGCCGAGAAACGCCGTGCGATGGCACAGGCCCGCGAGCAGGAGATGCGGGCGCTGGTCGTCGAGAACGAAGCGAAAGTGCCGCTGGCCATCGCCGAGGCGTTCACCAAGGGCAACCTTGGCATCATGGACTACTACCGGCTCAAGAACATCGGCGCCGATACCGAGATGCGCGAATCGATAGCCAAGCCGAAGAAGCAGGAATAGAAGAATTGGCAGGGCTCGTGGGGAGTCAATCCGCTTGATCATGTGGACGGCCACATATGAAGTACTTGCTCACACAACTTGGAATTCTCGCCCAGCGGGGGCGGGATATGGATGGATGGGTCAACGTCCTGTTCATCGTGGTGATGGCGGTGCTCTGGGCGGTCGGCGCCCTTATAAAAGGCGCCGGCGCAAAGGCCCGGCGGCAGGGCGGTCAAAGCCAGACGAAGCAACCCGAGGCGCGCCGGGAGACGTGGCAACAGAGGCTGGCTCGCAAGGTCGGGGAAGTGCAAAGGGCCGCTGAGGAGAGGAGCAAACAGGTAGCGGAACGCATGCGAAAGCTGGAGGAGAAAGCCCAACTGGGGCGAGGCGGACGCAGGGACGTGAAAGGCCCGGAGCCGGCGCGGCCACCCGCGGGACGCGTTACGGTTCACCCCGGACGAGGGGGCGAGGCCGTCATGGTGTACGAGCCCGGCCAGCGGCGCGGTTTGGCCGCCCAGCAGCGTCGAGCGCGCGAGGCGGTATCGGCGGCTTGGCGTCAGGCCCCGGCGCGTCGGCCACGCGAGCCCAAGGTCGCGCCGACGCCGGAGACGCCACAAAGAGAACCGGCGGTCGACGGTCTTTCGCTGCCGGCCCTGTCGCAGGCAGTGTCTGAACCTCTACGGCCGCGCACGGAGGCCCGGGCCAAGGGCTTTGAGGGCGGTGTCATCATTGACTACTCCGATCCGGATGCCCTCAAGAAAGCCATTCTCCAATATGAAATTCTCGGCCGCCCACTGGCTCTGCGAGACCCGTTCGAGCGAACCGCCGCACGGTAACCGGAAGGGCGATGCCACGCAAAGTCTGACGCACGCCCTTCTGATATGGCGTTATGGGGCATTTCTCTTTGCGCACCTGCGACCTCACAATTGGACAAAAGGCACACACGTGGCGGGCGTTCATGGGAGGCAGGGTTATTCACACGCTGCGGAGCGTTCATCGTCCTCGCACCTGACTTCGAGAGCCGTCTGCACCTCTCTGACGAAGACGGACGGTGTGTCGGGCGAGAGCAGGTACCTTCGCCCGTCGCAGCACTCAAGGAAGACAAGGCGAGCGGCGTCCGTAACATAGGCATACGCGAGCCCGACGCGCGAGCCGAAAAATACGCCGAATGACCCGAGAAACCCGCCCGAACCGAAAAGACGAATGGTCAGGCCGAGCTCCTTTTTGGGAATCTCCGCTACTGAGGCGATGGCGTCAAGGGGAATGGATATGTCCGGCCCGAATCGCTTTACGAGCACGGAATCTTCGGTAATCCTGTACTCCCGCGGCGCGCATAAGATGCACAGAACCACGATGGCCGTGGGAATGCCGGCGACCAGAAACAGAAGTCCTTCGGGAGCACCATCCGTTCCGGCTCGGTTACAGATCATCACCACGGCCACGACGACGGCCGGAAGCACGACGATGCAGAAAAGCGCCGTGATCGCCCACACGGAAGCCGACCAAGGCGCGCCGAATGTTCGTTCCTTCTCGATCACAAGCGTTAAAGTCTCCGATGTTCAAACGGTTCCAGTCAGCGTACAGGGTATTTCATTATATCATGGTGATAGGCCCCGGTGCCTAACATAACCAATACCGCCTTGGAGCCGCCCTATTTGCAACGTCTTATAAGATATGTTATGTTTCATTGGGCTCTCAGGGGCAGATTTGGGCCGGGGGAACCTCTCACAGGGTTCTACGGCACTCTTACGCTTGCGACAGCGAAACGTGGGCGGCCGTCTGGCAAAGGTTCTCCCACATTAGACCGACGCTGTCAGAGAGGCCCAGATTCTGTAGCACAATCGAGATGTTCGTGGCCGGCTCAAGGTTCGGCCCGAGGTTCTCTTCGATTTGTCGCTGCAGGTTGATCATAGAGGAGGCGAATTTCACACGGTTGCAATACAGCAGTGACGTGCGATAGTACAGCTCCAAAGTCTGTGGCGTGTGCTGGGCAGGCATAATCAGTTGCATGGCTTCCTTCTTCCGGCCGGCCTCAAAGAAGCAAACGGCGAGTTTCGTAGCGGCCCGCCGAAAGGTGGCATTGATACGCAGAGCGGCCTCAAAGCAGCCCTGGGCGGGGGCGTGCTGGTTGGTGTGCATGTAGAGCAGGCCGAGACGATGGTGCAGGTCGGCATTGCCGGGAAAACGCGCCAGATGAAGCTCGTGCGCGGCAATGATCTTCTCTTCCAGGGGCAGTTCCTCCTCCGGCGCCGGTAACAGATTCTGTTCGAAAACGGTCTTGAGGATGAGCTTGGCGGTCTCGGCAAACAAGAAGGAACTGTTTGGCTGGATCGCCGATGCCAGCGAAAGGGTGCTCATGGCCTCGGTGCGGCGGCCGGCGAGGTGCTGGGCGGTGGCCAGACCCATATAGGCCTCGACGATGGTGTCATTGATCTCAACCGCTCGGTTGAACTGGCGGGCGGCCAACTGATCGGCGTGCATCTTGAGGTACTGGGTGCCGAGCTTGATCGTCGCCTCCAGGAAGTCCGGACAGATTCGCAGCGCCTGCTGGTATTGCGAGATGGCGTCGCTGGTAGCCCCCATCGCCGCCAGGATGTCGGCGTGCTTGGCGATCAGGTCGGCCCTGTCGGGTTGGTCGACGAGTTGGACGTCGATTTGATCCAGGGCTTCCTCCAGGCGTCCGGCGCCGACGAGCTGGTCGATGGTATCATCCTGCGTCAGGAAGTTGTCCGGGTGGATCAGAATGGCGGTGTTGAAGGTCTCGACCGCCTTGGGATACTGCCCCGTGGCGACATAAAGGTGTCCAAGAGTCACGAGATTCGATATGTCGTCCGGATAGTGTTGTTTCATCGGCTCATATTGAGCGATGGCGTCGGCCAAGCGCCCGTTCTTGAAGTAAATGGCCGCCAGACGCTGGGCCGGAAGCTGGAGGTAACCCTTGAACTTCAGACAATCCTGGTAGAACTCAACTGCTTCGGCTTGCCGTCCCAACCGCTCATAGCAATGGCCCAGAGCGTACAGGGCCAGCGTGTTGCTGGGCTGCCGCATGTAGACAGAGTTGAGTTGCTCGATAGTCGCGGTGAGATCGTTTTCGCGCAGGGACAGGGCGGCGCCGGCCATTCGCCCCAGACAGCAGGACGGATGCTCGAAAAGATAGAGGCGCAACTGCTCGCGCGCGTCTCCGAGCTTCCCGTCGCCCATGAGATCGACGATGTGATTCAGATGGTGTTGACGGACCGACTCGGTGTGGCCTTCGGGCGGCCTTTGCTCGTTGAGCCAGTGCCAGATCAAATCGGACGTATCGACAGTAATGGCCCTGCCGAGAATTTCAAGCAAACCGTTCATCCCTCACTCCTGAAACCGTGTTGTGCGAGTTCAAGGTGCTGCTGCTGACCTATCGTCCAATTCTCAGGAGCTGTTAACCTCTGTATGGGCCTCCCAGGGACGGTTTGGGCGGCGCGGGCCGACGTCGTGGCGGTTGTGTGTGCTGTAGGGTTTGTTGCGCTTTTGAAAGAGGCGTTATCGGGTTCTGACGCTGCGTCGGTGGCGGGCGGACCGGCCCAAGAACCCCGTGCGATACCGAAGTGATGCGCATGCGGACGTTACGACGGTGCGGCGAGCCCCCCTGCCGGTCTGCGTCACTCGGCTTGGGCCGTCGAGCTCGAGGTTGCCTGGGAGCTCTTTTCGATCTCGCTCAAATAAGCGACCGTACGTCGTAGCTCGTCACTGAGGTGCTTGAGCTTGAGCATCGTTTTCACGCGCGTCAGCAGCTCAAGCTTGTTCACGGGCTTGCTGACAAAATCGTCGGTCCCGCAGTCGATGCCGCGCTCAATGTCGCCGAACTCGTTGAGGGCGGTGACCATGATGACCGGGATGTCGCTGGTTTTCGGATTGTTCTTTAACCTGCGGCAGACCTCAAAGCCGCTCATCTTAGGCATCATCACGTCGAGCAGAATCAGATCGGGCTGATGTTCCGCCACTACATCGAGGGCTTCCACTCCATCGTGCGCCGGCACGGTCGTACAATCGAGATCCTCGAGATACGCCTGGATGAGCTCCAGGTTGGGCACGTTGTCATCGACCACAAGGATCGTCGCCGGTTTGTCTGCGCTCGTCTTCTTTTCCTTGACCATCGAATCTTACTCCCAGGCACACCACCATGCAAAACCACAATTCCCCCCCTGTGTGCAGCTCCAGCGCCTATCTTTTCTCCTTTTTGCAGAAAGATTTCAAGGAATTTCTCCGGCGCATCTTCCTTGGCATGCAGTCAGGATAGGAAGGCCGGCCCCGTCAAGGCTGCCTCGATTGCTTGAGCCAGGCCAGGTTGAATGCATAGTGCTGCTTGCTGGAAATGAGATGGACCAAGCCGTTGGCTGCCTGCGTGGCGGCCAGATAGCCCTTCGGCTCGGCATGGATCGCGTCCATGGTGAAGATGCCGGTGTTGCCTCCGCCGTCGAGCTTCCGGGGCGGCCCCCCTGCGGTGACGAGACGCCTGCACGGCCAGGTTTTGCCTTCATCGAACGACAGCGCGGCAAACATCCCGTACCCCCGGCACTCCCGGCCGGATGCATCCCGGAGCATCATGCCCTTCCTCGGGTCGGTGAAGCTGACCAGCAGGATGGGCCCCTCGCATAGACGCCGCAGAACCAGCCGCTGGCCTCCCCCGAGCGGCGGAAAGTCACTGGCCCGGTAGCTCCAGCTTTCCCCCATGTCCTCCGAGACGCTCATAGGCATGCGGCCTTCAATGTTGTTGCCTCGTCCCAAAGCCATCAGATGACCGTTCTTTCGCTGCACTACCCCCGCATGGATGCCGGCAATCCAGGCTCCTTCGGTGCCTTCCTGGAACGAGGGTACCGCCCGGCCCGCGCCGGGGTCGCGCCAGGAATGGCCGTTGTCGGTGCTGATATGAATCGCCGTGCCTCCCCTGCCGCCTCTAACGGCATCGCAGGGCAGGATCAGGTGCCCTTCCCGGGTTCGGAAGACCGATTCGACGGGCATGTGCCGCAGCCCGTGCTCAGGATTGATCAGGCGAGCCTTCGACCACGTCGCGCCGCTGTCCGTCGAGATACGCAGAACCGTTGCCAGCGTCCCCCATGTGGCGCCCGCAGAGAGACCATTAAAATGATAAACAGTGTGGCGCCCGTCGAAATAGAGCGCCGGAGCATGGTCGTTGCGGTCGGGGGCGTCCCAGAACGCCGATGCCGGCTCCCACTCGTCGCGGCCGTACCGTAGCCGGCTCGCGACGATGCCGAGCTCCCGGCCGGGTTCCCGGCGGCAGGAATACCATATCGCCAGCAGGTCTCCGTTCGGACAGTCCACCAGAGCCGGATCGTGATTGTGATGTGAGTACATCGGCCCGTTTGACCCGACAGGAATCTTAACGTATTCGATCGGACCCCGAAAATGGGGCTCCTCCGGATCGGGGCCCTTGGTCATATCCACAGGAACGTCCTGACGCACGTCACGCCGGTTCAATGCCGGCGCCATGGGCGGCAA
>Ga0272442_10007246_pt1 | contig 14391 bp, 12 predicted proteins | sample SSMForm2O_FD_200262 | JGI IMG/M metagenome (GOLD analysis project Ga0272442, IMG submission 200262) | Marine sediment archaeal communities from Little Sippewissett salt marsh, Falmouth, MA, United States - SSM-Form-2O | ecosystem: Environmental > Aquatic > Marine > Wetlands > Sediment ...
AAAACAATTGCAAATCCAACTAATAAAACAGTAGCAATTAAAGGACTTATACCTCTTTTATTCATAATATTATCTAAATTATATTTGTATATAAATCTTACTATAGTTAATTATTTAAAAGCAAATAAATCCATTAATTTGTGGGCCTGTAGCGCAGTTTGGATAGCGCACTTCCCTCCTAAGGAAGGGGTCGTGAGTTCGAATCTCACCAGGCCCGTTAAAATAAAACAAACAATAGAACAATTAATGCAAAAACACTTACAATCAAACTTAATATTTTAATATTCCATTTTTTATTATAAGCTAAAATACCCAAACTTAGATAAGAAACTAAAAATTCTCTAATAAAAAATCTAAATCCAATACTTAAACCCAATATCTGCAAAGGAGTCATTCCAACAAAAATAAATACTAAAACACTAAGAAAATCAAAAAAAGAATCAATAATCCAAGCATAACTTAAAAATTTTAATTTTCTAAATTTAAACCATAAAACTACAAAAATTATTCCTAAAATTATCTCTTCCAAAACTCCAAAAAAAGGAAAACCGGCTGCATACATAGTTTTTGTTTCAAAAGAAGCAATAAATTCTAAACTAGAAGTAGCATTATAAGTAAACCAATAAATAACTTGCCTTAAAATATTTGGAATTAATAAAACAATAAAGAATATCAAAACTTTCTTAAATTTGGGTTTTTCTTTAATATATCCTAAAAAACTAAATAAATTCATTTTAAACTTAATATTATATCAACGGCTTGTTTAGCCCCATCTCCTTTTAAATCTAATTTTTTAACTTTATTTTCTAATAATTTAATATTATTTAAATAATTTTTCAAAATTTCTTTAAAATCTCCACAATTATCTCCCACCATAACATAATCTTTAACTAGATTAATATTTTGCTCATGTTCAATTAAACCTTTAATATAAAAAACTAAAATTGCCTTTTTAAAAAATAAAGCTTCTGATAATGTATTATGTCCTGCCAAACAAATAAGTCCTTTACTTAATTTAAGATAATCTAAAAAATCTTCACTAAATTTAAAAAATTTGACATTTTTCTTATCTTTTCTATCCAAACCAAAAACAATAAAATCTTCATTAAATTCATCAGCTACTTCTAAAATATGGTCCACAAAATCCACACCAAAATCACTCCCCCCAGTACTTATTAAAATTGGTTTCTTCTTTAACTTTAATTCTTTTTCTTTTTCCCTAATAATTTGACTAACATAATTTATCTTTCCTTCAACTCTTTTCTCTTGAGTTAAAACAGGAATTATTACTTTACTAGAAAGTTTATAAACTAATTTAAGAACAACCCAAAAAAAACCTCTTTGAGCATGTATCTTTCTTTTTACAAATTTAACTTCATTTAAATCATAATTATAAACATAAACTATTTTTCTAAAAGCTAATTTAGAAGCTAAAACAACAACAGGATCCCCATCAACAATTACTAGATTAGGTCTAATAAATAACATTCTAAAAAAAACATTAAAAAAATCAATGAAAAAAATAAAAATATAAAAAAAATTATCAATTATAATATTAAAACTACTTGTCTCACATTTATTACCAGAAAAACTATGACCGAGTATATCATAAGTTTTAAACCTTTTTTTAAAATAATTATAAGAATTTTTATAACCAAAAACTACAATTTCTGAATCTTCTTCTCTTCTTTTTAATTCATCAATAATTGCTTTCTGCCTAATTGTGTGTCCCAAACCGATCCCAGATATAGAAAACAAAAATTTCATTTTAACTTATAAAACATTTCAGCATATTTACAACCAATATCATTACCTGCTTTAATGGCTCTAACCCTTATACTGGGCATCAAAGGATCTATATATAAAGCTTGTTGACTTTTAAATAAATCTAAAGCTTTTAATTTTAAATCATAAGTATTACTTATATCAACATAAAACCTTGGTTTATTATTATTAAATAATCTAATTGGACTCAAAACAGAATAACTATAAACCTTTATCTTTTTATCTTTTAGTATTTTAATTAACAAATTATGAGCTTTTCTGTGATCTTGATGAGTATCTGATTTTGAAGGAATAAAAACTTCTTCTGGATCATATTCTCTTATAATATCTTTAACTTTTTTTATTAATTTTTTATCAATTTTAAATCCACTAAAAATCCAGAATTTTGAATCAGGAACTCCTAAAAAAATTATTTTATTAATACCTAATAACTTTTTAACTTCTTCTGCTTCTTTTTTTCTTTCATTAATAACTAATTCATTTTTTTTAATAGGATCACTATGCTCACCATAACTAAAAATAACTACAACTACTTTTTTACCTTCTTTAACATATTTTGCTATAGTCCCGCCTACACCAATAATTTCATCATCACAATGTGGAGCAAAAACTAAAATAGTCATTTTAAATGCGCCGACCGGGACTCGAACCCGGATCTTCGGCTTGGAAGGCCGAAATCATAGCCATTAGACCATCAGCGCTTACAAAAACAAAGAACTAACCCTTTTTTAAAACTTTTTCTTTTTGAAAAAATAATATCCAGTTAAAATTATTAGGGTTAATAAAATCCCAAAAACACCATAAAATGGGGCTGGTTCTCCTTCTAGAACACATTCTAAATCATAATGGGGTACTTCCTCTATAGTCCCATCCGCATAATATCTAGTACAAAATAAATTGTATAACCCAAATTGATCTCCATTTCCATCATCTATACATTCTCCAGAAACACAAGTCACATTAATATCATTAGTACATGCACAATCACAGTAACAATCATCTCCACATTTTGATTCACTGGTAGGTAATTGGTTTACGCCCCCACAATGATCATTATCATAACAAATTCCAGTCTCATCATCAGCATCATAACAAGTCTCAAGATGATCACATTCATGATCTGGATTGCTTTCATCACATACTACATTACCAGAAGCACTAACAGTTAAAGAAGCATTATTTGCAAAATAAGTTTGTCCACCATAATCATGCTCTCCTTCTATAATAGCATAACCAACAGATTCTCCTTTAACTCGCTCGTTATTATTTGGAAAACTCACAATAGTTCCCTCCTGCTCAGAACTAAACTTAGTAGAAGCAGTAACAACAGTTGGATTAAGTGCTGAATCATACCTTGTAGCAATATAATCAAGAGTATTGCCAACATTGATAGTTTCTTCAAAAGGATTAATCATTAAATGACCAAAAAGCACAGTATCAGTAACAACATCCAAATTAGCATAACCAGTAACACCTTGCCATTCAACACTTATTTGTGTAGAACCTTCAGCAAGAGTAGTAATTTTCCACTGATCAGTACCTTGTTGCTCAGCAACAGAAGGATTTGAAATACTAAAAACAGTATCGGCGTGATCAGTAATATTTGAATAAGAATTATCATTATAAACTGCAAAAGCATCATAATCAAAAGTTATTCCAATATTAAGAGTATTTTGATAGGGTATAACCTCAATATGATAATTATATATTGGTCCTCCCAAACATTCATCACAACAAACTTGATTCTGATCACAAGTATTATCTAAAGTAGTATAAGAATCATAATTAGGGTCACATTCATCTGTACAACATTGTGCTCCCCAAACATCCTCACAAACAAAACCCGGTTCTAACATATTTCTAACAGACATAACATATCTAGGAGAAGATGTAATTCCTTCTCCAACAACAGTAACATCAAAAGTATAATCCGGCATATTATCTGGTTCTGGCACATCAAACCAACGAGCAGCCCAAGGAATTTCAATAATTCCATTAGAAGGTACAAGAACCAACTTAGGCATGTTTTCCTCAATCTCAGGAGGAATTGAACTAAATCCTCCATCTTCTAAATGATCAAAATTTAAAGTTTCACCAGCACAATTCTCTGTAACAACAGTTAAATAAACTGTTTGTAAATTATTAACAATTATATTTTCTGTAGGTTTAAACCCTTGCACATCAGTCCAATAAGCAGAAATAATATTACATGGCAAAGGTTCTCCTCCTTGACAACCAGGATCATATAAATCAATTAAACCATCACAATCATTATCAATATCATCATCACAGGTACCTGCTCCAGTACCCTCATAAACATCTAATTTTCCTTTACCTTCTGGATGGCAATCACAATTACATGGAATTGCGTCTCTATCCCAATTACCTACATCATCACATTTAATTTGCTCTTGAATATTACAAAATCCATTAAGACATCTCATATTACGATAATATATATCCGACCAAGTACCACATCCTTCTGATAAACTACAATCAATACAATTTGGATAAGTTCCACAAGAAGTTGGTGTTCCTTCACAAGAAGAAGTGAAACCAACTTGACAATCTCCATTTAAATCAACAATATCATTAGGATCATCACAACAAGCACATATACTTGGATTATCTTTATTACAAATATAATTCTCTTTATCATCATCACCACAGCAATACCCATCTATAGCAACTCCTGGAGGAAATAAAATACCATAATCTGTACAACTTTCTGAATAACCCCAACCTCTATCAGCTCCTTCACAATTATCAAGTGGATCCGCCCAAACACGTCCAGGAATATTTATTTCTTCACAAGCATAATCAGAATAATCGGGATCAACCCATCTACCAAGAATACAAACTTCTTCATCAGAAGAAACATCATCAGTATCCACCTTATAACCATCTTCACTTAAACCTATAAAATTAATTAAAGAACCAGATGAACAATCTTCATAAGGTAACTCTGAATCAAAAGAATTAAAAGCAGATTGATAACATTCATAATTATAAACACAATCATAAGCATTATCACAACAAGCATAACTAGGATTTGCACCAGCACCATCTTCACAAACTGCTGCATTATTAGAACCAGCATAACCTTGCTCTGTTCCATAAATATTAAAATAAGGGATACATTCCATATACCATTCATTTCTATTATTAGATAAATCAAGACCATTACCACAACAATCAACAGTTCCAGTATCTCCATAACTTATATCATAAGGAATATGTTGAATTTCTTCTCTACCTCCCTTCCAACCCCCAGTTAAATCATAAATTCTCTCCTCTGCAAAAAGATTCCAATTTATCATCTTATTTGGATGAAATGTTCTTTCAGTATATGAATCATAATAAGATTCATCACAATATGAATCCCCAAGACCATACCCCCCATATATAGAACTAAAACTAGTATATGAATCATAATAATAATCATTAGAATAAGGATTATCATAAGTTCCGACATTTTGATCATAACAAGGTTCTAATAAACTACTAAGATCAGATAAAGTATTACATCCTTCTGCATTAGATAAATAAGTATTAACATAAGGCTCAGCTTCACAACAACTAGTTTCAGAAGCTGCTAATGAAATATCAGAAGACACGCATGTACTACCAAAATAATTATTCCCATAATCTCCCCAATAACAAACACTTCCAAGAGCATCATCACAACAAGAAAGATCACCTGGACATCCTATATAATATTCATCTCCCCACCAGTCACAATCAGCATTAGCAAAACCAAAACTAAAAACAAATACAAACAAACTTAAAAAAATTATTTTCTTTTTAATATTCATCACCTTTTTTTCATATTTTATTAAACCAAATCATTATTTAAATCTTTCCCTTAAAAGCAAATTCTATTTGCTTATTAGTCCAACCTTTTTTTAATAAAACTTTCTTAATATCTTCTTTTTTAAAACCTTTTCTTAAAGTATTTCTAACATAATTTCTTAAATTATTCAAATCCTGCTCATTAGTAAATAATCTTTTACCAAAAACCTTCACACTGGCCTTATTTACTTTAACTTTAAAACTTCCTGGACCAGTATAAAAATTAAAATAATAAATCCCTACAGATAAAATAATAGCAAGAATAATATACCAAATCCAAGGGAAAGCTTTTTCCTCTTCTTCATCATCATCATCAGAACTAATTTCAACATCAGTAAAAACAACACTGTTTATCATAGAAATTTCATCAACATTTAAAAGATAACTATAACTTATACTGCTAGAAGACATAGAATAATAAAAGGTATTATAAGTATCATCTAAAGTATATCCTTCAGTTAAAACTTTAACTTTACTTAAATCCACACCAACATCTTCAACAACAACTCTATCACCGCCACCAGAACAACTTACATCTTTATTAATTAAAACAAAAATCTCATCTTCTCCATAAACATAATCAACCTCAATTAAGTAAGCTTCCATATCAACATTAACATTTTGTATATTAAAAAAGTAAACAGCCCTATCAGACTCATAACTAGAATCATCTCTTAAGCTATACATTGGAACATCATCATCACCAGCTAAAACAAGATTATCAACGAGCAAAGAATCTCTAATTTTTAATTTAGAGGGAATGCTTTCTTTTAAAATCTCTAATTCTTCAACAATTTTTTTATATCTGCTATCCTTAGATTCATTAGGCAGATTTAAAATATTAATTTCAGAAAAATTAGATATTAAACCTTCTAAACTAGAATTTAAATCTAATAAAGTTCCAGAAAAACCCAATAAATCACTTATTTCTTTATTTTGTCCAGTTAAACTATCAAAATAATCTTGTGCATCACTAACTTCATTAGAAACATCTTTAAGCAAATCTAATAAAATATCTTCTAAAGGACCAATATAAATAACTAATTCGGCAGGATTACTTTCAACAGATTCATTATCTTCAACAATTAATTCAACAGTATAATTTCCCTCACTTAAATAACTATGAGTAACTATTTTTCCAGAAGCATTAACATCATCCCCAAAACTCCAAAACCATTTAGAAATAGTATTATTATTTTGAGAATAACTTTTACTACCATCAAAAGTAATTGGAATTCCAGTAGCAACATATTTAGAAGAAACATTAATCTTAGCAATTGGAACATCACTAACACTAAAATTAACTAAATCACTTTCACTATCTTCAAATTCTAATTGTAATTTACATTCATCTTTTTCACTAGGAGTTTTCAAATTATCAAAACTTTCTAAAGAAACAATAAATATTTCATTAATCTCTTTTTTCCCAGGAATTTTTTCAATATCATAAAAGAAATTAGTTTCTGTATCACCTATTATTTGTAAATTACTTAAAGAAATATCTCCTAAACTATCCATACTTAAATTAACTGGGATAGTACAATAAGAATCATCATCTAAATCACAATTATATTCCATATATTCTTGTAAAGCTTCTATAAAATTAACACCAGAAAATTCAACAATATCATCATCCATAATTAAATTATATCTTCCTCTTTTTAAATTAACAAAATAATAGTCTTCACCAGTTTCATCAATAGAAGTTACCGGAACATCATAATTTCCATCAGTAATCAAACAAACTTCTAAAGTTAAATTATCTTCTTCATAATAAGGATTTTCTAAATTTATATCACAATAAACATTTGAAAAAGTATTTGTTTTTATTTGATTTAAAGGAAAACTACATTCAACACCATAATCTACTAAAGTTGCATTTACATAATTACCGCCAGAACCATTAATCTTAGCATTAATTCTAATATCTAAAGGATCATACTTTCTATTAGGGTCTATTACAATCTCTTCACAAGCACTATAACTTCCAACTAAAGAATAAATTTCCATTTCAGGAGTATTTTCATTAACACCAGCAGGATAATAAATTTCATTATGCCAACCAATAAAATCTCCAGCAAAATTCCATTCAATAACGCCATCATTACCAACATCTAAACTAACTGGTCCACCACTACCAGTTATCTTCATATAAGCATCATAAATGTAATAAAAATTATTTTTATTTAAACTAAAACCAAATAAAAAATCTCCTGCATTACTAAAAACATGATTTAAACTAGTTTTTCCTCTGCTAGTAATAGAATAATATTCTTCACTAAAACCATTTATACCTTCATTTTCTAAAAGAGTTTTAAGATCAATAGTTTTCCATTGTTCATCACCACACCCCAAAATCTTTCCTTTTAAAACATCATCAGCACTCAACTCGCCAGAATAGTTAATAATAATATTTCCTTTAAAATTACTATCGGGACCATAAACTGTTTTATCTAAAAAAACATCTAAGTCTAAATCAGAATAAGCAAAAGCTTGTTGAGCTAAAAAAAATACAATTATTAAAAATAATAATCCTCTTTTTTCCATTAATTTAAACTTAAAAATACGAATATATAAAATTATCCTTTTATTGTTTTCTTACCTTTTTCACAAGGCAAAACTTTAACTTTAAAATTATTAAATTCCTTGGTAAGTTCTTTTCTAGAAAAAAATCTATCTAAAAAAATAGCTAAAGCAGCAACTTCAGAATGAGGTTGGTTTCCAACAGAAATATTAAAATCTGCTAAATCATAAATTTCCTTGGGAACTTTTTCTCCTCCAACAATAAGTAAAACATTATCATCTCTTAATTTACCAATTTCTTTATCAATTTCTAAACCATACATAGTTAAATGAACTACTAAAAATCCTTTTTTCTTCTTATTTTCAATAAAACCTAAATAATCTTTAATATATTCAATTTTAAATTCTCCACCAAAATTATCGACAACTTTTAAAATATTCTTTTCTAAAATATCGTCTTTATGACCAGAATAATACAGTTTAAAGGCTCCAAAAGCTCTAGCTACTAAAGCGACATGTGTGCTAATTCTTTTGTCTCTAAAAGGCCTATGTCCTAATCTCAAGACTTCAATCATAAAATCAATAAAAAACAAAAGTTTTTAAATTATTACTTTTCTCTAGCTTCCATGTCAGATACAAGAATTTCAAGATTCTACAAAAAAAATCATAAAAAAGTATTAATAGTACCAATTATCCTACTAATATTAAGTGCATTAACAATTCTTTATTTAGATAATTCTAGAAATTATATAATAAACAAAGATGTTTCTTTAAAGGGGGGAATCTCAGCTACAATTATTTCTTCTCAATCAATAAACAGTCAAGAAATAGAAGATCACTTAAAATCAAAATTTCCAGAATCAGACATATCAGTAAGAACAATAGCAAATATTGCTTCAACATTTGAGTCTGGAATAATAGTTGAAGCAACAGATATAAAAAATGAAGATTTAAAACCAGCTTTAGAAGAAAAAATACAAATAGATGATTATTCTGTTCAAGAATTAGGATCTAGTTTAGGTGAATCTTTCTTTCAAGAAATGATAAGAGCAATTGCTTTTGCCTTACTTTTTATGGCCGTTGTTGTTTTTATAACATTCAGAAAATTAATACCTTCAGTAGCAGTAATTTTATCTGCTATTTTAGATTTAACTGCAACACTGGCAGTGATTGGTTTATTAAACATAAAACTTTCCTCAGCAGGAATAGCTGCTTTTCTAATGGTTATTGGTTATTCAATTGATACAGATATTTTACTTGTAACAAGAGTTCTAAAAAGAAAACTTGGAACAACATATGAAAAAATACAAAACGCTTTCAAAACAGGAATGACAATGTCATTAACAACAATAGCTGCCCTAACCGTTGCAGCGATAATCACAAATTCAACTATTCTTAGACAAATGTTCATGATAATTATAATTGCTTTGATTATAGATATAATCTCGACTTGGATGATGAACGCGGGTTTATTAGCTTGGTATGAAGAAAGAAAAAATAAAAAAAATGAAGCTCAATAAAATATTTAAAAAACCAAGAGTATTAATTTTATTATTCTTCTTACTAATGAGTTTTCTAGCAATTAATCCTCAATTTTCTTCAACAGGTGTTGCAATAAAAAGTGTAGAAACAAATAGCTCAGCTGAATTTGCAGGAATCATTCCACCAGATCCAAATGATTCTCCAACAACTCTTGAAAGAATTATAAAAATTAACAATCAAGAAATTTCAACCATAGAAGATTATTCTACAGAAATAGAAAAAATACAATTAAATGAAAAAATAACAATAACAACAAATCAAGGAACTTATTCATTATTAAAAACAGATAATATTGGCTTAGAAGTTCAAACAGCTTCAACATCAAATATAAGAAAAGGATTAGAATTACAAGGAGGAACAAGAGTAATAGTAAAACCAACAGAAGATGTAAATGAAAAAGATATAGACGAATTAATTCAAGTTATGGAATTCAGATTAAATACATATGGTTTACAAGATATTGATTTAAGAAAAGCAAATGATCTTCTAGGAAATAATTATATTATTGTAGAGATGGCAGGAGCAACTAAACAAGAGGTTGCTGATTTAATTGGCTCACAAGGTCTTTTTGAAGCTAAAATAAAAGACGAAGTTGTATTCACAGGCGGAAGAGAAGATATTTCCTCAGTATGTAGAAATGACGGAACTTGTGCAGGAATAAGATCTTGCTCAGAAATCTCAGAGGGATATATTTGTAGATTTGAATTTAGAATAACTTTAACACAAAAGGCAGCGAAGAGTCAAGCACAAGAAACAGAAAAACTTACCATAAATTACTCTTCTTCAGGAGAAGAATATTTATCAGAAACTCTTGATTTATATTTAGATGGAGAAATAATTGATAGTTTAAATATTGCTGCTGACCTAAAAGGAGTAGAAGCAACAAATATTCTTATCTCTGGACCAGGTTTTGGAGAAACAGAAAATGAAGCTATACAAGCCGCACAAAAGCAGATGGAAAAGCTTCAAACTTTATTAATTACTGGTTCATTTCCATTTAAACTAGAAATAGTAAAATCAGATGCAATTTCTCCAGTACTTGGACAAGAATTTCTAAGAAATGCAATAATAGCAGGACTTTTCGCAGTAGTTGCTGTTGCTTTAGTTGTATTCATCAGATATAAAAAATTCAAAATAGTCCTTCCAATGATAATAACCGCTTTATCTGAAATATTCATTATATTGGGATTTGCTGCATTATTTAAATACAATCTAGATTTAGCAGCCATAGCAGGAATTATTGCAGCAGTAGGAACAGGAGTTGATGACCAAATTGTTATTGTAGATGAAGCTCTAACAGGAGAATCAGAACAAATTTATCAATGGAAAGAAAAAATTAAAAGGGCATTCTTTATTATTATGGCAGCTTATGCAACAACCTTTGTAGCAATGCTTCCATTATGGTTTGCGGGTGCAGGATTAATCAGAGGTTTTGCGATTACCATCGTAGTAGGGATTACAATAGGTGTATTCTTAACCAGACCAGCATTTGCAGGAATAATTGAAGAACTAATAAAAGAGTAAGTTTTATAAATACATCAAATCAAAAATTATTTTGAGGTGATACTATGACTCCTGACCAATACACATTATATATAATTCTAGCTTGTGTTATAGCAATAATATACAGCTTAAGAAGAATATATATATTAGAACAAAAACTTCTTGGAAGAAAAAAAATAAGTTTTAGAAAAAATAAGAAAAAAAGATAATTCTTTTATTTTTATTATTTTAACGCGGAGAGCAGGATTTGAACCTGCATATCCTTTCGGAAACTGGTTTTCGAGATTCGCCAAATAATTTCCAGCGCTCTACCAGATTAAGCGATCTCCGCAATACATAAATTTTATAAAACACATATATTAAAATCTTTTTAAAATGCACGTAAAAGACCATATAATAGCAAGCATAATTTTTTCAGCATTTCTTTTTCCAATTTTTAAATGGTATACAATAATAATATTCTTATCCGCTGTATTAATTGACGGAGATCATTACCTTTGGTACATAATAGTTAAAAAAAGATGGTCTTTAAAAAAAGCTTATTATCACAGAAGGGATGGAAATTTCCATGATTTATTAGATATAGCACACACTATCGAATTTTGGATTTTAATTTTAATCTTAGCGATTTTTTCAAAATTCTTTTTCTTAGTTTTAGTAGGAATAACTTTTCATTTTATATTAGATTTTGTTTATGTTAGATTTATTGATCAAACCAAATCAGATTTCAGAACTTTCAGTATTATAACCTGGATTTACAGAAGAAAATCTAAGAAAAATTATCCTTATACCAATGGGTAAGTAAAGGTATTCCCTCTTCAATTTTAACTTTTGGATCATAACCTAATAATTTTTTAGCTTTAGAAACATCTGCAAAAGTAATGGGAACATCTCCTGGTTGTTCTGGAAATTGTTTTATCTTAGCTTTTTTATTCAAAGATTTTTCTATTAAACGAATAAAATAATTAAGTTCTACTGGGTTAGAATTTCCTAAATTAATAATTTCATATTTAAAATTTTTCCCAAGAGCAGAAATCACTCCATCAACAATATCAGTTATAAAAGTATAATCTCTTTTAGAAGTTCCGTCTCCAAATCTTTTTATGGGATTTCCGTTATTAATCCATTTAGTAAAAAGAAAGGGTGCCATATCAGGCCTTCCTCTTGGACCATAAACAGTAAAAAATCTCAAACAAGTTATATTCAAATTACATAAATGGCTATAAGTATAGCAATAAAGCTCACATGCTTTTTTCGAAGCAGCATAAGGAGAAATAGGATAATCAACATTATCACTTTCAGAAAAAGGAACCTTCTGGCTATTTCCATAAACAGATGATGAAGAACCAAAAATAAAATTTTTTATTTTATACATTTTAGATAACTCTAATAAATTCAAAGTTCCCGAAACATTAGTATCTTTATACCACAAAGGTTTTTCAATAGAAGGTCTAACTCCTGCCCTAGCTGCCAAATGAATTATTTTATCGATTTTATTATTCATAAAAACTTGTTCTAATTCATCTTTTTTAGTTATATCTAAATTAACAAAAACATAGTGAGGATTATCAAAATTATGTTGAATATTCTTAATTTTTATTTTTGGGGGATAATAAGGATTAAGATTATCTACACAAACCACCTTTTTTCCTATTGATAGAAGTCTATCGCAAACATGACTACCAATAAAACCAGCGCCTCCAGTAACCATAATACTCATTTAAGGGGGAGGATACAAAAATGATATTTAAGGATTATGAAGAAAAAACCTATATTATGCTTTCCTACAAATAAAAATAACATTAAAACACCAACTAGGAATAGCCATCCATTTAATTAAAATATAAAGCCATTTAGTCAAATGAGGCCATAATTGGGTAAATTGAAACAAAACCGGAATAGTAGGAGAAATTCCTTTTACACCCTCAATCTTAAAATATTTCTTAAATAATTGCTTATATTCAAAAGCGGGCCTATCTCCCGGATGATACTCTACCTTAGCAGTTCTAAGTAGTCTCCCAGTAAAAAGAAACATTAATCTAGAAGACAAATGTCCCAGATTAGGTATACTAAAAACAATTCTTCCATTTTTCTTTAAAACTCTATATAAAACTTTTACCAATCTCTGTTGATCAGAAATACTAAAATGCTCAATAACATCTAAACAAAGTATCAAATCATAACTTTCATCTTTAATTTTAGTTTTAAAAATATCATCTTTAATAACTAAATCAGAAGAATATTCTTTATCTAAACCTTTGATATCATAACCAATATCATTAAACCTTTTAACTAATAAACCTTCTCCAGAACCAACATCTAATATCTTTAATTTCTTATCTTGTTTCAACAAAAATTTTTCTAAATATTTCATCTTAGCAACAAAAGTATGTCTGTAACTCCATTTCTTAAAAGTCCAATTAGGATTAATTTTCTTTAAATGTTCGCCACTAATTTCCCATTTCATTTGTTCCTTTTAATAATATTAAAAACTCTTTTACCCCACCTATTACCTAAAGCCATTTTCCTTAAAAAATGATATGTTTTGTTTGATTTAGCAAAGGGATAAATCAAATTACCTAAAAAAGGGCCTAATCTATAAGTTAAAACACTTTTAGTAGCAATTGCCTGACCCATCTTCAAAACTTTTGCTCTTTCTTCTTTAGTAAACTCATCTGTTTCATAAATAGGATCCCCTAATTTAGTTGTTGATTCACTTAAAAATTCTTCTTCAGGAAATAAGAATCTCCCTTTTTCTTTAACATATTCATAGGTTTCAGTACCAGGATAAGGAACCATATTTGAAAAATTAATGTAATCAGCAGGAATTTTCTTTGCTAATCTAATAGAATCCATTGCTTTTTCGTAAGTTTCATCTGGATGACCAATAATAAAATTTACAGCAAATTTAATACCTACTTTTTTAGTCAACCTAAATGTTTCCATTGCCTTATCAATATTAATATTTTTTTTAATTCTTTTAATCATCTCTTTATTTCCAGTTTCCAGGCCATAAGCTAAAAATATACAACCTGCTTTTTTTATTTTCCTGAGTAGTTTTTCATTAACTCTATCTGCTCTTATTCCATTAGCAAGATTCCATTTTATTTTAAGATTATTTTCTAAAATTAAATCACAAACTTTTTCAGCCCTATCCATATCCATAGTAAAACAATCATCAACAAA
>Ga0272442_10007247_pt1 | contig 14391 bp, 18 predicted proteins | sample SSMForm2O_FD_200262 | JGI IMG/M metagenome (GOLD analysis project Ga0272442, IMG submission 200262) | Marine sediment archaeal communities from Little Sippewissett salt marsh, Falmouth, MA, United States - SSM-Form-2O | ecosystem: Environmental > Aquatic > Marine > Wetlands > Sediment ...
TACTACCCACATAGCATATACGCAACTGCTACGATTCTCAGCTTTTGGTCTGAGCCTTCCAGTCTTTGATGTGGTCGATTAGGACTTCGAAGCCTTTAACGCTCACATCGTCATGTGGGATAGAGATATACGTTTCCATAGCTCCTCTGATGCGAGGATTGACTATCTTATACTGGCCCCGTTGATATTTGGTAAAGAACTCAGCATCTAGCCGTATGACTCGGATGGTGGTGCGCTCAATACAATGGACCACCCAAGTGTCTTTCTCCGGAAAATGCAACTTAGCGTTCTTGATCTTGTCCGGCCTTATCCAAAGTGGGGCAGTAGAAGGCACAGGGATATTGGGTCTGGTTACTTCCAGACTTATGTTGGTGCTCTCCACGGTCATGTCGGCATCGCCTTTTTTGTGACCATGGCTGACTGCGGTTCTTGAAATGAAATTGTCTAAACCCGCACCCAAACCCACAATAATTCATCCGGAAATGTAGAGCATAATAGTAACATTATTATGATATATATCGTATAATATATGAAAAGGAATTACGCGATTACAGGAGGTTACTGTATGACAGGGAAAATATTAAAACTTGCAGTTGTCATCATATTAGGTCTCTCTCTTTTAATTCCATCGGTGAGCGCTGCTGCTTCACCCCCTCCAGAGGGGCCACCAGGCTTAAAACGTGCTATCGAGGTGAAGGAAAAGCATGTAGATGATCTACTTGAGACCAATGGAGTAGTTGGCGTTGGAATAGGACACAATGATACCAGTAATCCAGCAATAATTGTATTCACTGAAACGCCTGGAGTACGTGGTTTACCCACTTCCCTAGATGGGGTACCTGTAGTTACAAAGTATAGTGGTAAATTCTATGCTAATCCTAAGCCGGATAAACCTGACAAGCCAGGGAAACCACCAAAAGATGATGAACCAGATGTAGACCCGACAGGTTATTTTGACCGACCGGTACCGGTAGGAGTATCCACCGGCCATCCGAATATTACAGCAGGGACTATAGGGGCAAGAGTTACGGACGGAGTTAACGTTTATGCTCTAAGTAATAATCACGTCTATGCGAACGAAAATAGAGCCGCTATTGGTGATCCAGTTCTCCAGCCGGGTCCGTATGACGGTGGCACACTGGCTGATGATATTGGCACACTCGCTGCTTTTGTACCAATCGATTTTACTGGAGAAGTAAATTACGTGGATGCAGCCATAGCTTCGTCAACCAAAGAGTTATTGGGCAACTCTACACCTGCCGATGGCTATGGAACTCCCAAATCTGCTATTGTTGATGCTTCTATTGGTTTGAAGGTAAAGAAGTACGGCAGGACAACCGGCGAAACTAACGGACGGATATCAGCTATAAACGCAACTATTGAAGTTGGTTACGATTCCGGAGTAGCGATATTTACGAACCAGATTGTTATCTCACCTGGGAATTTCAGTGCTGGTGGTGATTCGGGTTCCTTGATAGTAGTGAATGACAAGAGGAGCGATGATCACCTCAAACCGGTGGGACTCCTATTCGCCGGAAGCTCTTTATATACTATTGCCAACCCTATAGATTCTGTACTGGCTGCTTTCAACGTTAGTATAGATGGACAATAACAGACCTCTTTGAGGAATCTATTATCAGGGAAGAGACTCCGGTTTCTTCCCTGATAATGTCTAAGTGGCTTGGCTATGGCGGACAAAACAATAAAAGATATCATCAGGAGACATACAAGTGAACTGATGGCAATACCCGGTGTGGTGGGATTTGCGGAGGGAAGAGATCAGGACACTTCATGCATATTTCTATTTGTTGTTAATAGAAGTCCAGAGTTATTAAAGCAGCTACCGGAGAGTCTTGAAGGATATTTAATTAAGATCAAAGAAAGCGACAAATTCCAAGCATTGGGCAACTAATAATATCGCTGTCGGTGACTAGGGAACATTTTTTCAAGTAGTAAAAGGGGCAAACGATTGTTAAAAAGGGCACTATTCATTTAGTGCCCTTTTTGCTATCCAATATTCATCTACGCGAATGGATAGATATCCCAGTGTTTGTTCTAAGGTAACATTTAAGTATATTGAGTCATCTAAATGAATATGATACAAGGTAACCCCATTATGGAGCGTACCGTCATACAACGCAGTTTATCTGAATGACGTATAGGTATAGGCAAGAGAAGCGGATTCTCTACTAGCTGGCCGGATTCAGGCTACCTAACCCCACTCTCTGGGCTTATTTCTTTCTTGGTTTTTTCGACAACTCTGGGACTGTCTGTTTCCAGAATTCACTAAGCACTTTGTCTAAGAGAGGATTCCTAAGATTCGTTATCTTTTTTTCTTTCATCTTTATTTCTATTAACTGTCTTACATCCATGTATTTCCATTTCTGATTTCCCCTTTTAGCCTTCAGAAAATCGACTGGACTTTCATATGGAGCCCAAGACATCAACCATTCTAAGTCTTCGATTGATAAAAGTTCAAAATCATATTCTGGAACTTTTTCATTCTTCATTTCATGACTAATTATCTTGCGGAAGAGTTCGTTAGTATACAGTGGCTCGTAAGTCACTACGCAAGGAAAGAACTCCATATCACTATTTGAAGGAATATCGGTCAATCCAAATTTCATATCTTCAATCTTGCCTGGCAATTTTTTCAAAGGTTCTATAATATTACGTTTCACTAATGCGGATATGTCCGTGTAATTACCATATATCTTGGCTTTCTTATTCAATCTGCCGGAGCGGAATTCGAAAACAATCGCGGAATTCCCCTGGATAACAGTCCAATCAGGTCCTCGTTTCTGTTCTTTACCATATACACGCTCTGGGAAAACACTTTGTTTGCCTAGCGCCTTTTTCAATAGCAAGCCCCCATAATATTCAAATGCATGGCCAAACCGCTCGGCAAAGAGATTTCCAAGTTCAGCGCTGAACAGGTCTAGGAAATCGTAATAAAGCCCTTTTGTTATTACATACGGAACTAACATTGTTACGGGAATGCAAAACCTTCCGTCTTTTCTAATGATGATAGGATGGGCAAATAGGGTATTGAATCTATAAATGCCACCATCGGGATAATCATGTATCTCTTCCATGCACATTTTACGAAAAGCGTTGAAGTCAGCAGAAGTCGTAGCTAAGAACTTACCAACTTTTTCCCGTGTTAGATATTTCTTGATACTCTCAATACGTGTATTCTCAATAAAAGAGCCATCAAATACTGCGTGTGCCAAGGATGCTCCATAAAAGGCGATACCAATTGTCAGATATTCATGAATATGCAATCCGAAGTTTTTGTGACCTGCCCCTAATAGTTGTACCACTCATTAAGTTAGTGCCAGGATGGAGAGCTTTTTCAAAACATTGAAGTATGAGGAGATATACCTATGTGAATATGAGGCGCTGAAGGATGTGATGACCAGGCTTCCCTGTTTCATCCAGAAAGTCTATAATCATGAAAGACTTCATTCGGCACTGGGATATCGGCCACCTGATGAGTTCGAGGCATTACTGGCTATGAAAGAGAATAGAAAGGAGGAATCCCGCCAGACTCTCCTAACCCTTTCTGTCCAATTATAGGGGTGCAGTCCATTATTTTATTCTTCGTATAAAACCAAATAAAGAAAAAACAACTAAAACACTCAAATATACCTGGTAACTTTTGAAAAAGGACGATGGAAAGGATTATAATAGCGGCGCTGGTATAGCTGTAGTTTCAAATAAAGAGCATAAGGTGAAGCCATTTTTAGGCCATCTTTCATATACATATGAGTATAGAGTTGATATTGAAGTGAGTATGAATAATGAGATGAATTACGGAACAATGGCTGATTTTGAAACAACAAGCCGTGCTATAGCTGAGTCTCAGGTAATTTGGTTTCTTGCTGGTGTCATTCTCACATTTGTAGTTGGTTTCTTAACTAAGTTTCTTTAAGTAGAGATACCAAATGAACACCATACAATGTAAGTACTGCCAGCCCGAAAACATAGTCAAATACGGCATATACAAAGGCGTCCAGCGATATTACTGTTATGTGGAAGGTGACGAGGACTTTGGAAAAGTCAAAACAACCACGAGTTAACTTGACCAAAAATCCTATGTTAATAAAGGGATGTGATAGGGATAAATTAAATTGTACTCCCGTGGGAAAAGCGATGCGAAGAAAAGCCATCATATTTAATGGCAAAGACAATGTTGCTGTTGCGTTGGCTAACTTAAAGGCAAAAGAGCTTATCAGGATAGAGACAGGTAAAGACGCTCCTTGTGTGCTACTAATAGACAATATACCCTTTGGGCATAAGTTTAGCCTTACTCGTATAAAATCCAATTCACCTGTGATAAAATATGGTGAAATCATCGGTGTGGCTAGCACAGATATTCAGCTTGGGCAGCATGTTCATGTACACAATGTAACCAGTATCCGGGGTCGCGGTGACCTTGCCAAAGAGAGGAAGAAATGAGCTTTTATGGCTATCCTCGCTCAGATGGCTCCGTAGGTATTAGAAATTATGTGGGCATTATCGCCACAGTTGGTTGCTCCTCAGACGTAGCACAGGATATTAGCAACCAGATAGAGGGAACAGTGCCATTTCTGCATTACCAGGGTTGTGCTCATCTGCAACCTGACACAAAACTAGTGGAACGGACACTAAGCAACTTAGGGCAAAATCCTAATTTAGCAGCAGTGCTTTTAGTAAGCCTAGGCTGTGAATCAGTAGATGTTGATTCTATACTGAATAATATTGCCATATCAGGAAAACCTGTAGCTAAATTGGTAATACAGGAAATAGGGACTATTTCAACTATTGCTGAAGGCTCGCGGATTGCTCGACAAATGGTCTCAGATGTTTCAAGAATAAAGCGCGAAACATTTGATGATTCTAATTTGATATTTGGTTGTGAGTGTGGGGGCTCTGATGCCACCTCAGGTCTTGTTTCTAATCCTGTCATAGGGGCAGCATGCGATCGATTGATTGAGAATAACGGTAGCGTTGTTTTCAGCGAAACCACAGAGTTTATTGGCGCTGAACATCTCTTAGCCAAGAGAGCAGAATCACCTGAAGTAAAGCAGAGAATCTTACATATAGTAGATCGTTATGAAAAACTTATTTCCTCATGGGGCGCGGACATGAGGGGAGGAAATCCTAGCAGAGGCAACATAAAGGGAGGACTGACCACTATTGAGGAGAAATCTCTTGGCGCTATCAGTAAAGGGGGTAGCAAACCTATAAAGCAGGTATATGAATATGGAGAGAGGATAAAAGGTAAAGGATTATTCATAGTAGACGGCCCCGGGTTGGATTACAAATCTATGACTGCTCTGGCTGCTGCTGGCGCTCAAGTTATTCTCTTCAGTACAGGGCGAGGAAGCCCTATAGGATTTCCTTTCGTTCCTGTAGTAAAGATCACGGCAAATCCAGTTGCATATGAACACATGAGAGAGAATATGGATGTTTATATAAATATTGACGAATTTGAAAATGCTGAGACAGAGGGGCAATTATTATACGATGAAGTGGTGGAAATCGCTTCAGGGAAGTTGACTAAAGCTGAAGTGCTTGGCATAACTCACTTCGGGGGCATCTATACATTTGGGCCAATACTGTAGCGAGGAACTGGGATAAACAGCTTCGGTTTACATAGGCAAATAAAAGCTGGTCGGTTGCATAAATATTAACTTGCCTAGCAGACAAGTTCTCTTATACAATGGACAAGCAGACTGTCATAAAATTGGAGGTGAAGTGATACCCTGATTACTCTGTAATATTAGGGGTGATTTTAGTCAATATAGCTACGGAAAAGCTTGAAGTTTCTTGAAATTTGAGCTGGTGACTTTTAATCAGGGTGTCGTGGGTTCGAATCCCTCACGGCCTACCATAACTAAAAGACAAGATTACCCCAAAAGATTTTTCAAGAATCAGGGTGTCAAGACCCCAGGCTAACCGACACTTTCATTTTATCATTTATTGGCAAAAATGGGAATGAATTTTTCAAGATATGTGGTGATGTTGGCAATTTGATTCGATCGAAAAAATTATTATCAATTACAGGCAAACTGTTTTTGATTGGTGCGAAGGGATAGTCAAAGACATTTTGACCAAATCTCCTGTTCACCCCCATTGTATCAAAGTCCGTTTAGAAGACGGTCAGGTTGGTCGAGTTAAAGAGATAAAAGTCTGAGACCGACCTCCGCCGAGCAGTACCGAACAACTTGACGTTTTGTTACTTGGCTACACAGAAATCCAGACTGTCACATTCACTCAAATTGTGGCGTTTCTTTTATTGTTAACTCCACACCGCATCGTAACTGACGTCATCCAGAAGGTAAGCTTATTATGCTTACCTGGAATCACAATCACCTGCCTTTTTCATCCAGTCTTAATGCTGCATATTCAATAATAATCCCGTAGACAATCCCTGCTATGAACCCTATGACATCTTTAAATCCTGTGGAACTGTAAAAAGCGAAGGAAAGCAGCAAGCCCAAGAATGCTCCACGCCCGATTGCCTTCAGGGTGTTAAGCTTACCGCAAGCTAGGCCTATGACAATACCCATAATGAAACGGTTAAACCAGAAAGCAAAGAGGTAATAAGCTTCATTTGTAAATCCTGATCTTAATTGCGCGCCTATAATACAGATAATCCCTAGCAAAGCACCTGTAATAGTGCACACTAGCATTCTTCTTGTTAACATAATTTCAATCCCTCCTTAATGGACTTTTTCCTAAAAAACATCTCCTTTGAATTGTCCTCCTACATCTATGAGTAACTTTCTAACTCTCTGATTGGTGCTGCCTTTGCTTGCGGCAAGGTAGTATTCTCTCCCGTCCAACTCTATCTCGAACGCTATCTTGATTGCCTGTAGTACGCTTTCTTGTTCGCTTATTGTTGGTTCCTCCACCGAGTAAATTCATTTATTGAATGGAACGATATTTTTTACGAAATTTGGTCATTTTTGGGGCAATCACCATTCGGCAGTATGGATGTTCTGGGTTCTTCTCGAAATATTTCTGGTGATAGTCTTCTGCAACATAGAATGCAAGCAATGGTGTAACTTCGGTAACAATGGGATCACTCCAAAACTTTGTTCTTCTCAATTCTTGAATGACCTGATCGGCAATAGCCTTCTGCCTGTCATCGCTGTAGAAGATTGCTGAACGGTACTGGGTGCCTATGTCAGATCCCTGTCTGTTAAGTGTAGTCGGATCATGGATAGAGAAGAAAACCTCCAAAATTTCCAGATAAGAAATTTTGGACGAATTAAAGCTCACTTGAATTGCTTCAGCATGCCCAGTTTTTCCAGTGCAGACCTCATTATATGTTGGATTGACAGTTGTACCACCCGTGTATCCAGAAACCACATTGTCAACACCGTTTACCTCGCGGAAGACTCCCTCAATACACCAGAAACACCCACCGGCAAGAGTAGCAACTTCCAATTGGACTTGTTGGTTCATAGTTTGCCCTCAGGTACAAATTTCAGTGCAATACCATTCATACAATAGCGTTTGCCAGTTGGTGGCGAGCCATCATCAAAGACATGGCCAAGATGGGAGCCACACCGGGCGCACAATACCTCAGTGCGTATCATTCTTAGACTCCTGTCTATCTGTTCAACTATGTTCAGAATTGACACTGACTCATAGTAACTTGGCCAGCCTGTACCTGAATCGAATTTGGTACCGCTGTCAAACAGTTCGGTCCCGCACCGTGCGCACACATATACCCCTGGCTCTTTAATATTCGCAAAGGTGCAGGTAAACGGGTTTTCAGTGCCCTTGTTGGTGGTTATGCGGTACTGTTCCGGTGTTAACAGTCTCTTCCACTCGGAATCAGTTTTTAAAACCTTTTCAACATCTATTACCTTATTCTGATGGCTATCGAATATTTGTATTGTCCCCATAGACACGAAACTCCCGCTGACTTATTGCGCAGTACTGCGGGGCACAAGCGCTGATACTATTACCAATGCCGGCCCCAGATAAAGCCCTGACCACAGAAAAAGCGCTATCACGGCACTTGTAATTAATCCTACCCTCCTCGGAACTGTAAGAGCAGCGTTGGTCATTAAGGCATACCGCAAAGTAATTACCCCGAGAACAATGGAAATAGCTGCTAGAATTAAAGTAATTAGTGCCGCTCCTGCAAGGCCCGAAGCGTTAAGGGCAATAGACATCTGGTAAATCGTTCCCACAGCAGAACCCAAGAACAACAGACCTCCAACTGCCGCGAGCCGTTTCGAAATACCATTGGGATTCTTACCTTGTCTGCGCCGCCAGTAAAGGATAGCAGCGCCGACAATCAATACCAAGAGCATCGGCAGAAAGATGATAAACTGGTTCTGCCCTTCCCACGAATATATTTCTTGCACACTATAGGGAATCAAAACCAGCTCCAGCGGAGTAAACGATTCAAGATATCCTATGATAAGAGCGTAGTTGGTAGCCTGCTGGATGTGGTTGTGTGCATTGCCATGATGAGTGGGATCGAATACGGCTATATAATAATTTCCGTCTGCAGGCGCACTTACGGTGAGGCTACCCACTTCATAAAACCAGCCGGGTGTGAACGGTTCATAGACAGCCTGCCCCGGGTCAATGCCATCAACCGTGATAGAACCATAACCGGAAGGAACCTGTATACGGTCATTTACATGTTCGTCCGGGATTAAGCCTGGACCGAGTAAGGCAAAGGAAGGCAGGAAACCAGAGTCAGACGGGCTTTCCGGTACAATGAGCGATATCTGTATCTTTTCCCCGCTGGAACGCGTAAATCGGTAATAATTCACGTTTTCGTGTTCTAGCACGGTATAAATAGCCCATGATTTATCCGGGTCACTTATCTCGTATGCGGTTGATGGACTAAGGTTTTCTTCCGGGAAAACCGGCGAGTGTGCTAGCACTGCCGTTGCCGGAACCAAAATCAGTATTGCCAGCAATGTGGCAATAGATCGTATCAATCTCATCCGAAAAGCCCTCTAGTCGATCTTTTCCATATCTTCACCGCAGCAAACCAATGTGCCATGACCTGCCTTACTGACAGTAAACATATATTACAGTGATACTTATAACGAATTTCTTCCATTGCCATGGTTGTTTGCCTCCTTTTTCTATATTTACCAAATTTAATCATAATATACAAGTCGTTTCGGTTTGACTCACTCCGAAATAACGGGGGAGTTTTTCATTTCTATAGGTAGTGATTACGGTATAAAGCAAATTTCCGGACTGCATACTAGACTCAGGAGAGACGAAGTCCTGGTTGAGCTTTTTCAGGATGTCGATAATTGTGTGTTCAGAGGCTATTGTCATTTAAGCGGTGGATTTGTCTTCGGCACGGCTAAGTTTCGATACAATATTTTTAGATCCGAATTACCGCTTGTTCTGGAAGCGATAAGATATGGTGACCAGGTATTATTTGAAAGGAATCCTGAGCTTGATAATGCGCCAGCTTTAGTAAATTTTAGATCTATCAACAGCCGATTCAATAAGGTGGAGAATTGGGGCACCTTGCTTGAACTTAAGTAGCAGCTATTGTGACATAATGACGCGTTGTGTTTTGTCGAAACCGGCTATGATATATTCACTTACAGTCACTACTATCATTGCATTATTGGAATTATTGGCAAAATGCTGGAGGTATGGATGTCTGGCAAGAAAAAGAGATTGAAAATTGTTCCTATTTTGTGTTTCTTCATGGGCAGTGCCGATTACTGTTATCGCAATAGCTTGCGAAACATCAGACGGTTGGTTGCTTCTGTTGTCAATTAATAATGAAATATTCTTATATTCTTTTACATTTCTATATTTACGGGTATTACGGTCAGTAATGAAAATCAATGATTTCAAATCTTCACTTATCGCGAAAGAAACAAGGTTGCTATAAGGCAAACCATCTCCCAACGAATTAAGCACAGCGAAATATTGATTACTAATTACTTTTTTCAATAGTTGCATAGGTTGAGTCATCTTTATGAATTGCTCTCCAAACTGTTAAAAAGCTAATTTATTTTACTACTCGTTCCATAAGGTCTCAAACTGACATGGTTGTTAAAACTGATTATACTATAATTCTGGTAATACTCTTTGGTTTGAATATGGTTGAAGAATCCCGTATACAGTCGCTAAATAAGAACTACCCTTTAAAGGGGGATTATGTTCTATATTGGATGCAGGCGTCACAGCGTGCAGAATATAATCACGCACTGGAATTCGCTATAGAAAAGGCGAACCAAAAGAAACTTCCCCTAATAGTATATTTCGGCCTCACCGATGAGTTTCCGGAAGCAAATGAGCGGCACTACTTCTTCATGCTCGAAGGCTTAAAGGAAGTACAGCAAGCTCTTAGTTCAAGAGGAATAGGCTTTATAGTCGAAAGTAGCTCTCCGGAGATTGGAGTTGTGAAGTTTGCGAAGAAAGCCTCGCTTGTCGTGTGTGACCAGGGCTATCTGAAAATACAGAAAAGTTGGCGTCATTTTGTGGCTGAAAATATAGATTGTCCATTATTCCAGGTAGAGACTGACGTTGTAGTTCCTGTGGAGACAGCTTCAAATAAGGAGGAATATTCTGCTGCGACATTAAGGCGTAAACTGCTGCGTATATTGAATAAATATATTGTTACTTTCACGGAGGAAACACTGACAATCGATTCATCACAGCTCCAATTTGGGAGTATTGATATTTCAGACATAAGTAAAGTTGTATCAACACTTAATATTGATCACATCGTCAAACCTGTCACCAGCTTTCATGGCGGTACGACAGAAGCGAAAAAACGTTTAGAGGAATTTATCAACAAAAAATTACACAGATATGATGATTTGCGAAACGATCCCAACGAAGATGGCCTTTCTAATTTGAGTCCATATCTTCACTTCGGACAGATTTCACCATTATATATTGCACTTCAGCTAAGTCAGAATAGCAGTCCGGGAACGAAAGCTTTCCTTGAAGAATTGGTTGTTAGACGGGAATTGAGTATGAATTTCGTCCACTACAAGCAGGAATACGATTCTTTCGCCGGATTGCCGGAATGGGCGAAACGTACTCTGAAAGAACATGCTGGAGACCCTAGAGAGTATACATATTCCTTGGAAGAACTAGAACAGGCTAAAACGCACGACCAGTATTGGAACGCAGCTCAAATGGAAATGGTAGTCACTGGGAAAATGCATGGGTACATGCGTATGTATTGGGGCAAGAAGATACTGGAATGGACAGCAAATCCAGAACAAGCTTTCTCGATGGCACTATGTCTTAATAACAAATACGAGCTTGACGGTAGGGATCCTAACGGTTTTACCGGAGTCGCATGGTGTTTCGGTAAGCACGATCGCCCATGGGGAAGCCATAAAATATTTGGCAATGTCCGCTACATGAGTGCCGACGGTCTAAAACGAAAATTTGATGCTGCTAAATACGCTCAGAAATATTTTTAGGAAATACCTGGCGTTACCTGTAGCTTAAATTATAGATGAGATTAAGCACTAGGTTAGATAAAAATACACATATCTGACATAGGAGATCCCTTTCAGGTACAGCAACAGAAGGCGATAATTCTCTTGTTCCGGTGCAATTTCCGATGTATGGTTTCTAATTCACGTAATGGGATAAGCGTAGCTCCTGGGATGTGTCCGGCCTTGTACTCCTCAGGTTGCCTGACATATAGAAGTAGAAATTCACCTCTCTTGTCCTTCTCCAATATTGCCTTAATCTCATCAGCAGTAAGGCCTCGTATTTGGTCAACAGCACAGGTTATCTTCATTATCTGAGCGCCCTGCTTCGGATTCTCATTGGTGAGATGTTGACTATATTTCCATAAGGATTTCATCGTCTTCAACTCTAACTTTGTATGTGGTAAGCTGCCTCGGTGATTTCAGTGCCTTACCAACCTTAGAGAGAAATCCAGATCCCTTTAGCCAGCGGACTACCTGACCATTACTCAAGTCAAATTGGGAACCATGCAGCGGACAAGTGACTACCGTTCCTTCTAGCTTTCCACTCGATAACTTGCCCCCCATGTGCGGACAACGGTTATTAGCAGCGTAGTAGCTATCGCGAATTCTGGCCAATATAATAGTCTTGTCCCTGATCAGGATCTCCTTCATGGTCCCATCTTCGAGTTCGGTTATTTTACTGACTTGTACCTGATTACTCATTTGACTCCCTCCTCTTATTGCGTAATGAGTTCCCGCGATTTCACGATTATTCAGTATTTCCATGCTAACGCTGGTGTTGTTTTATGTCAAACTAATGTTGGGTTGCAAACTGCACGTTTTCCTTAGAAAAAAGGTAAATGTGACTTCTTTGCTCCTCAACAGACCTAGAGGTCCATAAATTTTCACAAAACCCTCTTGAGTGACTTCTTTATTTGCGAGTGAGAACAAAAATATCAATAAGGCCAGGGTTTTACCATTGCAAAGAGTGCCCAATATTAACGATATTTAAGTTTTATCTCTTCGAGCATCTAGACATTAACGATTGGACATACCATTGATCGTCTATCTGAAAGATTACTCAATAGGCAGTATATCATGTGAATTCCTAGGAATTAGCGCTTGCGTGAATTGTTACCAAGATTATTGGCAATGGTCGTAGTTCGATCAAATACTGAGACTGAAAACCAGCGCAAAGGTTCTGTCTATCATACGGTGCGGTCTACTTCTTTCTGAAAGTTCAAAGCTAATCCATAGCTAAGTAAAACTACTCCAATCCGGGGTGGTTTTTCATTTTCCGACTAAAACGACACCCTGACTATTACCAATTATTTCCATGGGTTTCAACGGTTTTATTCGTTTCTGGTTGATACACATTAACTACCTCAACACTCCTATCATGGGCAAGGTGCTATCTAACTTCTCTGGTTCAACTATTCTCTACAGCCTTACCCATAGTTTTGTTCTATCACCAATCCTGCTAAAATCAACCAGAAACGAATAAAACCGTATATTCTTTCCTCTATTCATTTGATCCTCCTTTATTTTTGTTCTAGCCAATCTTCTTCCGGGTTAGACTAGTATTTTTCACATACTCCTTATATCAACGCTCAACTACTAAATTGCCTTCCTTTACTATATATTTGACGTTTTCTCTGTTCAATAGAATATCTATATTGTTGGTTGGGTCTTTCGAAACAATAAGCAAATCAGCCAATTTACCCTTCTCTATAGTGCCTACTTTCTCACTGATACCACAAGCTTCAGCGCCGAATTTGGTGGCTGAGGTAATTGCCTGTAAAGGAGTCATGTCTAAGACATCTACAAGAAGTTTTATTTCAGCAATGTTTTGTTTTCCATACGGAGTGATAGGATCCCCCCATACATCAGAGCCCAGTAAAATCTTCACACCATTTTTCATCGCCCTTTTCCAACCATTTACAAGATATTTTGGTATTTCCTTGGCTGGTGCTGTTCCGGTAAAGTGCACTGCCATCGTTGGAGTGATAAAGATGTTTTTCTCGGCCATCTTTTTGCAGAGTTCTTCGTTCAGATCATCTTCTTGCGCATATTGACAATGTTCAATCGTATTCACTCCAAGTTCTACTACTGCTCTAATGGCCTTCATATTGGTAGTATGGCACATTACTTTCAAGCCAACCATATTAGATTCGTCCATGATCGTTCTCATTTCTTCCATGCTGAAATGCACATCCTCGGGTCTGTCAGTTTCGCTCATACCAGCACCTGTTGACACAAATTTAATATGATCGACATTCTGGCCAATCAACTTGCGGATTGCTTTGCGTATCTCCTCTACACCATCGACTGTCCCAACAGGGTCCTCACTTGCCCCTGAGCGGCACAGGCGCAGCCCACAGGCCATTATTCGTGGCCCAATTATCGTTCCTTCCTCTACCGCTTTTCTTAAATCAATATCAAATTTTAAGGCTCCGCCGCCACTTCTTACTGTTGTGAATCCATAATCCAGCATTTTTCTTGCTTCAGCAACTGCTCTGATAGCTTGCAAAGACTCTGATTCAGTAACCCAATCTGAGGGGTTAACACTTCTGAGTTTGAGGCCTGCGAAATGAGCATGGCTATCTATCAGACCAGGCATTAGATAGCATCCAGATATGTCAACTTTCTGGATGCTATCCTCCAGCCTCACTGACTTTCTATCTCCTACTTCTTCTATTACACCATTTCTTACGACGATCACGGTATCTTTAACAGGATCATCTCCATTCCCATCTATTAATGTGGCTCCAATCAACGCATATTCTTTGTCGAGTTTCATTCTTAACTCCTCTATAGATTTCTTCTTCAGTCTTTCTTGGAAGTCTTTTCCTTCATAGGTGTTACCTCCAACATCTATTATTTGGGTAACGAATACCCCGATTACGGCACTACATGGAATAGGGGAGAATATTGAGAAACTGGCTGAAGGTAAAAG
>Ga0272442_10007248_pt1 | contig 14391 bp, 13 predicted proteins | sample SSMForm2O_FD_200262 | JGI IMG/M metagenome (GOLD analysis project Ga0272442, IMG submission 200262) | Marine sediment archaeal communities from Little Sippewissett salt marsh, Falmouth, MA, United States - SSM-Form-2O | ecosystem: Environmental > Aquatic > Marine > Wetlands > Sediment ...
CCGCAGAACCCTTTGCCTGTCCCAGTGATGACGACTGCTCTGATCTGAGGGTCTATTGTTATGTCACGGAGGACTTGATAGAGGTCCTCTCCCAGTTGCAAATCAAAGGAGTTCAGACGTTCTGGTCGATTGAGAACGATAGATGCAACATTCTTACTTTTAGTAATCGTGAGTGTTTCATAGTCCATGGGTTTCCCTCCTACAATGTAGGGGGGAATTTAAACTTTGGGAACATCTTATGATATGACGTTCTTCGTCAGAAAGCTTTAGCGCTCTTTATTCTTGATGTATTCCGAAATTTTTTTAACCACATACGACCTCTGCTCTGTTGGGTGGAGGTATTAGAAACGATCTGACCTGTGTGGTCCTTTGCGCGGGAAGGGGAACGCGTATCGCTCCCTATTCTGAAACGATTCCTAAAGTCATGGTGGAGATCAAGGATAAACCTGTTCTTGGATATGTTGTTGACTATTGGAAGGACTCCGTTTCCGATTTTATTTTTATTGTTGGCTATAAGAAGGAAATGATTATTGATTATGTATCTCAGCTAGCAATTAAGGCACGGTTTGTCGAACAAAAGGAGTTGCATGGTATCGCCGATGCCGTTTCCTATGTCAAAGACTTTGTGTCTCACCAGTTTCTTGTCGTACTTGGTGATTGTATCTGTCACGGTACCTTTGATATGCCGGAGGATATGGAACAGGGGATAGGAATTTGGGAAACCGAAGAGAAGGGAATTATCAGACAAAATTATTCTGTTGAACTCGGTCGAGGAACGGTTTGTCATGTCTGTGAAAAACCAACGGTCGTTACGACGAACCTCTGTGGCATGGGTGTCTATGTTTTCACCACCGCTGTTTTTGATTACATTTCCAGAACGCCTCCATCATCTTTACGAAATGAAATCGAAATCACCGATGTTATCCAAGCAATGATTGAGGGGGGCGAGCACATTTCACCCATGATCTTCAAGGGGGAGTATCTCAATGTGACCTTTCCCTATGATGCCAGAGAGGCCAGGGATATCCTCTTTAGACGGGAAAAACAATTTCAGGAGTTGATGATCATGGGGAGGAAGCTCCTGTTACCTCTTTTTAAACAGCTTACTGTTGTCCGCTCTTGGCTTGTTGGTGATCAACTGCTTCCCTTCATCAACGATGGTGATTCAGTCCTTGATTTTGGATGCGGCAGTGGTCTGCATCGAATGTTAATTGCCTCGTATATTGCTTCACGAAAACATATTGAACTGACGGGCATCGATGTCGTTGACCGTGATATTGACAGGGGGCATTTCGTGAAGTATCGTGGTGGGAAACTGCCCTTTGATGATAATCACTTTGATGTGGTTCTTGCGGTGTTTGCCTTGCATCATACGGAGAACCCTGATTTTTATCTGAGTGAGTTAATTAGGGTCACCAGACGAAGTATTCTGATCTGTGAAGATACCTACACGAATAGTATGGAGGAGGCTGTTGCTCGCTTTATCTGTCTAAGCTCCAATTTTATGTTTGGGGATACCACCCTCGAACGACATTTTAAACCTGTGACAGAATGGGTGGATCCCTTCGTAAAAAACGGTGTGAAATTACGAGTCTTCAAACGTATTTATCCCCATCCCTCTCCTTTTATCCCAACGCGAAATGTCCTCATTCACCTTGAAAAACAATGAGAGTACAACCTTTAAGATGTAGATTGCATGATAGCGATGAGTCGCTCGGCACCTTTTTCTTCTCCTGAGCATCGTGAGAGATCTTGGGCTAGCTGTTGAGCATGAGAAAGAAACTGGGGATACTGAGTAAAAATTGTGTCGATAGCCTTAAGGAGAATTTGAGGGTGGAAAAACTTTTTTGAAATGCGCAGGCCAGCTCCCTTCCGCACCAGCATGTCAATGTTATATTGATGTTCGATGTACATCGGTATGCCAATTGCAGGTTTTCCCGAATAGGCTGCGGTATAGACGGTGCCTCGTCCACCATGGATTATGGCCAGATCGACCATGCTATTGACATGGAGGGGTGAGGATATATATTGTTTATACAGTATGTTGTCCTTTGGCTCTGGAAGAAGATCCTTATCAATTGTTGTATAGACAACGATCACATTGTACTTTGTTTGGTGAAGGGTCTTCACGATACTGAGGAAAAGACGTTTATCCCTGGTATTGCCCATCGTGAGGAGGATTGATCGACCCTGTCGCTTTACGTGGGTGGCGATGTCACTGTCAAGAGAGGGTGTTGTTGTTTCATGAAGGCCACCGGTGATGGGGCCGATAAAATTTTCTTGGGGGAACCTCTTGGTGGGGCGTATGCCTAATAACTGGAGATCATCACAGATCAGTGTATGATCCCCAAGGAGGATGTCATTAAGTGTATGAAAACGTTTCAGTCCATATGTTTTGCTGGCGGCGTTGAACTCCTTCACGAGCAACGTATTATTGAGAAGAACCCACTGAGCAAGTCGATTTTTTATAAAGGATGGTACGAGCCTTGTCATCATGGTTTCATAGTTTTCGGGAAAGGTGGCAGAACCTGATTGAAAGTAAGGGGGGATGGCCGTTCCTGAGGTTAGAACTATAAGGGGAATGTTTACCACGCGTGCTGAGATGCTTGCAGTAAGATTAAAGGAACTTACCAGAGCATTGATGTTGTATTTGGTAAACATCTGGATTTCTTCTTGTACTAATCTATCGATCACGTCCTGTGAATACACGGCAAAGAGTTGTTGTTCATAAGTGAGTTTATGGATGTCAATGGATTGGAGAACTTGTTTCCATGGTAACTCCTGTAAGGTGATGATCGTGCAGCCAATCTCTCTGGCCAACTCTTCAAAGCTGCCGCCGTGACTGAAAAAAAGTACTTTTCCGCCTTTGTTGATGTATGCTCGAGCGAGTTTTACAAGGGGGAGTGTTTCACCAATGCTGAAAAAACAGGGTAAAAACCCTATCGTTTGTTGTTCTGTTACGTTGTTAATTGATGGTCCTCCCTTCAAGGATATAAAAATGGCGTGTTTATTAAAGTATCCCTGTGTCTTCTGGTTGGAGATCAAAAAACAATACTCTGTCATCAGATATGACGGTGAAACTTCTTGGATCTTACGTATCCTTAATCGAACGATTCTCCTGTCACCATTTCTCTTGATGTCATACAAAACAAACATTTAAAAATAGTCAACCTTTACGAAAAAAAAGGTTGACAATGGACCTTAATCTATCCTTCCTGATCCTCGTTTCGTATCTTGGAGTCCTCGTTGCTGTTGGTCTACTGGTTGCCAAGAAGGCAAAGACTTCGAAAGGCTTTTTCCTTGCTGACAGAACCCTTGGATGGTTTCCTCTCACTGCGACCATCACCTCCTCTGTCATAGGTGGATCGGCCACCATCGTCACAGCGCAACTTATCTATCTTTACGGACTACCCGCACTATGGCTGGATGTGGGAGCAGCAACAGGTCTTATCATCCTTGGGATAACCCTTGCCCGACTTGTCCGAAAAACGGGCCTTGTCACACTCCCAGAGATTACAGGCCATCTGTTCAATCAAAAGGTACGAGCCGTCGCCTCGGTGCTCGCAATAATAACCCAGATCGCTTGGGTTTCCATATTAATCCAGGGAACAGGAATTATTCTTTCCGTCTTTCTCCCCTATGACTATACGCTCCTCCTCGTAGGAACAACCTTCGTCTTCATTCTCTATACCCTTGTAGGGGGCCAATTCGCGGTGGTCTACACCGACATCATCCAATTTGTTATCATGATGGTTGGTGTCTGTGCCCTTGCTGCACCTCTCCTTTTTATGAAAGCTGCTCCGCTCTTCGCAGAGCTCCCTATTGATCATCTGACCTTCCCCGTGAACGCTTCGCTTGGCGTTTTACCTGTGCTGTCCTTTTTCTTTATGATGGTCATGCCCCATATCGTCGGTCCAGATATTTACTCAAAACTCTTATCTGCAAAAAATGAAAAAACAGCACGGCAAGCATCGATAACGTCAGGAATCTTACGTCTGGTTTTTTCTGCATCCCTTGTGCTCATTGCCCTTTCGGCCGTGGTTTTAATACCCGGTCTCTCTCAAGCCGAGGCATCTCGAGCGATGCCCCTGGCACTGATGTCCCTTGATCCTGTGATTGCAAGCTTGGTACTTGCTGCCTTTGTCTCAGTCATGCTGTCCAGCGCGGACTCTGTCCTTCTTTCAGCGGGAACAATTCTGAGTGTCGACATCTCAAAGAAAAACACTGTTAGTTATTCACGCATTGGTATTCTGATCACGGGTGCTGTAGCCCTTCTTCTCGCCCTCTATCTACAAAACATTATTGCCACCCTGAAACTTGCCTATACCGTGTTTACCGCTGGGCTGACCTTGCCGATCATCTTTGGGTTTTATAAAGAAAAAACAAAGGTTACGTCAACAGGAGCTTTACTGGCATTACTCCTTGGAGGTGCAGTTTCCCTTTTGTGGTTGTTCCTGGGATCTCCCTTTGGTGTTGATGCCGTTCTCATAGGGCTACTTGCATCGCTCCTCCCCCTTCTTATCGTGAGAGGTGAACGCTTTGAAGGATAAGATCCTCGCATCCCTTCAATCCCATGACGTGCTTTCGGGCCAGCAGCTCGCCGATATGCTGGGAGTTTCTCGGACAGCTATTTGGAAGCAGGTAAATGCTCTTCGATCCCTTGGCTATGAGATCCAGGCAACACGAAACAAAGGGTATCGTCTTTTATCTTCACCAGATATTCCCCTTGAGGCCGAGGTGGCAAAGGGGCTACAGACAACCGTTATTGGACGATCTCTCCAGTATTTCCCCTCGTTGTCATCGACTAATTCCTATGCAACATCGTTGATTCAAAAAGGTGTTGATGAAGGAACAGTGGTTGTAGCAGATATCCAGACAACTGGTCGGGGACGTAAACAACGGCCTTGGAGCTCTCCCTCTGGCGGGCTTTGGTTTTCTGTCATACTCTATCCGCCGCTGCCACCGACGAAAGCTATGCTTGTTACTATGGCAAGTTCCATTGCTGTTGCCGAAACCTTTCAACAGATGTTAGGTCTTTACGCTTTTATTAAATGGCCAAACGACGTTCTTATCAACGGTAAAAAAGTCTGTGGTGTTCTTACCGAGCTTGACGCGGAAATGGATCAGCTTCATTACATGGTGGTAGGAATAGGTATCAATGTCAATAATGACCTTGAGCCCTCTCTTGACCACATTGCCACCTCTCTCCAACAGGAAATGGAATCCAAGGTCTCTAGGATTCAGCTTCTACGGGAGATTCTAAAACGCCTTGATGATTACTACACGCTCCTCCTCAGGGGAAAGGGTGAACATATCAGAGCGACATGGCTTTCCTATACCACTCTCCTCGATAAAACCATTAGCGTAACCACTGTTAATGCTGAACTGAAGGGGACCGTTGTGTCCGTGGATGATGATGGCTCTCTCCTCTTGAGAACAGAGAGAGGGATAGAGCGAATACTCAGCGGAGATATCACGCTTCTTTAGTGCTTTTGTATCAGGATGTAACAATCTTACAAAGTAACCTGTCGTTTTAAAACCATGTGTCAAACGATGGTTGTTTTACAGGAGCAACCATGAACTATCGCTATACGGTTGTATCGTTATGGCGAGGATTTTTAATATGAGAATAACTATTGTCTTATTGGTTACCCTGATAGGCAACTCATGAGTTCTATGCACAGGGCGTAGGAGCAACAAGGTAATGACCTTAACGACAGATGGTGGCATACCCTATACCTATCTTATCGTCAAGCTCTCCACTGGTCGCTATGAAAACTGGGGGGCGTACACAATGGAAGACATTGCCATTGCTATCAATGACGCTGTCTCGTTACCTTACGTGGAAGGAATCGTGTTTTCCGATAACCCCTCAGAGGCAGATAATCGTAACAGAAAGGTTATGTTGTGTTTTTGGAGAAGCCTTGCTTCTTTTTCCCGTCGAAGTCTGTCATTGACGGCAAAGGAGGAGTTACCTCACCAGTCCTAATGCTGATTGGTATCCGCGGAATTTTTTTCGAATACTTTTTAAGAGATGGTTACATCAGAATGACAAGGGATAGCCTCTATGCATGGCGTCAAACGACTTTTATGGTGGCTTCTTTCTGGATCGGCCGGCGGGTCGAACAGAGGAAGGATCCTGGTTGAGTTGTTTGAACAGCCGAGAAATGCAAACGAGCTTGCTAAACTCCTTTCGTTGGACTATAAAACCGTCCGTCATCATCTCAAAGTGCTGGAGAAAAATAACCTGGCTACCTACACAGGTTCTGGCTATGGTAAGATGTATTTTCCCTCAGATTTACTTGAAAAAAACAGGGAATATTTCGATGAGATTTGGATTAAAATTGGGAAAAAGATGAAATAGAAGGAACAACTGGAGGAAGAATAGAAATGAATGAGGAAACCATTGGAAAGGATCCGAAGGTAAAGGCACTGGTCATCCTCTTTGCCCTCCTTCTGATCGGGGCATTCATTGGATTTGCCATCTCTCTCGTGAGCCTTGGAGCTCTCAGATCTCGAGTGGGATCAGGAGAGGTCGTACGAGCGCTTTGGAGGCCCTTTGCTAATAATTTTTCCCTTGCAACAATTATTATTGCCATGAACCTCTGCTTGATCCTTGGACTCCTGGGAAGCTATATCGGTAGCTTCAGAAAAACAAAATCCAGTTTTCTTCTGGGGCTTGTGCTTTTTCTTATGGTTCTCTTCGTGCAGTCCTTGCTTAGCCTTCCCTTGATCAATCTCATTATCTCCGTTTCAACGGTTAATCCCACACTAGGGTTTTCCTACATTCTCCTCAGTTATCAGTCGATCCTCCTCCAGTTTTTGGCCAACATGTTTGAAACCATTGCCTTAATCATTTTATTTTACCTGAGTATGGAATAAAGATTGGGGCATGATTTGGGTCACATTGGGGTCCTATTCTGGTCAATGCTTATGTACTTTTGATGACAACACCACCCTTGAGGTTATAAACCTATGAAAAAACAATATGAAATACTCATCGTGGCTGGACTCCTGATTGCGATACTGTCGCCTACAACGATAGGAGCTCCAGAGGAAGACCTGGGAGAAGATGTTCTGAATCTTGAGACGGAACAGGATGTGCAAACAGGCGAAGACCTTGGTGCTGATAGCGGCAATGATCAGGATGATGGATACGGGATATCAGCTGGGGATTGTCCCCAAAAGAGACTAGTTTTCCATGGGATATGGGGGTTCCAAGATGACAATAGTTCCGATGGATCCGTTGCCGGGCGCCTCATCAAACGCTGGCGTTTTATGGTCTTTTATGGTTTCTGCAATTCCACAGGTACTCAGGAAAGAGCGAGACTTGTAGGGATAATACGAAACGGCTACTTTAACGGGAAAATCTTCCGCGACAACGATACGACATGGCCTATCACTGGTCTCCTTACCATAAACAGAGAACAACGGCTGGTGAAACTCCGATGGATGACGCCCTATCAAACGGGTTGGGCTGTGGCCAAAATGATCCTCGTTGATGTGTAGGGCCATTGCATCTTGATTTCTTTTCAATCTCTTTTTTTTCTTTTCAAGTATAGGCGGAAAAACCAAGAGGGCGCTCATCATCTTTATATAGCCAAACTTCTTTTCGTTCTGTGTCGTTGTTGGGATGGATCAATGGGTGTGTATCGGTTCTAAAAAATACATCAACCATGGCTGCTAATATGAGAACCGCAATTTGACTCAGGTTTTCTCTTTAAGCCATTTATTATCCTTCATACCCTTCGATACAGAGGAACTCGATCATGAATATCGAAGCGATTCCCTATGCATTGCCCTTGTTCGTTTCGGGTGTCATTCCTGTTCTTATTATTTATTATATTACTCGTGACGATCCATCATCAACAAAAAAACTCTTTGCTTTTCTCATGAGTGCAGTTTCTTTTTGGTCGTTTTGCTATGCTATGGAGCTCCTATCGGGTGACGCGACGACGGTAATATTCTGGCATAAAATGACCTATTTCGGCATCGTGCTCACTCCTGTTGCATGGTTGTTCTTTACCTTTGATTACGTTGGCCGGGCCACATGGGTAAATAAAAAATATGTCACGTTGTTTCTCCTTCTGCCGCTCGTTCATCTCATCGTTCTTTGGACCAATGACCTCCATCACCTCTTCTGGATAACACTACAAGTCAATACCTCAACAAATCTCCTGGCTGTTAGTACAACTTCTGGCCCCTTTTTCTGGAGTCACACGATCTATTCCTACACCCTCCTCCTCTTTGGCATGTTTCTTTTTTTTCTCTTTCTGATTCGTTTCCATACATTCTACAAAAGACAGGCACTCCTTCTCACCGCAGGGGTGTTAAGTCCCTTTATCGGAAATATCCTCATCGTTTCAAGAATACTGACATTGCCATTACATTACGACCTTACACCTTTTCTGTTTATGATTACAGGGGTCGCCTTCACCCTCGGCATTTTTCGCTGCCGGTTCCTGTACATTTCACCAGTTGCTCGTCATACGATCTTTGATAAAATCACCGACGCGATCTTTGTAGTAAACAATGATAAGAGAATCGTTGACGTTAATGTATCGGGAATGCAAATCATTAAAGAGTATCTACCTGAGTTTGCTGATACGATTATTGGCAAAGACGTTGTAAGCGTCTTTTCAGGTTTTCCTGAAATTACTCATTTGTTTAGCCTTGGTAGCGAGACGTCAACGGAATTGACTCTTAGTGGGCCCCAGGACAAAAAAATCCTCAGCGTCCACCTCGTTCTTCTTGATGATCCTAAGGAGGATTTTTCAGGGTGGATTCTTATCTTAGAGGATATCAGTGCATTGAAACAGACCGAACAGCTGCTTATTGAAAACGAAGAGATGTATCGTGCGTTTATCAACTCAACCGATGACATGGCGTTTTTGAAAGATGATCAGTTACGTTATGTTATCGTCAATCGTGCCAACGCCGATTTTTTTGGCAAACCTGAGAAGGATATCATCGGCAAAACAGACTTTGATTTAATGCCTGAAGAATCTGCGAAAGGATGCCAACGTTCTGATCAGAAGGCATTGGTTTTGGATACTGCTGTTGTACGTGAGGAAAAGGTTGATAATAGAATATATGAAACGAAAAAATTTAGGATTCGATTAAAATCAGGTCGGTATGGTGTCGGGGGCTTTATCAGAGATATCACCAAATTACGGATGGTGATCAATGAGCTTCAGGATGCCCATCAACTTCTGTACACGATTAACAAAGAACTCGAACGTAAAGTCAAGGATCGAACGGCAGAGGTTGAAAAACTCCTCAATCAAAAAGATGAATTTGTCAATCAACTCGGCCATGACCTTAAAACACCGTTAACTCCCATTATCGCTCTACTTCCTGTGATTCAAGATTATCTGGATGATCCAAAAGTGGAGGAGCTTTTTGAGGTCATAAGGAGAAACTCCTACTACATGAAGGATCTTGTCAATCAGACCATTGAACTGGCGAAACTCAACTCATCCCATATCGAATTTGACTTTGAAGAGGTCCACCTCACATCTCTCATAAACGAAGTCATTACCAACAACCAGTATATGTTGCGTGAGCAGCATATCACGGTAAAAAACAATGTCAACGATTCGTTTTATGCCTATGCGGATCATCTACGGCTTGGTGAGGTGTTGAATAATATTATTACCAATGCCATGAAATACATGAAAGGAGATGGTGGGGATATCGTCATTGATGCCACGCGGGATGCGGCAAAGATCACGGTTTCTGTAAACGATTCGGGTATAGGTATGACCCAGGATCAGATCTCTCATATTTTTGAGGAGTTCTATAAGGCTGATCAGTCCCGACATGATCTTCATTCCGCAGGACTTGGACTAACGATTTGTGAACGGATTATCAAAAAACATGGGGGGGCCATATGGGTTGAAAGCCCTGGCCCTGGGAGGGGAAGCACGTTTTATTTTACCCTTCCATTTGAACAGGATCAAAAACTGGTGGAAAGCGGGATTTATGTTGATGTGCACTAATGGTCTTGTTTTTCCTTTTGGTTAAGAACGGGGCAGCTCAGTAGCGAACTTTTTGTAGCCAAGGGCCGTGATGGTGTAGATTGGTGTTTTTCTTCCTCGCCATCCATAAGATGAAAGGTGATGAGGGTTAGAAGAAAAGAGGAAATGATCAGCCAATAGAGACAAAGATGATACATAACAGAAGGGTCCTGCATGACAAAACCATTGGTGAGGTACACTTGGCCTTCGGGTGCAGTGCTTTTCATCAGCATAGCTGAGGTGCTGATATCGATGCACCAGAGAGCAAGAATTTGGAAAACGAAGATAAGCAAAATAATTGCTCGCCAGTCGCTTTTTTTAATTCTTAACACGTTGTCACTCCTTGAATTCCGATGATGTTTGTGTTCGTTTTTATCAAGTGATGTCTCTGTTTTAAAGGCTAGTGATTGTCTCCTTCTCCGAGTACGAATCAAATCCTTTTGTGGTGTGTATTTTTCGTTTTTGAGCCTATTTAATAATTATGGTACAGTTCTTTCCAAAAAGGTTCTTTATGCGCTTTAAGGCTCTTTGTTTCATGAAGGACCTGAACGTAACCCTAGGGAAAAACTGGGTTCGTATTGTTTCTTATCTGTGTATTTAGCTACGTTATTAGCTGCAAAAAAGATATTTTAACTCCTCTTGTTTTGAGAATGGATGGAAGGATGTGAACTCATGGAAGTAGCCGATACCGTAGAGGATACGATAAATGTCTTGTTTGTTTCAGGTATAACTGTTAGTATTGTATCCTTTTTTACATGGATGCTTCTCTCACTTTAACATGAGTGTCTTTGTCAAGTATCGTATACCTATTTCATGTATTATACAGTGGTAATCTGTTATTTTTGGGAGATACGTACTCCTAGGTGGGATGTTTCGTCTGGCGTATTGAAGGGAGGTCTGTACTGTACATCGACATCATTCGTAATAAGAGGGCATTTTATCATGAATTTATCACGTTAAAGCCGTACCTTGACTTAACAATAATAACATTTGTTGTATTTTTTTTTATTAGATGTGCCGAAGTTACAGTATTGCTATCTTAACATGAGTTTTATATTAAATATTTTTATATGAAACTTAAAAATACGCATATGGGCATTAAAAACAAACGACATTTTTTAAGTTTAACGTAATTTACCTATTTTATGCTGGTTTTAAACCTATTTTATGAATACGTATAAATAAGGGTTTTTAGTTACAAAATAAAACGTAATATGTTTAGGCTATTACAGAAGTTACGTTTTGATATCAATTTGTTCCCTTTGAGGCTTCTGTAAAAATAGAAGAACACTCCTTATGGAGGTGGTAGAGTGGCGAAAAGCAGTAAAAAAAAGATCTACGAAGACGAAAAAAAAGTTGTTTTAGAACTGAAAAAAGATTCGAATGGAAGCATCGGTGATCTCGCTAAAAAATGTGGGTTCTCCCGGCAAAAAGTGTGGCGCATTGTCAAACGCCTTGAGGAAAACAAAACCATCTGGGGATACGGAGCAATCGCTGATAGTGAAAAACTGAAAATGAAGGGATACATCCTTCTTGCTCGGCTCTCCCATATGCCCATTGAAAATTCCTTGGAAAAGGATGTAGTCCGTGGGGCTCTCGACGATCTCTCAGAAGACATCGGTGTCATCCTTGAGGATGTTTCTTGGCTTCATGGCAACTATGATTTTGCCGTCACGTTTATGGCTGAAGATGTGCAACACGCCAAGAAATTCCAGGAATTTTTCAACAACAGATTCGCCGAAAACGTCACCAAACTACAGCTCTTAGAAAAAATTGTCATCATTAAGAGCGGTGGCTTTGAAAACCCGCGAATCCAAAAACAAAAGAAACTGTATAAACTCTAAATTCGTTGGTTTCTTTCTAGCGGTGCAGAGGCATACCCTGCCTCCGCCGTCTCTTCTTTTTGTAACAAACACATCAATTATCTGAAATGTTGGCATTATTCCAATGTGTACCTTCGAGAACCATCGACCTCACAAAACAACTGGAACCATTGCGATATTTTTGCACATGTCATAACATTTTTATCCCACATAGTATATTCAGAAGTAGAGGATGGGTTCACTATGGGCATCATTGACAATTTTGGAGAGGCAGCGGGGCGTATCTGGCATGAACTCGACCAGCACGGCTCGTTAAATCAAAATCGGCTGATGAAAACCGTCAACCTTGATGAAAAACTGTTCTTCAGCGCAGTGGGATGGCTTGCACGAGAAAACAAAATCTCACAATATGGGCTATTCTATAAACTCAACGCTTCAAACCTCGAGGAGACAATCGGCACAAATGCAGGGAAACTCTGGCAAGTCCTCACCCGATTTGGAGACATTGATGAATCCTATCTTCCGAAACTTGCGGAATTATCAAGAGAGGAAACCTACACGGCGCTGGGATGGCTGGCCCGAGAGGGGAAAGTCAACGCCACGATGATCCAGCCGACACAGCCGCAGATCTGCTATCACCTCAAAAAGGAGTAAGAGGATTCACTCCCGCTCCCCTTATTTTTTCCGCGGTTGAACCTGGATATCCTCCTCAATGTGGGCAAGACGCTTTGCCAGTTCTATATAATGATTCACATCGGTTTTAGCATTAATCATGAGTTTTGCACCATCCGGAGAACCTCCACCATGCATACAGCCAGGGACACCCGCACCAATGGTAAGCCACTCTATAAGTCGCGCGATTTTCGCCCGTGTCTCGCCAGAACAGTTGGCTGCCAAATATTTCTTCAGTAATTCACCATAGCGGGGATCATTGATATCTTGACATGAAGGTAGACACCCTGTTTCACCGATGCCTCCTGCGATGTCCTGGGCAATCCGCTTGGTGTCATAGGGTAGACGGGCCACATGGACCTTGTTCACATTGGCCAGCAGTTGATCAGGGAACCATACTCCTGAGGGATGAGATGTGCCAAGGACACCCGCGGCGATACCCATGCCAAAAGTGGTCTCATTGTTCATAATCATCTGTATGATTTTCTCACGGAAGGCCTTTTCAGAAAGTCCGTTGGCACGGGCCATGAGAGCTGCAGCTCCAATCATTAAATCACCCTGACCAGCGACGCAGCCACCGATGGCCGCCCGGTAGGGTGCTACAAAGTTCATCACGGCTCGTATGGCATATGCGTATTCCCGACACATGAACACACGCTCTTTAGGTATCACGACGTCCTCGAAGAGAAGGTACGCCTGTGTGATTCCTCCGATGTCCACGGGGATATCAAAACCCTCTTCCTGTTCTCTTGTGTCACTTGGTCTTCTGGTTTCCACGATGGTGAGACCTTTAATATCTCGGGGAATGGCAAACGAGACTGCGTAATCCTTATCCTCCTCTCGGTAACTCGTTCCTGGCATGATAAAGAGTTCATTGGCAGCAGCGACGCCACAGATCATCACCTTGGCTCCTCGAACGGTTATATTCTTATCTGTTTCGTCTACAATACGCAGGCTGAGATCTGGATCCTTTTGTTGTGAGGGTGATTTCGAACGATCACCTTTCGGGTCGGTAAGGGCACCTGAAAGCGTGATATCTTCTTCTTGTGCATGACGGAGCCATGTGGTCAACCGTGCATGATAGTCGGTCCCAAGCTCCTTGTCCATGTCATAGGTGGATGCCCACATCGCATTCAAGGCATTGAACCCAGCGCATCGGCCACCTGTACATGTTCCCGTGAGATTAAACATCAATCGTTTCATCCGTACATTGGCAACCATGTCCTCTGGACTACGGATAAGGGAGAGATAACGGTTTATTTTCTTTTTTGAAAGACTGGAGGTTGTGGTAAGAAGATCTTTATACTTGTCATCCTGGGCTGCCTGAAAAATCTGGGCATGCCCCTCAACCGTCCGTTTCGTTGCAGGGTGCGTAGTGACATCTTTTATCAGTTCACCAAACTTGTAAATATTCGGCCTCATTTTCTTAAGACTTTGTTTGTATTGTTCTGCCGTTTTCATAGTAACTACTCCTTAAGAGTAAATTCCCATTCACACCAGAGATCTAGGAGATGCATGAAGATACAATCAGCAAGGTTTTCCCTGGGATGAGAGTCAATGGGTTCGTGATCCTGGATATGGTCCATTACCCGTCACTCGTGAGAGAGAATGGATCGCTTGTAACAGTATTTACTTCATTTTCTCCTGGATCGCCGCGGTAAGCTTCGGGAGCACCTCATAGAGATCACCCACGATGCCGTAATCCGCTGATTTGAAAATCAACGCATCGGGATCCTTATTAATCGCAACAACAACACCAGAATCACGCATCCCTGCAATATGCTGGATTTGCCCTGAGATACCTGCGGCTATGTACAGCTTCGGTTTTACCTTATGACCCGACAGACCAATCCAATGATCCTCGCTAAGCCATTTGA
>Ga0272442_10007251_pt1 | contig 14387 bp, 10 predicted proteins | sample SSMForm2O_FD_200262 | JGI IMG/M metagenome (GOLD analysis project Ga0272442, IMG submission 200262) | Marine sediment archaeal communities from Little Sippewissett salt marsh, Falmouth, MA, United States - SSM-Form-2O | ecosystem: Environmental > Aquatic > Marine > Wetlands > Sediment ...
CTGCCTGGGCGCGAGGGCGGCCGCGGGGAGGGACCTCCGAGGTCTCAGCCTGCGCGCGAGGCTGCTCGACGGGGACGGCGGGGTCATCAGGGACGAGAAGTGGAAGCTCTTCGGCGACGACGTCGAGACGCCCGGCGCGGAGCGGCCACAGCGGCCTCCAAGCCGCCGGTCGCTCGCCGAGGCGCAGAGGCAGATCGACTTCGGCCGGATCGAGTGGAAGAGGCTGGTCGTCGATCTCACCGAGAAGGGCCGCGCCATCGCGAGCGCCAGCGCCGTCTGCAACGCCGAGCGGGACCCCTTCCCGAAGGTCGCCCCCTCTGGCGAGCGGCTGGTAGACGGGGCAGGCCGGATCGCCGTATTCCGCCTCCGGCGCCGGACGCGCAAGGAGGACCGCTCGTGGCTGCTGGTCCGCAGGATGAGCGGCGCGCTCAAGGAGGGCGAGGCCCCGGCTAGGACGGCCCTCTTCGGCGAGCGCCTTCCCGTGGCGAAGGGCGAGGCGGGCGCCTTCAGCGAGCTCATCTCCGGGATGGGAACGAAGGTGGAGGACCTGACGGGCGCGCCCGACGCCGACGCGACGGTGCCGATACTCGGGCTGCTCGCCTCCGTCGGCTCCAAAGCCGCCGGGGCGCGGTCCCGGGCGGGGGTGCTCTTCCTTCCGTCGCGCGACGTCGACCGCGGCACGCCGCTCGGCGAATACCGCCGGGCCGTTGACCTGGCAATACTCAGGGTCAAGACGGCGGGCTGCGCGCCGGTGGCCGTGGTGGGGCCCGTCAACGTCTCGGCCCCGCGCAAGCAGCTCGACAAGTACGTCGACGAGGCCAGGGCCGCGGCGTGGGGGCACAAGGTAGGCTTCGTCGACACGAGGCCGGTCCTGCTCGAGCGATACTTCGCGCTCGACCCGAAGAGGCCGAAGGTGCTGGGCCCGGCGCCGAACCTGGACGGGCGGAAGGCGCTGGCGCGGCTCGTTTTCGACGAGCTGAAGAAGATGTCCGCGACCGACGAGTAGGCGAGGCAGCGCCGGGAGCGATACCGAACGCGGGCGCTGACACTGACAGGGGGGAAGCAGATGAACATCATCCTCATCATCTCGGACACCTTCCGATACGACAATCTCTTCGACAGGGCGGCGATGCCCGTGAGGACGCCCTGCCTGGACGAGTTCTCGAAACGCGCGGTGAGCTGCTCGAAGATGTACGTCTCAAGCTTCCCCACGATCCCCCACCGCACGGACGTGACCAGCGGCCGATTCGGGTGGCCGTGGTATCCGTGGCAGCCGCGAAGGCTGGGCACGCAGAACCACGCCCCCGAGATACTCCGCAAGGCGGGATACGTCTCGCAGCTCATCTGCGACTGCCCGCACCTGTTCAGGGCCGACTTCAACGTGGGCTTCGACGGCGCCCACGCCGTCCGCGGGCAGGAGGGCGACGTCCACTTCCTCCACATGAACACCCCTTTCGAGGAGATGATGCCGCCCGAGAAGACGCGCTCGAGCCTCCACTTCGGCCGGCAGAACCTGGCCGACCTATCCCAGTGGATCAACCCGCGCTGGCATCGCGAGATCGATCGCTTCCCGCCGAGGACGGCGGGGCTGGCGATGGAGTTCCTCGAGGAAAACTACCGGCACGATCCGTTCTTCCTGTGGGTCGACTTCTTCGATCCGCACGAGCCGTGGGACCCGCCAGAGTACATGGTAAAACGCTATGACCCGGACTACGACGGCGTGCCGATGATCCACCCGAACTACGGCAAGGCGTCGGTCTACACCGAGGCCGAGCTGAAGAACCTGCGCGCGCACTACTGCGCCGAGGCCGAGCTCGTCGACCGCTGGGCCGGGCGCGTGCTGCAGAAGATCGACGACCTGCAGCTCTGGGAGAACTCGGTCGTCGTCTTCACTTCCGACCACGGCATGTCGCTGGGCGAGCACGACCGCACGGGCAAGTCCTGCATCCACACGAAGGACAGCCGCTGCTGGCCGCTCTACTCCGAGATCGCCCACATCCCGCTCATGGTCGCCGCGCCGGGCCTCGAAGGCGGCCGCGAGATCAACTCCTTCGTCCAGCCCCCCGACATCCTGCCGACCGTGATGGAGCTCGCCGGCGCGGAGGCCGAGCCGCCCGAGCCCTTCCACGGGAGGTCCTTCGCGGCGCACCTGAAGGGCGAGAAGGCTGAGCCCGTCCGCGACTTCGTGATCTCGTCGCACTTCATGCGCCAGGCGCCCGCCCCCGTCGACGATCCGGCCAGGCGGGGGCCCATGACGCCCGTGCTCTACACCGACGAGTGGGCCTACACGCCCTGGGGGCCCGACGGCGAGAAGCAGCTCTTCGTCATCACCGACGAGGACTGCGAGCGGAACGTGGCTTCCGACAACGCCGGAGTCGTCGAGGAGCTGCACGCCAAGCTCGTCGGGTGGATGAAGGAGATGGACGCGCCGGCGGAGGCGTTGGCGCCGTTCGAGTAGGGGCGCGCCTGGGTCGGCCGGTGTATATGATAGCGCCTGTTCGACGGATCTCCCGGAGGAACAGCTAATGCTGTCCATGAAGAGGACGACGTTCGCCGCGGCCGTTGTCGCCATGGGGCTGTGCTGGAGCGGCTACTGCATTGAGGAGCCCGGGCCCGACACCCGCAAGGCATGGCCGCCCAAGGAGGGCGAGTGGCTCTTCGAGAAGCGCTGGGTCTACTGCTCGTTCAACAACCTCGTCGACAAGAACACGGACAAGCTTCTCGCGATTATGAAGCGCTCGAAGGCCGCCGGCTACAACGGCATCGTCCTCGCCGACTACAAGTTCAACATCCTCAAGAACATGCCCGACCGGTACTTCAGGAACCTCGACCGGGTGAAGGCGTCGGCGAAGGAGCTCGGCCTGGAGCTCATCCCGACCTGCTTCCCCATCGGCTACTCGAGCGGCCTCCTGGCGCACGATCAGAACCTGGCGGCGGGGCTGCCGGTGAAGGACGCCCTGTTCGTCGTGAAGGGCGGCGTCGCCCGACCGCAGAACGATCCGGCGGAGCCGCTCAGGAACGGCGACTTCGAGGACGTCAAGGGCGACGCCTGCAGGGGGTTCTCGTTCCAGGACGGGGCCGGGGTCTACTCGTTCTCCGACACCGAGACGGTGAAATCGGGCAAGCGCTCTCTCAGGTATGAGGATATCGGCAAGCACAACAAGCACGGCCACGGCCGCATCAGCAAGACCATCAAGGTGAAGCCCTTCAGGTACTACATGCTGTCGGTCTGGATCAGGACCGAGAAGTTCGAGAACCCGAAGGGCGTGAAGATGCTGGCGCTCGCCGGGAAGGCGTCTCTCAGCCAGATGGATCTCAAGGTCAAGGCCACGCAGGACTGGACGAAGCACCAGGTCGTCTTCAACACGCTCGGGAACGAGGAGGTGCGCGTCTACGTCGGCGCGTGGGGCGGCAGGGGCGGCAAGATGTGGCTCGACGACTGGCGCATGGAGGAGGCGGGCCTGTTGAACGTGCTCCGCCGCAAGGGCGCCCCCTTCGTGGTCAAGGGCGAGGACGGGACCGTCTACGAGGAAGGCAAGGACTTCGAGCCCGTCTCGGACCCCAAGCTCGGCAAGATTCCCTGGCCCGGGTCCTACAAGCTCACCCACGAGCCGCCCGAGGGGATAAAGCTCACCGAGGGCTCGGCCATCAAGGAGGGCGCGCGCCTGCGCGTGAGCTACTCCCACCCCGTCATCATCTACTGGGGACAGGTCTGCTGCTGCCCGAGCGAGCCGAAGGTCTACGAAATACTGACCGACCAGGCCGAGCGGCTCGTGAAGATCTTCGGCGGCGGCGCCATGTTCATGGCCCACGACGAGATACGCTGCATGGGCTGGGACGAGTCGTGCACGAAGCGCGGCCTTACCTCCGGCGAGATACTCGCCGACAACGCCAGGAAGTGCGTTGACATCCTCGAGAAGGCGAGGCCGGGCGTGCGCATCCACGTCTGGTCCGACATGTTCGACCCGAACCACAACGCCCGCGAGAACTTCTACCTCGTGAAGGGCGACCTCGCGGGCTCGTGGGAGGGGCTGAAGAAGGACGTCGTCATCGTCAACTGGCACAGCAAGACGGAGGCGGGGCTGAAGCACTTCGAGTCGCGCGGGCACTCTCAGATCATCGCGGGCTACTACGACCACGACCCGCGTCAGAACCTGACGGCGTGGTACTCGAAGGCGAAGGGCGTGAAGGGCGTCGTCGGCTGCATGTACACGACGTGGAAGAGCGACTTCTCGAAGCTCGAGGAGTTCGCGAAGCTCATGAAACGGGGCGAGCTCGTGAAGTGAGCCGCCGCTCTCAGCGCGCCATCGGCAGATAGCGGTAGTAGACCTCGAGGCAGAGGCAGCCCATTGCCGTCGAGTAGACCCGGCCGCCCGTCCTGCACCAGGGGCCCACGGGGTTCCACGAGCCGTCGGCGTCGCCGCCCCGGCGCTGCCATCGAACCAGCATGTCCCGCATCGCCACGTTCCACGCCTTCCAGTGCGCGCCGCCGACCTGGAACATGGCCAAGCCCCCGAAGTACCAGTAGTAGAAGTTGACGTCGCCGTCCGACTCCCATCGCGGCAGGTGCTCGCGGAGGTGCCCGGCCGCGCCCGCGACCAACTCGTCCCGGGGCCGAGCGCCCATCCACAGGCGGCAGAGGGCCCCGGCGGCTGTCATCGTCGTGGTGGGCTCCTCGCGCGGCCGGTAGCGGCACTGGCCGACGGCCCCCCCGCGCCTGACGGTCACCTCGTCGAGGAACCGGTATGTCCCCGCGAAGCCGCGCCCGTATACCTTGAGACCGCCTAGTTTTGCCGACTTCAGCTGCTGACAGTACCACGCCGTAACCGAGAGGTCCGCGTCCTGCCCTGGACGGTAGCGCCAGCCCGAATACTCCTTCTGCGCGGTGTTGATAGAGTAGTCGATCGCCTTCTGGGCCGAGCGGCCGACCATCGGGTTCCGGGCCATGCCGTAGGCCTCGGCCAGCGCCAGGCCGCCGATGGCGTGGTTGTAGCCGCGTCCCTCGGAGTAGCCGCCGCCGATCAGGCCGTCTTCGTCCTGTATATCCATGAGCCACCTGACCGCCGGCTCAACGTTCCGACGGCAGGCGCCGGCGCGATCGGTGTGCCCGGCGCCGAGGAAGGCGAGCACGGCGAGCCCCGTCACCCCGGGGTCGACGCGCCTGCCGCCGTGCTTCCGGGCGTCCCAGCGGCCGTCAGGCTCCTGGTGGCGGGCCAGCCACCTGAGAGCGGCGTTCACCGCGCTTTCGGAGGCCCTCGATCCGCCGAACTTCCCGCACGCGCGCAGCCGCCCGCCGCCCGAGGCCCACGAGGTGCGGGGGGGCATCTTCTCCGGCCGGGGCGGCGCGGGAGAGCTCACGGTCGGCGGCTGGGACGCGCGCCTGGCGTGGTCATCGTCGGCACGGAGCGTGATGACCGGCCGGTCCAAGAGGCGTGGGCCGTCGTCGAGCCCAGGTGGCCGCAGGGCGTCTTCGATCTCGCTCTCGTCGAGCAGCTCCTCGAAAGTGTCGGACTCGGGCCCGGGCAGCGGCGAGGGTGCGAGCGGCGTTTCCTCGGGCAGCGGCGGCTCTTTCCGGGGAACGTCGACTACGACAAGCACGTCGTCAGTCTGCAGGCCCGCCGCTGACGGCCCATCTGCCGCAGAGGCGGCGGCGTCGGGGGACGCGCAGGACATCATCCCGAGACCTGTGGCGATGGCGAACGACCCCAGGCCGGTGAGCAGCACTCCGAGCAAGCCCGATACGAAGATGTCGCCGGGCCCGGGGGCCTTCGGCCCGGGCGGATAACTCTTCACGACGGCCTCCTCGCAAGCATCGCGTGCGGTGTATATAGGAGAACGCCGTAGCGCACGGCAGGTTCACTCAACCTTGCGCGACGGTGGCCGGCCGTGCTAAGATAGTGACGGCCGGAAACGGCGCCGTGGCGCGATTTCCGGCCGGTATAGACTTTTTCGGGAAATCATGAAAGCAAGCCCCGAAATCCCGGTTAGTACGAATGGAGCGGCGGAGCCAGCCCCGCCCGAGCAGTGCGGCGACGAGGATCTGATGACCCGGGTCGCCGCGGGGGAGGTGGAGCTCTACGAGGAGCTCTACTCGCGCCATTTCGGCGGGGTGAGCCGCTTCGCGATGCGCGTCTTCGGGATGAGCCCGACCGACGCGGAGGAGGCGACCCAGACCGTCTTCATGAAGATCTACGGGGCGGCGGGCCGGTACAACGTGAGGGCCAAGTTCACGAGCTACCTCTACAAGGTGGCCCGGAACGAGTGCCTGAAGATAGTGGTGAAGAAGCGGCCCGTGGCCGCCGGATCGGCCGGGTCGGAGGAGACGGGGGCTTCGGAGGGGGATGACTCGGGCAGGGATCTCGAGGGGCGCGAGCTGGGCGAGTGCATCGCGAAGGTGATGGGGATGCTCAGCCTCGAGCAGCGCACCGCCGTTCAGCTCCGCGACTCGGAGGGGCTGAGCTACGACGAGATCGCCCGGTCGATGGACGCGACGGTGGCCGCGGTGAACACTTGGATACACCGCGGCAGGAGGCGGTTCATGGAGCGTTTCAGGGAGCTGTACGGCGATGTCTACCCGATGTAGCGACATCGAGCACCTTCTGAGCGGCTACCTCGACGGCGAGCTGTCCGAGCCCGACCGCGTGCGCGTGCGCGCCCATCTCGACTCCTGCGCCGACTGCCGCGCCGGCCTCGACGCCCTGGGCCGCGCCGCGAAGATGATCGCCTCGCCCGTCCCAGACGTCCAGCCGCGGCGCTCGTGGGCCGAGGTCTCGGGCGAGGCGGCCGAGGCCGGCAGGGGGCAGCGCCCGGCCGTGAAGCTCAATGGCAAGGCCGAGCGGCGCCGCCGCGCACAGCGCCCCGTCTTCTGGCCCTTTGCTGCGGCTGCCGCCGCGGCGGCACTCGCAGTGGTGGCTGTTTACTTCGCGGGCGGAGCGGGCGCAGGGACGGCCGCCGGCGGCACCGTCAAGTGGGCCGAGGGGGCGCTCGTGGCCCGGGCCTCGGCGGAGGAACGCTGGCAGGTATACGAGACCGGCGACGCCGTCCCGGCGGGGTGGCTCGTCCGCTCGCGCGACGGGAGGTCCGAGGTGTCGCTCGCCGGCGGGGTGAGGCTCGAGCTCAACTCCGGCGCCGAGGTGAGGCTGGACGACGAGACCGAACGAGCGCGCACGGTGGATCTGGCAAGGGGCGAGCTCTGCTGCGCCGTGCCGGCCGGCTACGGCGGCTTTGCCGTGCGGACGCCCGCCGGCTCGGTCAAGGTGACCGGCACCGAGTTCGACGTCAGGCTGGGCGAGGCGAGGAGGCATGCCGAGGTGACGACGTTCCGCGGCGCGGTGAAAGTCTCGGCTGCGGGGAGGACGGCGAAGGTCCCCGCCGGCCGCGCCGTCACCACTACGACCCAGGCCGGCCCCGGCGAGACGCGCCGCGCGAGCGTGCTCGACGCCGCCTCGTGGCGGAGGGCCGAGCGGGTGGAGGACCTCGCCCGCGAGCGCCTCGCGCGCTTCCACTCGATACCGGCGATGCCGGAGGGTGAGCGGAAGGTGCTCTGCGACTTCTCGCGCGATTCGGACGTCGAGGCGTTCTACGACTCGAGCACGCCGAGGGGCCGCATCCGCAGGACTGCCGAGCTCATTGTGCAGGCGGATACCCATTGCCAGGGCACCGGGGCCATGAGCTTCCCCGCAGATACCTGCCTCTCGTCGCTGGCCTACGCCAACACGCGGTCTCTCGAGACCGACTGGTCGGGCTGGAGGTGGCACCGCTTCGAGGTCTACAACCCGACGCTCCGCAAGCTCAACTACCAGCTTCTCATCAAGGAGGCCGGAGGCCGGGACTACGAGAAACGCTACAACCAGTACATATGGCTCGACCCCGGCTGGAACTCCGTCGAGGTCAACCTCGAGCAGGTGGCCGCGGGGAAGCTGCTCCGCGAAAAGGGCGAGCTGGGCGTCCCCTTCGACCCGGCGAAAGCCGTGCACTGGGTATTCGCGCCCCTCTACGAGGAGGGCACAGAGCCCCCCGGGCTCGGCGAGATCAAGCTGGTCATGGACTTCATCCGCCTCGAGGAGAGGCTGCCGGCCGGGCGTTAGTCACCGCCCCCGGTTGTAGTCCTTCAGCGCCTCATCGAGAAGCCCGTTCGCGTCGTCGAAGCGCCCGGCATCCATGAACTCGCGGAGTTTGAGCTCGCGCTCGCGCGGCCAGAAGTAGTCCAGGCGTTCGCCGCCCTCGCGCCTCCTCCGCAGGAGAGACCGGAGCTTGCGCAGCCGCTCGGCGAGATCCCTCGGCGGCGCCGGGCCTTCGCGCGTCCGGACCCCCGGCGCCCGGCCCTCGCGCGGCTGCACGCCCGGCGGGAGGGTCCGCCGAGTCGAAGGATCGCCGACCTCCGCCGGGGACCCGCCCGTTCCGGTCCGCCTTGAGGGCAACGCGCGGGTGCGGCGCGCCGGCTGTGCCTTCGGCGGCCTCGCCGTCCACTCGGCGATCACGAGTTCCTTCACGTCGGCGCCGAAGCCCATCCTCCCCATGGGCCCCCCCTTGCCGCGAGGGGGGAAGCCGCCCGGCATCCTGCCCGCCGCGCCTGGGGGCGGGCGCCTGCCGCCGGTGCGCCCCGACATCTCGGGCTCGCTCGGCGGCTCGGGCAGTCCGATGCGCGCCACCACCTTGAACGAGTCCGGGCCGAACGAGGCGCTGCGCATGCGCTCCATCCCGTCCTCGGGGCCGACGTAGCAGAGCCTGTTCTTGCCGGCCCATTCGTCGAGCTCGCAGGCGATGAAGAACTCCTGCTCCCAAGGGTCGAAGTCCTCGAACTTCTCGGCGCGCAGCTTCTCCTTCTCGGCCTGCCTGGGGCTGGGAGAGTCGGCGCCGCCCTCGCCGTGCACGGGCCGCCTCATGCGGCCGCGCATCCCGCCGGTGGGGCGCATGTTCCGGGGGTCCACCAGGCGCCAGCGGCGGACGAAGTCGAGGTGCTGCAGTATCTGCCGGTCGGCCATGACGACATCGCCGGGCTCGAGATGATCTTCGAGGGCGTCGGTGACGCGGACGAGCACGTCCTTCTGGTATCGCAGACGTTCGGCGTCGTCAGGTGCGCCGAAGTTGCCCCAGACGAGCTGCAGCGCGAGGACGGCCGCGGCGGCCGAGACTCTTGCCGCACGGGGCGCCCCCGCCGTCACGCGCTCGAGCACCCACACCCCCGCGAGGATGTAGCAGACGAAGGTCGGCAGCAGGAACCGCATCCCGGCGGTCCGCCGCCCGCCGCCCCAGTAGTAGGCCATGTAGAGGAGCAGCGACGGCACCGCCAGCGCCGCGAGCGTCACGCCCAGCCGGCGCCGCTCGCGCCCCGAGCACATCATCACCATCCCGACGACGCCCAGAGCGAAGAAGAGCCCCACCCCCTCGCTGTTCATGCCGCGGATGTAGCTGACGAAGTGGTCGGCGAAGTACTCGAGCCCGAAGCCCGTCTGCTCGTTCGTCAGCGAGTAGGCCGTCCGCCAGAAGGCGCCGAAGGCGAGCTGGTTCCGTGCCAGAAGCGGCACGATCGGCACCGCCGCCCCGGCCGCCGCTACGAGCCAGTGCCTCCACACCTTCTCGCGCGAGCCGAAGTGCATCCCCAGAAACGTCACGACGCCGAAGACGAATACGGCCTCGGGGTAGCGGACGGTGGGGATGATCCCCATGACGAGGCCCCCCGCGAAGGCCTGCCAGAGCTTCCCTTCCTCCGACCAGCGCACGAGGAAGTAGAGCCCCCAGGCCAGGCAGCAGGCCACGGCCATGTGGGCAAAGCACCATATGGCGTGCTGGTTGAATACGGGGTTCGCCGCGAGGACGAAGACCCCGGCGACGCTCCACCACGGGGCGAGGAGGCGCCTGAGGAGGAGATACACGCCCGCCAGCGTCAGCGTCGCGAGGAGCGGGTTCACCAGCACGCTCGCTCGGTAGCCGAAGACTCGGTAGACGAGGCTGACGAGCACCGGCAGCCCCGGCGGGTAGCGGCTGTAGAACCGGCCGGAGTCGGTGACGAGCCAGTGCGTCCCGACGTACTGCGAGTCGACCTCCGGCTCGAACCACGTGCGGCCGGTTGTGAAGAGCAGGCTCGCCTGCGCCCAGTAGCCGTTCGCGTCCGCGGTCGAGATGGCCGGGCGGTAGCGCCCCATGATGACGATGAAGTGCAAGAGCAGGATCAGGACGAGACACGCGAGGGGCGCGTGCTTTGCCGCCGCCTTCAGCCTCGCGTCATCCCGCCAGGTGCTTCCCTCGGGGATGTCACTGCTCATACCGCTCTCCAGGCGCCTCGGGCGCATGCCGAGCGGGAGCGCACGCCGACATCGTAACGCCGGGGAGCGCGAGGGTCAAGGGCCTGCCCGTCCGGCCCGCGCTGTGCGCGCTACATCCCTGCCCAGACATACAGCTGCCATGTCATGAAAGCCAGGGCAACCCTGCCCCGCATGCACGCGGCCAGCCCCTGATTGCGGCGCTCCCCCGCCTTGGCCGACCTCAGCGCGGTGATGCCAGCCCACAAGCTGAGAACGCCCGCCGCCAGCATGTAGGTAACGCGCATGGACTCCTTCGCGTCCCGGCCGATCATCTCCAAGCTGCCGGCAAGGATGGCAGCGATGAGAAAACCCCACGCCACCACGCTGATCAGAGTCGCGTCGCCCCCGTGCCGGGCGGTCGAGGTCCCGCGGCGCGAGCGCCGCCTCCACGCGAGGACCTCGCGGACGAGGATCACAGCGTAGATCGGGATCCAGACGGAAAGGGGCAGACCGTGTCTGTCGGTAAGCATAATGGCAACGAAGGTGAGGAAGGAGAGCCCGATGAGCACGACGTCCCGCTCATTCTCCGGGGCCGGGCCGTCTGGACGCGTCCCCGAGGTGCGCAGTGCGTACTCCGCCAGCGCCCACATGCATGCGCAGGCGATGACGGCGAAGAGGCCCACGGCGGCGGCCCCGTCAGCGAGGAGAAGTGCCGCCAGCAGTAATGCCTGGTAGGCGCCCACCTCCAGGAGAGCGGCCTCGCGCAGCATCTTCGGCCCGGCGGGCGATCTGTCGTCGGAGCCTGTGACGAGGGTCTTCGCCAGCAACAGGGAGACGGCCAGCAGGACAGCCGCGATCGCGAGCCAGGAGGTAACATCAACCGCGACCATCGTGGTGCCCCACGTGCCAGATCACGCGCCCGCCGCGTCGAGCCTCGCCTCCACCCAGGCGATATCCTCGGCGAGAGTCTCGGGAGAGCTGTCGCGCACGCCGTGGATGGGGACGTCGATTCCGCGCGATAGGAGCTCGGCCGCGAGCTCGTACATGAGCACGCCCGAGCTCTCCGCGAGCGCCTGCCGGCCGCTGGAGCTCTCGGCCTCGTGGACCGCACAGCCGGGGCTCCCCACGTCGCCGCCGAGGATCGCGTGCACCGCGCAGCCGTTCTTGAGGTAGTCCTCGATCAGGTCCACCACGCCCCTCGCGATCTCGCGGCAGCACTCGTGGCCCGCCGGGGTGTCGATGACGTCGCGGATCGAGAGCCCTTCGTCGCGCGCGCGCGCGAGGCCCATGAAGGCCATCTCGGGGCAGGGCATCTGCAGGATGCCGATGCCGCGGCGCGAGAGGACCTCCAGTAGGTCGGTGTTGGCGCCGGGGTAGACCGCGCACCTCGGCGCGCGGGCGCTCTGGTTGAGGATGCACTGCATCACGGCCACCACCCGGTTGCTGCGCGCGTCGCTGCTCATCTCTGCATCCTCCTGTGGGCCCGTCACCTCGCGACGGGGAACCTCACCGTGACGGTGGTGCCCTCGCCGGGTCGGCTCTCGATCTCCACCCGGCCTCCGGCGCGACCGGCCAGGTTCTGCGCCACCGCCAGCCCAAGCCCCGCAGCCTCGACGGGCTCGCCCGGCTCGGGCTCCTTGGTGCTGTAGAAAGGCTCGGCGACCCTGGAGAGCTCCGCCGGCGTCATCCCGCGACCGTCGTCGGCCACCCTCAGGATCACCTCGCCGCCGGACTCGCAGAGCTCGACCGCGAGATGCCCCCCCGGGTCCGTCGCCTCGAGGGCGTTGCTGATGAGGTTGAGGGCGATCCGCTCGACGTCGCCTGGTCCGGCCATGACGGGCGGCACGTTCCCAAGTTGCTGTTCGAGCTCGATCTCCCGGGCCTCCACCTCGCTGCCGACGAGGTCAAGGATCTGCTCGACCGCCTGCCTGGGAGGGACTTCCTCCGGCTCGCCCCCGCGCTGCTGCGAGAAGGTCACGAGCTTCCGGACGAGCCCCGCGGCCCTCTGGCTGCGCTGGGATATCAGATCGAAGCACTCCTCCGCCGACTGTGCGCCCATCCTGCCGAGCTCGGCCGAGCCACCGACGACGCTGAGGAAGTTGTTGAACTCGTGGGCTATGCCCGCCGCGAGGAGCCCGACGGCCGCCATTGTCTGCTGCTCGACGGCCAGCTCCATCGTCCTGACGCCGACCAGCCCCTTCAGCTGCTCGCCGCGCTCTCTCAGCTTTCTCTCTGCAAGGACGTGATCGGTGATGTCGTGGTCGATGCCGATCCTCAGCCTCCTCTGCCCGAGCTGTATGAAAGCGGCCGTGAACTCGATGTAGTTCTCCTTCCTGTCGGGCCGCTTCCAGGAGAAGCTGCCGGTGTAGGCTTCCCCCTGGCTCCACCGCTTGCGTCTCTCGCGCCTGACCTCGGGTCCGCCGTAGGTCTCCGCCAGCTCGGTCGTGTCCTCGGCCGCCAGCAGCTCCTCGCGCGTGTAGCCCGAGAGCTCCACGTACCGGTCGTTGCACTGGAGGAGCCTGGCCTTCTCATCGGGCTGGTCCTCGAAGACCGCTATGCCGTCCTGGGCGTTCTCGAAGATGAAGCGGTACTTGGCCTCGCTTTCCGCCAGGGCCCGCTGGAAGACGACACGCTCGGTGACGTCGAGGTCGATACCCACTCTGTATGTCGTCCCGCCCACCTTGATGAAGGAGGTGGTGAATTCGACGTAGTTCCCTTTCCCGTCGGGGCGCTTCCAGGAGAAGACGCCGGTGTAGGGCCTCCTCCCGCTGCGGAGGTCGGGACGCTCGGCCAGCTGCTCGGGCGTGCTGCAGTCGACCTGGACACCCGACAGCTCGCCGAGCTCCATCAGCTCCTGCCTGCTGCGGCCGGACATCTCGGCGTAACGCTCGTTGCAGTCGAGGATCGGCGAGTGTCCGTGCGGGCCGTCCTCGAAGATGGCGATGCCCACCTGCGCGTGCTGGTAGATGAACCTGAACTTGTCCTGGCTCTCGCGGAGCACCCGGTCGGTCAGCAGGAGATCGGTCACGTCGTGGTCGATGCCGACGCGGAAACGCTTGCCGCCCACGTTCATGAAGGCGGTGGTGTATTCGACGTGGTTCTCCTTCCCGTCGGGGCGGATCCACGAGAATGCCCCCCGGTAGGGCGTCCCCTCCATGGCGCGCTGGCGGTTCTCGGCCTGCTTTTCCGGGCCCTCCCGATCGATCTGGAACTGGCCGACGTTCCCGGCCCCGAGGAGCTCCTCCCTCGACCGGCCGGCCATCTCGGCGTAGCGGCCGTTGCAGTCGACGAGTCTGGTGGTGCCGTCCGGAAAATCATCGAAGACCGCAATGCCGTCCCACGCGCTCTCGAAGAGGACGCGGTAGCGCTTCTCCGATTCGACGAACGCGGCCTCTGCGCGCTCGCGAGCAGCGGGGTCCGCCTCTGGACCTGCCCCGCCCCTCCCGCTCTTCGCCATCCCGGCCCCCTTCCCGTCAGTCAGCAGATCTCAAGACCCTTCCGTCTCGCCAGATGCTCCACAACAGCATAACGCCAAACGCCGCGGTCAGCCAGAACTCCCACAGATAGAAGACGCCCCACCACCACTCCGGACGGCGGCGCCGGTAGGCGCGTACCTCTCCCGCGAGCGTCGAGATCGCAACGAGCGACTCGTCTCGCGACATGGCAACGGCGATAACCTCCCACAGGTCGAAGTCGAGCATCGCCAGCATCACTGCAGGCCGACCGCCCGGCTCACAAATGACCCACAGCTCCCCATCGTCGCTTACCAGCAGACAGCGTTCCCCGGCCGCGCCCCCGCCTATCTTGATCTCGGGGGGCCCGAGCACCATGTGCGGCTTCCCCTCCACCGTCTTCAGAGCGCCCTCGTCAGAGAACCCCATACGTATGACCGGGCTCTTGCGGCGGAACGCCGCGGTCCTCACCCACGGCTCCCAGTGCCACCACAGCCCCATCCCGCTCGTTACGAGCAGCAGGAACACGACCAGAGTGCGGAGGCTGTATCTGGGTCGCCAGGTCATTCCGTGGGCTCCGGCCTAGCTTCCGCCCCGCATGACCTTCAGCAGGACGCCTTCGTGCGAGAAGTAGGCATACGCCTCTGAGTCTATGCCCCCTATCGAGTAGATGTAGACGGCTTTCACGTCA
>Ga0272442_10007252_pt1 | contig 14385 bp, 11 predicted proteins | sample SSMForm2O_FD_200262 | JGI IMG/M metagenome (GOLD analysis project Ga0272442, IMG submission 200262) | Marine sediment archaeal communities from Little Sippewissett salt marsh, Falmouth, MA, United States - SSM-Form-2O | ecosystem: Environmental > Aquatic > Marine > Wetlands > Sediment ...
CGGTGCCGCAAGATGTGGGCACGCTGGACTTCGTGCTGCAGACGGGGGGCAGCATTGCGGGCCGGGTCGAGCATGCGGACACCGGGGAAGCGGCGGCAAATGTGGATGTGATGCTTTGGGCGGCCGATCTGGTGACGGACCGCACCTATGCGAAGACGGATGCGCTGGGGCGCTTCTCGATGGCGCAGGTGCGGCCCGGGGAACACCAATTGGGTATTCGTGACGACACCCTGGTGTTGACGCATGAGGCCCTGAAGGTGGCCGTCACGCGGGATAAGAAAGCGCCGGAGGCTGTTCTCAAAGTGGCCGAGGGAGGGGTAGTCACGGGGATGGTCCGCGACGCGAGCACCGGGACCGGCATTGCAGGGGCGACCCTGAACGCCTATCCGGAGCAGGGTGGCACCGGAGCGGAATCGCGCACGAACATCAAGAGTGGCGCGGAGGGGCTGTTCCGGGTGGCGGGACTGGGGTTGGGGCGTTACCGCCTGCGGTGCAGCTCGGTGAAAGGGTACAAGCCGCCGGGTTGGCAGGAGCACCCCCTTGTTTCGGCCTCGCCGGGACAGGTGCTATCCGACGTCTCCATCGACTTGTTGCCTACGCCGGCCGTGTCGGGCCGGGTGGAGGATGCGCAGGGTTCGGCGGTGGCGGGGGCGCAGGTGGAGGCGCGCAGTGGCAATGGGCAGCAACAGAGTACAGCGGCCACGGGTTCGGATGGGGGGTTCCGCCTCTACGGCTTCATGCCCGGCACGGACGTGGTCCTAGCGGCCCGCAAGAATCATGTGACGAGTACGCCGACCGACTCCTTGCCTGTGGGAGAGGGGGGGCTGACGGATGTGGTTCTGGTGCTCGATCAGGCGATGGATGCGAGTATCGAGGGCGACGTGGTGGACAAGAATGGGCATCCGTTGGAATCCTTCTATGTGATGGCCCTTGCCGAGGACCAGCGGGTATTCCGCCCGCCCAATGTAAGCACGGACGAGGCGGGCCGCTTTAGGTTTTTCCACCTGGCTGCCGGCACCTACCGCATGCAGGTCCGTGCTCCCAAGAGCTACAGCTACTCGCCCGGCGGTCAGGAACAAGTGGTGCTGCAGGCCGGCGAGAAGCGGACGGGGGTACGCCTGGTGTATGACCAGAATCCCGCGATGAATATCACCGGCCGGGTGACGGATGGGAAAGGCAAGCCCGTCGAGGGTGCGAACGTGCAGGCCAGCGGACCCGGCTACAGTTACAGCCGCACGGAGCAGGACGGCACGTACGTGTTGACCGGGCTGACGGAAGGCATGTACTTCGTGAACGTGTATCACGCATCCTATACCCAGCAACGGCGCGAGACCGTGCCCGCGGGCAGCCAAGGGGTGGACTTCACCCTGGAGGGGACGGGAACGATTGAAGGATACGTGGTCGACGCGGCCACGAACCGGCCGGTAACGCGTTTCCGCATTGGCTGTTCCCAAGGAGACAGCCCTGGTTTGCGGATGCAGAACTTGGCGCAGGTGAACGACGAGCAGGGCCACTTCGTCCTTCCGAATGTGGCGGTGGGGGAGAACACGGTATCGGTGCAGGCGGGCGGGTATGCCCCGGCCATGGCGCTGGTCCCCAACGTGGTGGCCGGCCGGACGGTGAGCAATGTCCGCATTGCGCTCGAGGGTGGCGGACGGGTCGAAGGCATCGTGATCGATCGGGAGGGCGCGGCTATCAGTGGGGCCAAGATCTTTGTCGGCCGGATTCCCGACCAGTGGCAGCGCACGCAACTGCCGGCCGCCGCGACCACCGGGGGCGATGGCAGTTTCACGGTGGACACGCTGGCGACGGACGATAACCAGATATCGGCCTTCCATCCTTCCTATGCGCCGGCGTCGGTGCCGGTGGCCACGCGTCCGAACGAGACGGCCTACGTCGAGATCGTGCTGGGAGGCGGGGGGGCGATCGAAGGCATCGTGCTCCTGGACGGCGAAGCGGCGAGCGGGATCTATGTGTCGGCGCGCAAGGCGGAAATTCTGGGGCGGGGCGACTCGTCGCAGGGGAACACGGACGCGACGGGGTCGTACCGCTTGCGTTCGCTATCGGATGGCGAATTCCTGGTGCAGGCGTATTGGTACAATCCATCCGACCGCGATCGCAGCCGTGCCCTGGAACGGCCGGCCGTGGTCGAGGCAGGGCAGGTGACGGTGGTCGATTTCGAGTTTACGGCCGCCACCAGCGTTGTCGTCGGCCAAATCACAGTAGATGGACAGCCGGAACCAGGTGCCCACGTGACGGCCCGGATTCAGTGTGCGGACGGCGAGGAACGTGCCAGCACACCGGCGGATGGCCAGGGGATGTTCCGGCTCGATCCGGTGCCTGCCGGCTATGTCTACCTGACGGTCAACGCCTCGGGCCGCCAGAAGATTGTCGAGTTCGAGTTGGCCGCGGGGCAAACGGTGCGGCAGGACGTGGCCTTTGGCGGGGCCGCCATTGTCTTCGGCACCGTCACCGGGCTGTTGCCGGGTGCGGAGAACGGCGTGGCGTTTATAAGCGGGCGAGCCAATATCCCGGCCCATCCGACGGCGCTCGACGTGCTGCAGTTGCAGCGGCTGGTGGTGAACAGTCCGCCGATCGAGCCGAACGGTACCTACCGCGCGGAGAATGTGGATCCGGGCGTGTACACCATCGTGGCCTATTCGGTGCCGCAAAATTTGGCGGATCTGCGCTTCTCCTATTCCGTGCTGGAACTCGCCGAAGGGCAGGAGACCGCGCTGGACTTCGTGTTGCACTGAGGCCAGCCGTAGCCGCTTGGACGAGCGATAGCGCTCCCGGAACTCGACAGCACGCCCCCGCCCCACAGCCGGCCCTGCCCAGCGCCCGAGGCTTCCCCTATTCTTCCGCTTCGGCCGCCTGGTCGAGCAGCGGCGGCGGGCCGTGCTTGCTCGGCAGGTACGCGCCGCCCGACATGATGAGCTTCATGGCGTCCTCCACCGTGAAGTCCAGCGGTATTAGGTCCTGGCGGGAGAAATACAGCAGGAATCCCGAAGTGGGGTTCGGGGTCGTGGGGAGGAACACGGCGGTCAGGTGCTCGCCGGCGACCTGCTGGATATGTCCATCCTCATGCGAGGTGACAAAACCGACCACATAGACGCCTTTGCGCGGATACTCGACCAGGACCACCTCGTGGAAGATGGTGCCGTCGCGCCCGACGAAGACGTCACGAATCTGCTGGACCGCAATGTAGATCCGGCTGATAAGTGGGATTTTCGCCACCAACTGATCGCCCGTGGCGATAATCTTGCGGCCTACCAGGTTACGGGCGAAAAATCCGGTGGTCAGGAAGAGCACGATCGCCAGGAGGAAGCCGAGCCCCGGGGCATAGTGGATGGCGGTGAGAAACTCCAGCCGGGGATACCGCACCCCCAGGGCGTTCAACCCCGCGACACCGTGTTTGATCATACCCTCGATGCCGAATCCGACCTTCGAGATGAGCCACCAGGAAATCCATAGGGTGACAATGAGGGGCACCCAGACCATCATGCCCGTCACGAGGTAGCGGCGCAGGTCCCGCAGCGAGAATCGGAAGAAGCCGATGGGCTCGGGCGGGGGCGGCGCGGCAGCACTCGGAGAAGTCCTGGGTTGACGCCGGCGCCCCTTACGGCTCTTGCTCATGGCGTTCCTCCTCACCGGGCAGCACCTCGATGCGGATGCTCGATACGTGATTGGGGCCGCCTTCGATCACGGTGATGCGGAAACGGCCAAAAACCATCACTTCGCCTTTCTGAGGGATACGCGCCGCCAGACGCATCAGCCATCCTCCCACGGTCTCGACCTCTTCGTCCGTGACCGTGATACCCATCGCGTCCGATGCATCCCCAAGGGGGGTGCGGGCGTCCACGATGTAATCCTGGGGGCCCACCCGCCGAATCGACGTCTCCTCCCGGTCGTACTCGTCGTGGATCTCACCGAAGATCTCTTCAAGAATATCTTCGATTGTCACCAGACCGTCGGTACCGCCATACTCATCGATGACAATGGCCATGGACTGCCGGGCATCCCGCATCGCCTTGAGCACGTCGTCGAGTTTCATCGTGTCCGGCACGTGCATAACGTCTTTGACGAAGCGCTGGATATCTTCGCGGTCGGGGGTGGTATCGCAGATGACGTCGAACGCGTTTACCACGCCCACGACCGTGTCGATGTTGTCGCGGTAGATGGGGATACGCGTGCGGCCGCTTTCCTGCAGCAAGGTGACCAACTCCGCGCGGGTGGCGGTCTCGGGCAGGGCTTGGATATCGATCCGGGGAACCATCACTTCGTTGGCCTGCTGGGTCTGCAGGTCCATCACGTTGTGAATCATCTCCTTTTCCTCAGGCTCGATGGTGCCGTGGTCGGCACTCTCGTCGACGAGTACCCGCATGTCCTCCGAGCACCGCATCAACATGCGGACGGTGAGCTGTTCGTCTTTGCCGCGCCGGAGCCGAAAGAGGCGCTGGCTCAGCCATGCTACAGGCCGGGCCACGGGCAGAAAGAGGACATCGAAGAAGCGTATCGCCGGCAGCAACGCCAGGGACAGACGCGTCGGATGAATGCGAAACATGCTCTTGGGCACGATTTCCCCAAAGATAAGAAACATCGGCGTCGCGATCACCATCGCCCAGAAGCCGCCCGCCAAGCGCGTCAACGCGATAGTACCCATCATGAGCGTCACATTGGTGCCCAAGAGCACCACCGTTAGCAAGCGGTCGGGCCGGTCCATATAGGTCAGCAAGCGCTTGGCATGTACGTAGCCCTCCTTGTCCGCGCGGTGCTGCACCCGAATCGGATTGGCGGACACAAAGCCGGTTTCGTAGCCCGCGAAGAAGCCGTTCATCAGAATACTGATGACAAATAGCACCACGAACAGGATGATTAAGCCGGCTGTCATGGCGATTTTGCCTCCTCTTCTTCCGATGGCGGGGACTTCGCATCCAGCACCTTCAACCGCAACCGCGATACCCGCTTGCCCTCAACTTCCTCGATCGTATACAGGACGCCGGCGTGCTGGATCTCATCGCCCACCTCCAGGATGCGGTCGCTCTGTTCCATGAGGAAGCCAGCGACCGTAGTGTGTTCTCCATCTTGGACCGGCACACCCGTCAGGCGGTCGAGTTCGTCCAGCGGGAAGCTGCCATCGAGGCGGTATTCGCCCCCCCCCAGGTTGGTGTACAGGGGGCCTTCGGCTTCGTCTTCTTCGCCGATGTCGCCGATCACCTCGCGCAGCGCATCCTGCAAGGTTACTAGGCCCTCGGTGCCTCCGAATTCATCCACCGCGATCACCAGGTGGGTGCGCAGGCGCTGGGCCGCCTTCACGAAGTCGGATACACTCATGGTCTCGGGCACGAAGCGGGCCTTGCGAATCATGGGGCGAATGGGTTTCCGCAGATCCCCGCGCACTACACTCGGCAACAGGTCCTTGGCGAAAAGCACCCCCGTGATGCTGTCCAGATCACCTTTGTATACGGGGATGCGTGCAAACTCATGCTCGCGGACCAACGCAAGGGCCTGCCCGACGGTGGCCTCCTCCGGCAACACGATCATGTCCGGCCGCGGCACCAGGACCTCCTTAACCATGCAGTCGCTGAACTCGAGGATACCCTGGATCATTTGGCGTTCGTCTTCCTCGATGACGCCCGAGGCCTCGCCTTCGGATAACAGTGCCTTGAACTCGTCATCGGTCATGAAGGGCGCCGGCCGCACCTGGCTGAAGCGTGTGACGCGAAAGAGAAAGCCCACGAAAACCAACAAGGCCCCACGCAGGGGCATCAGCAAGCGGTCCGCCAGGTAGATGGGAACCGCCGCGTAGTGTGCAAAGGCTTCCCCATTGCGCACGACCAACAGCTTCGGCGCAATTTCGCCAAAAGAGACAAGGACCGCCGTGGACGCGACGACGGCCAGGGCATAGGAAACGACGTGGGGCAAGGGCAGCTTCGCCTGGAAACCCATTTCGATGCGGGCGCCCAGCAGCACCCCCAGCAATACGTTGACGATGCAGTTGCCCATCAAGATGGTGGTCAACAGGCTGCCGGGGTGATCCATCAGCCGCGCAACAAGCCGGTCCAGCCAGCGCGCACTCCGCCGCATACTGCGCAAACGAAGCTGGTGCAGGGAGTAAAAAGCAACCTCACTCGAAGAGAAGAATGCGGAAAAGGCCAGCAGCGCCAGTGAGCCCATTAAGATGTCGGGCGAGAAGACTTGCATCCACGAAACAGGCGCCGCAGGCGGCTGGATCCGATCGATTGCCGCGACCCTCCCGGGATCCCCGATCGCGCCGACGAGAAACAGCACCACCCCCATCCAGCACGCTGTGGCCGCAAAGCGCCTCAAGACCTGTCTTCGGGATAAATTCCCCTGTCGCGCTCCCGGAGAACGCCATCTATCGCCACTGCCGTCGTCGTCCAAAGAACGCCTTGACTCCACCTCGTGTCCCTCGCTGTATGGGCAGGGCGTGACCCCTACCGTCCGAGATGCCACGCGGCTTCGGTGCTCAGACCCAAATACTGGGCCTGCTTCTCGTTCATCTCCCGCTGTCCCACAGGGCTTCCATGCGTGTAGCCTAGCAGATGAAGCAAACCATGACAAAAGAGCAAACGCACTTCCCCGCGCATCGCCGCACGGTCGCCTTCACAATGCCGCTCCACGGTTTCGAGCGAAATCACGATATCGCCCAGGACGCGAACGCCGTGAAATGTGCCGGCAGGCTCCTGTCCGAAGGAGAGCACGTCGGTGGGGCCCCGCTTGTTGCGGTAGGTCTTGTTGAGTCCTGCGATGAACGGGTCGTCGCAGAGCAACACACTGAGTTCCACCGCCTCGCGAACCCCCTCTGCCAGGCAGATCCGCTTCGCAAGGCGACACAAGGCATCCCTGCGATACAGATGCTTGCGTGTCGATTCATTTCGTATGTCGAGATGCACCTTCACTCAGACCCTCCCGAGATCGGAACCACGTTGGCCGCCTTCTTCTGGGGCTTGGCATCGGGATAGGCAATGCGCGTGTGCAGGTTGGTCACGACCCGCTGCGATACCACCTCCGCGATCGTGTTGAGCTGCTTGAGCGTCAGATTGCAGTCGTCAAACTGTCGGCTCTCGGCGCGGCTGGCGATAATCTTGTCCACAAACTCGCGCACCCGTTCTTCCGTCGGATTCTTGATCGAGCGCACCCCCGACTCCGCCCCGTCGCAAATCATCAAGATGGCGGTCTCGGGGCTCTGCGGCTTGGGGCCGGGATAGCGGAAATCCTCCTGGCGGACATCGCCATGCTTCTGCTGTGCGAGGGCCTGTTGATAGAAAAAGCTGATCAGGCTGGTGCCGTGATGTTCGAGAATGCCATCCACGATCGGTTTGGGCAGGTGGTACTCCCGGGCCATCTCGGCCCCCTGGAGCACATGCGCCGCGATGGCCCGCGCACTCAGCCGCGGCGATAGATCGTCGTGGATATTGTAACCGGCCTGGTTTTCCGAGAAGTACTCGGGGCGCTTCATTTTTCCAATATCGTGGTAGTAGGCGCACACCCGCGCCAGCAGCCCGTTCGCCCCGATGGCATCGGCCGCCGCTTCCGCCAATTGCCCCAGCATCAAGCTGTGCGCGTAGGTGGCCGGCACCTCCATGGCCATGCGGCTGAGAACCTCATTGTTCAGGTCCGAGTATTCGAGTAATTGGATATCCGTGGTAATCCCGAACAGCCGCTCCAAGGGCGACAAGAGCCCCGGAACGGCGAAGAGGCAAATCACGCCATTCAAGCCGACAAAGACCAGGCGCCGCAAGGAAGCCTCGCTCAACAGCGAATCCATGGCCAGCGAAACGGCCGCCGCGGCGAGCAGGCCGGCGATGGTGGCCACAATGGCCGCCGTCGCCATGTCACTGCGGCGCCGTACCTTCGTGATACTGAATACCCCCGCCAGCGACATGGCGCTGCCCACAACCAATAGCCGCCAATCATAGCCGTATTGCGCCGACACCAACACCGCCGTGAGAAAGCTCAGCATCGCCGCAAGACGCACATTGACTAGAATGGCATAGAAGATGCCCGTCGCCGCCATCGGCAGCACAAAGCCGGTCGGCTCGAAGTAGGAAGAGACGCGCCCCAAGATGAGGGTGGCACACAACAGCAGCAACGCCAGATTGAGCCGCGTCGCGGTCTTGTCAGCACTGTCGAAACTACTCAGGCCCAGGGAACGGTAGAGACAGGCGAGCACCAACAGGACCAGCACCGCGTGCGCTACCGCAGCGCTCAGGACCCGCCGCACGGGCCTGTCCTCATTCTCCAAGTAACTCAGATAGGTCTTGGCGTCCGACCGCGACTGCTTCGTCCAGCGTTTGCCCCGATCTTGGATAATCTCACCCGCTTCGATGTCCTTCATCACCGGCGGCACGCTTTCGCGTTCCCGCTCGCGCGCACCCACGGTGTAGACGTTGTCGTAGCGAATCGTATCGATGATGGCCGGCCGCGCCATCGCCAGCGCCGCTTGATGCAGTTTGGCCCACTCTTCGGGCGTTTCGGTCTCTTTGGCCGCGCGTTTCGCCGTGTCGCGCAGGCGCACGCTCAGGATTTCCGCGGCCTGCTCCGGATCGGGCACCTCGGCCAGGGTCAATTCGCTGTGGACGGGCTGCCCCTCCAAGGGCGTATCCCGCAGAATCACAATCTTGCGCGAGCGTTCGCCCGGCGGGATCGCCCCCATGCGCACGCCCTGAGTCAACACAAAGCGCAAGCCTTCCAGCGCCAAGTCCTCGAGGAGATCGCCGTAGGTGAAAACGAAGGTGCCGGCCCCGCCGGCCGCAAGACCGGTCACGGGACGCGGGCCCGCCGCTTGCCCTTCGGGCACCGGCGCAAACGTGCGTTCCGGCACCGAGGCCAAATCAGGCGTCAGCCACAAGGCCAGAACCCCGGCGTCGGGCACGGTCTGCCATTCCGGGTCTGCCTTCAGCGTGGCGGCATACCGCATCACGGCTTCGGTCACCACCTCTTCGGTGGATTCGGCCGAGGTCGAGCCGCGCAGCGCGTCTCGGATGGCCTGCTCCACGGCCGGGCCGTGGGACTGCAGCTTGCCGAAACGCTCCTTCAACCCGGCAACTTGCCCATCGATTCGGTGTACGTTGTAGTAATCGGGAACCTGTTGCTCGGCGGCGTTCCGGGCCTCCTCGGTGGCTTCCAGATCAACCGTTTGAAAGTAGAAGGCCGCCTTCATTTCCTTGCTGGCGATGGGCGACGAATCGATGTCCTCGGCGACAATCGGATCGGGCTCCGGTTCCCGTGTCAACGCCGCCACCAGGATCAAGCAGGATAAGGCTACGATCAGAAGCTGACGCGGCGAAAACCGTGCCGGTTGAGGCGGCCGTTGGGCAAAGGCCCCTACGCGAGGCTTCTTCTGTCCCAATCGTCCCATCATGTCCCGGTCTCCCCATGATCCGTGACCGTGTGATGATGCACCCCGCCAGCAGCGGATTCCGCCTCATAGGCGTCGATGATCCGCTGCACCAGCGGATTGCGAACCACATCGCGCTTGGTCAAGTGTACGAAGCCGATACCCGGGATGCCCTGCAAAATACGCCGCGCCTCGACCAGTCCCGACCGCGTCCCTTTGGGCAGGTCATCCTGGGTAATATCACCCGTGATGACCGATCGCGAACCTTGGCCCACCCGTGTCAAGAACATCATCATTTGGTCCGTGGTGGTGTTTTGTGCCTCGTCCAAGATAACAAAGGCGCTGTCCAGGGTGCGCCCGCGCATGAAGGCCAGAGGCGCCACCTCGATCCGCTGCTCATCGATGAACCGGCGAACCCGGTCTACGTCCACCATCGAGTAGAGCGCGTCGTACAAGGGGCGCAGGTACGGATTCACCTTTTGCTCGAGGTCGCCCGGCAAGAAGCCAAGGCTCTCGCCAGCCTCCACCGCCGGCCGGGTCAGCACCAGGCGCTTCACCTGGCGGCTGAGCAGGGCCGACACCGCGGCGGCCATGGCCAAGTATGTCTTACCCGTGCCCGCCGGGCCGATCACGAAAGTCATCTCGCTCGTATAGATGGTATCGAGGTATGCCTTCTGGCCACGCGTACGCGGCCGGACATGGATATCCTCCCGCAACACCGGCGGCCGCGTAGCCAACAGGTCACCCAAACCTTCCTGGCGGCTGCCGTAGGCCTCCTCGAGGGCATAGTCCACATCGGCCAGCGTCGGCGTATGGCCATTGCGCACCGCCACCAGCATCTCGCCGAGCAGCCCGCCCACACGGCGCGCGTCCGCCTCCTCTCCCATTACCACGACCTTCGCACCGCGATCCACAATCCGGACCCGGGCAGCGTCTTGAATGCGCTTACGCAACTCACCGTGCCGCCCCAGGACTTTGAGCGCCTCTTCCTGGCTATGTAGTTGTATCTCGTGACTCAGCTCGAATGCGACGTCCTATGTTCAACCCGGCCCGCCCGGCGCCGCCCCCATCGCCCCCACCCCGGAACCTCAGGGTTGTGGCTGCGCCTCGGGGGCCGGCGCTTCCTCGACTCGGTACACCGTTTCACCTTCCCGAACCCGCCGCTTGATGCGGCGAATCGCCGCTTCCATCTCGACCGGGTCCGTGCTCAGGTCCTCCACCCGTTGCCGCGACTGGTGCAACTGCTCCTCGAGCATCTCGACCTGCTGGCCGGCCTGCCGGACCGTGTCTTCGCTCTGCTGATGGGCCGCATAGCGGCCCCGCAGATCGCGCCGCGCCGCATAGGCCAACGCCAGCCCCACCACCAGGGCCAGCGTCAGCCAATACCATTTGCGTTGCTTCTTCTGCATGATCGCAAGGGAGACCGGGGGGACTCCCCTTCCTACCGTAGATGATTGAAGGCCTTCAGGCCGGGGAACTCGGCCTGGTTGCTCAGCTCCTCTTCAATACGCAGGAGTTGGTTGTACTTGGCGATGCGGTCGCTGCGCGAGGCCGAACCCGTCTTGATCTGACCCGCATTCACGGCCACCGCGATGTCCGCAATGGTAGCGTCTTCCGTTTCCCCGCTCCGATGGGAGATCACGGTGGTATAGCCGGCGCGGTGCGCCATCTGACACGCATCGAGGGTCTCCGTCAGCGAGCCGATCTGGTTCACTTTCACCAGAATCGAGTTCGCCGACCGCTCCTTGATCACGCGGCCCAGGTACTAAGTGTTCGTCACGAAGAGGTCATCGCCCACCAACTGCACTTTGCCGCCCAGCTTCGCATTTAGCTTCTGCCAGCCGTCCCAGTCACTCTCACAAAGTCCGTCCTCGATCGAAATGATCGGGTACTTCGCCACCCAGTCGCTCCAAAACTCAATCATGCCCTCCGACGATTTCTCCGGATGCTCCTCGGCGCTCATCACGTAGCGGCCATCGCGGTAGAACTCGCTCGACGCCGGGTCCGTCGCCAGCCAGATCTCCTCTCCCGCCTTATAGCCAGCCTTTTTGATAGCCTGGAGGATGACTTCGACGGCTTCGGTGTTCGACTTCAGGTTCGGCGCGAAGCCGCCCTCGTCGCCGACGGCGGTGTTCAGGCCTTTCTCCTTGAGGACGGCCTTGAGGGCGTGGAAGACCTCGGTGCCCATACGCAGGGCCTCGCTAAAGGATTCCGCGCCCGCGGGCATGACCATGAACTCCTGCACGTCCACGTTGTTGTCCGCGTGGCTGCCCCCATTCAGGATATTCATCATCGGCACCGGCAAGACATGGGCGTTGGTACCGCCGATGTACCGGTAGAGCGGCAGATCGAGGGCTTCCGCACAGGCCTTGGCCACGGCCAGCGAGACCCCAAGAATCGCGTTGGCGCCCAGCTTACTCTTGTTCTTGGTGCCATCCAACACGCACATGGTCTGGTCGATCTCGCGCTGATCCAGCGCGTCCATGCCCAGCAGTTCCTGCGCGATGACGTCGTTGACGTTCGCCACGGCCTGCTGCACGCCCTTGCCGAGATACCGTTGCTTATCGCCGTCGCGCAGTTCCACCGCCTCATTCTCGCCCGTGGACGCGCCCGACGGCACCGCCGCACGGCCCATCACGCCAGCCGCCAAATACACGTCCACCTCCACCGTGGGATTGCCGCGGGAATCGAGAATCTCGCGCGCTTGAATTCCTGTGATTCTGGTCATTGTTGTGTCGGTCCTTTCTCTGCTCTACAGTCTACCGCACCCCTGCCCGGGGAGCAAGACTTCTACTCAACCTATCCCTTCCAGGGAAATAGGAAATCCCGAAATCCACGGTTCAGATAATCATCCGTGTCCTCGTCGAAGGCGGGCTCCGTCCCCGCCCCGCCTCGGGCTTCGAGCGCCGCGTATTTCCGCGCCAACATCTCGTACCCGCTCGACAACAAAACCATCACCGGTGCCATGGAAAGCAATAGAAACACGGGCGGTAACAAACAAAACACGCCCAAAATGGCCACATGTATCGCCAAGCCCACACAAAACAACGGGTTGTCCAGGACCAGCAGGCCGCTGAGCTTCACCGTGGACCACACGCCCCCGCCCTTCTGCACCAAGGCGGGGATGCACAGCAGCGCCGTCAGCCCGGCGAAAACCAAGCCCCACAGCGCGAGCGCACTCAACGCATAGCCCAGCCACGGGATGCGTGCCCCGAGCCGGCTGGCGTAAAACCAGACGCTGGTGACCAGACACCCCGCCGCCAAAACGTAAACCAGCCCCAGACCTGCGGCCCGCCCTGCATAGCGGCGCATGCCCGTAAAAAAGGTTCGCAGTGAACCATCCCGGGTATCGATCAGTTCCTTCGCCAGATGGGCCAGCCCCGCCGCCATCACCGGCAGCAGCACGCCCAGCGTCAGCACCGCCACCCCCACCCCCGCCAGCAAGGCAGCCGCCGGGTCGCCGCGAAGCGCTGCCGCATAGGCCACATAGCCCGGCACAAGCAGGATTAGAGCACAAAAGAGATTGGCCAGCAACAACTTGCCGAGATGATCATAGGTGACCCAGAAGGCCATCTTCAGCGCGCGGCCTAGCATGAGCCGCTGTTTGACAGGCAACTGCGACTCTCTTCACGGACTGCGCCCCGTCCGGGTCGGCCCATGTCCTGTTCCCAAGCGCTGCCTGCGCAGCGCTCTTGTTCCGGAGCACTCATTCCTGCCGCTCTTATCCACCGCTAGAGGTAAACTCGCACCCGGCTGCGCTTGCGCAATTCGTTCATCCACTTGTCATACCGTTCGTCCGCGTACTGCGCGCGCAGGATCGGCTCGATCTGGGTTCGCGCTTCGTCGAACGGCAGCGTACCGGCCGCTTCCTTGGCCTCGACCGTGAGCAGCAGGAAGCCATACTCCATTTCGAGCGGATCGCTCACCCCCGCCGCCGGCAGGGAAAAAGCCACCTGCTCCAACTCGGGCACCAAATCGCCCGGCATAATCCATCCGACCAGCCCGCCTGCCGCAGCACCGGGGCCTTCCGAATGGGCCTTGGCCAACTCGGCGAAATCCGCGCCCAGGTCCAATTCCGCTTTCAACGCCTCGAGCCGGGCCTTCACCGCGGCCCGCGCCTGCGGGTCCTTGTCTGCCTGCAAGAAGATGCGGCGCGCCCGCACCCGCTCGGGATGCGAGAAGTCCGCCAGGTGCTCGTCGTAGTACTGCAACATGCCGGATTCCGAGATCGTCGCTTCCTGCTCGAAAAGCCGGCGTTTGCTGAGCCCCATGCTGAAGGCCATGATCTCCTTGCGCATCCGCGCGCGAAAATCACTGATCGTTTCGCCGGCCTCTTCCAGTATCCGCATGAACTCCTCGTTCGAATCGTACTGCTTCTTGATTCGGGCCAGCCGGTCCTCGACGTCGTCGTCCGACACTTCGATGCCCGCCAGCAGCGCCTCGCGGTACAGGATCTTCTTCTCGATCGCCTGATCGAGCGCCTCGCGCATGGCCTTCTCCGCCTCCCGATTGAACGCCTCCTGCGACTGGCCTTGTTGCATCGACGCCAGCAGCGGCCCGATTTCCTCCATCACATCGCTGTGCAGGATCACCTCGGTATCCACCGTGGCCAGGATCCCATCCACCAGTTCGCCAGACGCAGCGCCCGTCAGCATGCACAGGGCCAAAACACAAGCCAGGCTTATGGATCTCATCGCTCCAAGCTCTCCCGTGTTGGTTGTCGAATCGGCCTTTCAACCAGTGCGAAAGCATAGCATACTACGACCGGCGTGCTCAATGAGACCGCCGTGAGGAGGCACTTTCCCCGTTCCGATTGCGATACACCCGCGGCCCGGTCAACCGGACCTGCCCTGTCCGCGATAGCGCAAGCCGAACCAGGCGGCCGCCAAGAGCAAGACCACGGCGAGTGCCCAAGGACGCAACGGGGTCTCGGCATAGCTGCCATCGCTGAAGGGATCGGTAGCGGCAAGGTAGAAGGCGGCCAGGCCGCCGCTGTGGGTCATGACATTGGTATACTCGCT
>Ga0272442_10007254_pt1 | contig 14382 bp, 12 predicted proteins | sample SSMForm2O_FD_200262 | JGI IMG/M metagenome (GOLD analysis project Ga0272442, IMG submission 200262) | Marine sediment archaeal communities from Little Sippewissett salt marsh, Falmouth, MA, United States - SSM-Form-2O | ecosystem: Environmental > Aquatic > Marine > Wetlands > Sediment ...
TCAAGATTCTTGTGTCATTGAGGATGGCAATCCTCCTGACAGCATCACCTTGAAACCACCAACTCCTCCTTTCTTTTCTTGGTTTTAGCCTTTTTCTGGGGGTATTCAGATGCCCCCTCCTCCGAGGAAATGTCGTGGTGGCAATCCTCGTGGCTGTTTTTTTCTTCCACACTTCGCTTTGACTTCTTTAGCCTTGGTTTGGGCATGTTCGGGTATCGGTCGTTGTAATCCTTGGCGAACGCCTAGTAGAACCGTTCGCAGGATCGTTTGGTTGCGAAGCGGCACTGACCAGACATCTCATAGCGTTTCAATTCCCGGAAGAGTCGCTCCAGCATGTTGGTGGATTTCAGATGAGTACGACAGCCCATACTCGTGGCCACGGTGTAGAACACCAAAGATTTGTACACGTTGGCCCGAAGGTACAGGCAGGCCTGAGGTTCAACCCCTTGCCAATCTTGAAGCACCTGATGCAGGGTAGCCATTCCCTTCCTCAAGCTGTCCTGTCTGAAGATCTCTCCCACCTGTTCCCGGAACTGCCTGCGATTCAATTGGCCTGCCAGCTTTCCAACGTTGCGCTCCGGGCGTACGGCGCAGGACTGCTGCGGCACATCCCCCGGCAGGCTCTCCCAGTGCGCCGTAGCCTCCGGTTTTTGAAGTGGTTGACAAAGCAAATAAGTTACTATAAGAATTTGACTAATCAAAGTACTCCAGCGGATGGAAGGAGGTTAGAAATTTGTGGAGATAAATGAAATCCACAAAAAGCGCTGGGTTACAAATTACTAATCAATTTAGGAGGAAGAGGTGAAGAAGAGCATCTTGATCTTGTTGGTGGCCGCTTTGTTCGTCCTGGGCTTACCCCTGTTTGCAGGTGGAAAGCAAGCACCGGCAAAAGAGCCTGGAAAAGTTATTACTATCGGGACCGTAGGCTTTCCTGAGGGAATCAATCCTTTCATAACATCTGGTAATGTATTTCATGGTCTTATCCAGTCGATCTATGATACATTGTTCACGATTGGAGAAAAAGACAGGAGTATTCAGAATCTGCCCACGAACATCGAGATATCTGCAGATCTGAAAACTTACACCATTACAATCAGAGACAATGCTACATGGTATGATGGAAAACCGCTCACTGCCGAGGATGTTGCCTTCTCTTACAACTATACACTCGACAATGAACTGGGCTTTTACCTTTCACTTGTCCAGCCGATAGCTGAGATTAAAGCCATCGACGATTATGTTGTACAGATAACACTGAAGGAACCGATCAACCAAGAGGTGCTTGAAGGCGGTGCATACTACTTTCCCCCGATAATCCCCAAGCATATCTGGGAGAATATGACAGTGGAAGACGCTCTGGGGGATTTACCTCTGGAAAAAGCCCACGGCTCCGGTCCTTACCAGATTGTGGAATACAAACGAGACGAGTATCTAAGGCTTCAAGCCACTGATTATGCCAAAGAAGAACTAGGCGTGAATGTTGACGAATACATAATTAAGGCATATGTCGAACCGTCTCTGATGTTGGAGGATCTAATAGCTGGTAATATCGACGCCATCTATTCGGGGCTGGATTACAAGTCAGTGGGAGCACTTGAGGGAATGTCTGAGATAACCACAGCAGGCCTTGACCCTATTCTTATGGAGGAGGTTGTATTCAACTGCTGGGATAAGGCTTATGAAGCAGGCAGGGAAACTCACCCTCATCCTGCTCTGCGAGATGTCAGAGTGAAACAGGCTCTGGACTGGGCCTTAGATGAAGAGTTCGCAACAAAGGTCCAAGCCGGCGAATATGGCATCCCCGGATGTCAGTACCTCAACGAGGTCTATTTTAAAGACTGGGCTAACACCGAGTTGGACTGTCGTGGCTATGACCTTGACAAAGCCAGGCAAATACTTGATGACGCTGGTTATCTGGACAAAGATGGCGATGGTATAAGGGAGACAGCAAAGGGCCAGCCCCTTGAATTTGATGTCTGGACGGAAACACCAGGGCAGCTTGATGTGGCCACTTTGTGGGCTAGGGAAGTAGATAAGATAGGTGTCAAGTTCAACGTATCTGCGATGGACGGCGGAACATTATGGACGGCAATGAACCCAAATGCTGAATTCGATATTGCCTTCTGTGCGTGGAATTTTGATCCAGACCCTCACTTCATGATGTGCACCCCACTCTGCGAGCAGGCTGTCGAAGGTGGTTGGAGCGAGTGTGGATGGTGTAATTCACAATATGACGAGTGGTACGTGGAACAAGCAACACTCGAAGGTGAAGCACGCAAGGAGGTTCTGTGGAAAATGCAGAAACTGCTCCATGACGAAATGCCCTACATCATATACAGCCATCGCGGGCGTGTAGTTGCTTGGAGAAACGACAAAGTAGATATAGACCGTGAACTAGTCAAGGGTTTGGGCTCCTATGGAATAATTAGCAGGGAGTTTTTAATTAGAGCTGACGTGAAATAGTTCAGGTACATACAGAATCAGAAAAGAAAGGGGCGGCTATTACTATGGGAGTTCATATTTAGCCGCTCCTTTTTTCCAAGTGAGAAAAAAATCAGGCAAAAAAGTCTATTTCGCCCGCCTAGAAGGAATTGCCCCCGGTAAGATAAAAGTGGTGGTCAGTTTTTGGGTGAAGGTGGTACATCAAATAAATGCCTTTGGTGTGGAAGGAATGTATAAACTCGTTTAGATAAAAGAGCTTGCTATATCAGACTGTGGATTTCAGGGAAGTTATGTTCAAAAGGAATTTGCCCGAGAAGAAGACCGTCCCTCGTATAATTTGAGGATTGCTGCTACAAGTAGGAGGGAGCAACTTGTTGGTCTTACCAGAGGGTTGCGGGATGATGGATGTCCTATGTGGAGTCCAGATAGTAAGCAAATTGCTTTCCTCTCAGACAGGAGTGAAGGAATAGAGGTGTACCAAGTAAAACAAAGAAATGTGCTCAAAGAGAAAACCACTCAACTCAAGTCGAAGATTTGGATTTTGGACTTGAAAGAGAGTGATGAGGTACGGCAAATTAGCTATTGCCCTGAAGGGGTATAAACAAAATATAGGGAGCCTTTAATGTGAATATGCGCAAGTATGTCATCCGCAGGTTTATCGACAGCATCGGTACGCTGTTCTTTATCACCGTATTCAACTTCTTTCTTTTCCGTCTTATGCCTGGCGACCCCATAGCGCTCATGATACGCACTCGCCGCTTTACTCAAAGTATGGTAGCCCGTTTCGAACAAATATATGGTCTGGATAAACCCATGTGGCAGCAATTCTTTATGTACATCAAAAATCTGCTTACCTTCGATCTTGGATTGTCTTTCGCATACCAAACAGAAGCTGGTCCCTTAATATTAGAAAAGGTAGGGAATTCAATACTGTTGCTCGTGACAGCCATTATACTGGCACTGACTATCGGAACCTTGCTGGGATTACTTGCTGGTTGGTTCCACGGCAAACCTATAGACCTCTCTTTAATAGGCACCAGTTTGTTTTTCTACTGCATGCCTACGTTCTGGATAGCCATGGTATTTGCTGCTAGCTTTGCAGGCATCCTGCCCATAAGCGGGATGCGTACTTTGACTCTATATAATGCCTCCTGGTTTGTTAGACTGCTTGACCTGGTTAAGCATATTATGCTGCCTACTATTGTGATCACCATTCTATATATAGGGGAGATGCTAATCCTTGCGCGTAATGAAGTGAGCAACATTCTAACTCAGGATTATATTAACACTGCTAGAGCTAAAGGATTGAGGCCGCGACAGATAATCTTCCGGCATGTTCTCAGGAATGCCAGCCTGCCTTTGGTCAGTATGGGCGGCATCTCCTTTGCTTTTCTAGTTGGCGGTTCAATACAAGCAGAAATAATCTTCTCCTGGCCTGGTGTTGGGCGTTTGATGTACAATGCGGCTCTGGCCAGAGATTATACGGTTCTTCAAGGCTGCTTCTACGTGCTTTCCCTTACTGTCCTAATAGTCAACTTTCTCACCGACATAGCATACAAATATCTTGACCCCAGAGTGGAGTATTAAGAGATGGAATCTGTTAGAAGTAGAAGATGGTTACGAATATCTGGTTTTCTCAATTTCTGGCGAGTTTTCCGTAAAAATCCACTGGGTTTAATAGGGGTAGTCATACTTGCTTGCTTCCTCTTCATAGCAATTTTCTGCCCTGTGTTAAGTCCTTACGATCCCGAAGCAACTGTGGGCGAAATAGCAGCTCCTTCTTCGCCAGCTAATATCTTCGGCACAGACCAATTAGGCAGAGATAACTTCAGTCGAGTGTTATACGGCACTAGAATTTCTTTGATCCTAGGCATTACCGCAGCAGCCATTGCAGTGTTTATTGGCACCACAATCGGGGTGGCCTCAGGTTATTTCGGTAAGGGTTCTGGGGAAATACTCATGAGGTTCACTGACATGTTTCTGGTTTTACCTCAGCTTGCCTTGATGATCATCCTTGCTGCCCTTCTGGGACGAAGTATATACATAATAATGATGGTAGTTGGGGTTACAGTATGGCCACTGATGGCACGGATCGTCCGTTCCGAAGTTCTTTCCCTAAAGCAACGCCCCTTTGTGGAACGCGCTGTATCTATTGGTTGTGGAGATTTCCATATAGTACTAAAGCATATCTTACCCAACGTTTTGCCACTGATTACAGCTAATGCTATACTGACAATCCCTTGGGCCATAATCTCTGAATCTACCCTAAGTTTTATAGGGTTGGGTGACCCAACAGTCGTGAGCTGGGGTAGCATACTAACTTCTGCCTTTAAAAATAGCGCTATCATGCTTGGATTATGGCACTGGTTTATTCCACCAGGTCTGGCCATAGTTTTGCTTTGCGTGAGTTTCGCCTTAATTGGACACGTGGCGGATGAAGTATTGAACCCTAGACTCAGAAGATAAGGAAGAAAAGTGTTATTCGAAATCAAGGATTTGCAAGTGGAATACAGCGTCCCCGGGGGTATAGCCGAGGCTGTAAACAAAGCCAGCTTGAATGTGGCTGAAGGTGAATCGCTGGGTCTGGCTGGTGAAAGTGGCTGCGGTAAGACTACCCTGGGTAATGCCATACTGCGCATTCTTCCCGGTGGAGGACAGATAACGGGAGGAAGAATAGATCTCAATGGTGTTGATCTGGTGAAATTGCGTGAAGAGGAGATGAGACAAGTTCGCTGGAGGGATATTTCCATGATCTTTCAGGGCGCTATGAACTCTTTTGACCCCACCATGATCATAGAAAATCAAATTGCTGAAGGCATATTAATTCATCAACGAGGAACCAGTAAAGAAACAGCTCTGAAACGTACTCGAGAGCTACTTGGTCTTTGTGAGATTAGTCCCTTGCTGGGAAAAAGATATCCACATGAGTTGAGCGGAGGAATGAAACAGAGAGCGTGTATTGCCATGGCGCTTGCTCTGCAACCCAAATTACTCATCGCTGATGAAATCACCACTGCCCTGGATGTGATGACTCAGGCTCAAATCTTTACACTGCTGCGAGATATGAGGCGTAAATTTAGTCTCTCAATGATAATTGTCTCCCATGACTTGACTGTATTGGCAAAAAATTGCGATCGACTGGCAATAATGTATGCCGGGCATATCGTGGAAGTCGGTACCATCGAGGATATTTTTGAACACCCCCAACACCCTTACGTTAAGGGCTTACTCTTTTGTATCCCTAGCTTTGCCGGCGACCGCGAAATTATCGCGGCTATCAAAGGAGCTCCACCTTCTTTGCTCGATCCACCACGGGGTTGTCCCTTCCACCCCAGATGTCCCATCTCCATACCTGAATGTGAAGTCGAAGTACCACAGTTGGTGTCAGTGAATACCAATAATCATAGTGTGGCTTGCTACAGAAAAGATTATAAGGGTGATATTTGGAAATGAATAACGGAACAGTACTTGAAGTTAGAAATTTAAAGAAATATTTTGTTAAGAGTGCGGGGATTCTGTCCGCGCTCGTCGGAGAAAAAAAAAGACATGTGCGCGCGGTGGATGATGTAAGTTTCAGTATCAGTAAGGGAGAGGTTTTTTGTGTGGCTGGAGAAAGCGGCTGTGGCAAAACCACACTGGGCAGAACCATATTGAAACTGCTGCAATCAGATGATGGACAGATCATTTTTCAGGGACAGGACATTACCCGGTTGAAATCTGACAGCATGAGAAAGTTGCGCACCAAGATGCAGATGATATTCCAGGATCCTTATGAATCTCTTGATCCTCGAGCCAAGATTTACGACAGTGTAGCTGAGCCTTTAGTGGTGAACCATCTTGTGGAGGATGAGAAGGAAAAGCGCAACAAGGTAATTCAGGCACTGGAACTGGCAGGGTTATCTCCAGTGGAGAATTATCTCTACAAATATCCTCACAATCTCAGCGGCGGTGAGAGGCAGCGTGTTGGCATAGCCACAGCTTTGGTTCTTGATCCTGAGTTTATGGTAGCTGACGAACCTACCTCCATGCTTGATGTTTCAGTGCAAGCTAATTTGCTCAACTTGTTGAAAAAACTACGCCGAGAAAAAAGCCTGACCTACCTCTTTATCACACATGATCTTTCGGTAGCCTATGCTTTATCAGACCGGCTAGCTATAATGTATCTGGGCAAGATCGTGGAAATGGGACCAGCGGCTGAAGTGGTCATGTCACCCATTCACCCCTACACTAGAGCATTGATTTCCGTGGTGCCCGCTATCAATCTGTCCAAAAATCAAAAACCGATTATTCTTCCCGGGGAAACTCCAAACCCGGAAAATGTGATTACCGGATGTCGTTTTCATCCGCGATGCTATTGCAAAGTAGAGCGATGTCTAACAGAAGAACCCCCATTGATGGAAATCACTCCCGGGCACTACGCTGCTTGTTTTGTCCAGGAAAAGATGAAATCAAAGGAGGATAGGAAATGAAAAGGGAGTCTAACTCCCTGAGAGTGGTAGAAGCCAGTGGTCCTCCCTCACAACTGGGATTTGAGGTGGGCTCTCAGTGCAAAGACCTGGCTCAGCAAATGCTGGAACAATGTCAGCAAGAACTGAAACAAAAGTATAATATCGAATGGGACAGAGCCAAAGTAATCGCTCGGAAGTATCTGGCATTTTGCCAGGACAGCATCCCCGTATATGTGGAAGAGCTCCAGGGCTATGCTCGAGGTGCTAAACTCAGTCTCGATGATGTATTTACTGTGCTTTTTAATTACTATCTTGGGGAAAAGGAAAAAACCTGGCGTGGCTGTACCGATTTTGTAGTTTCTGCAAATTTGACCAAAGAGAAACATGTACTCATGGCCCATAACGACGACTGGGATCCCAAAGGTGCTGATTATCTCTGCGTGCTCAAGGCTAAGCCACAAGACGCCCCAGCTTTTATCACTATTGCTGATGGAGGTATCTTCGCCACCGTTGGTTTGAATTCAGCCGGTCTGGGATTTGGGATAAATGGTTTAAGTCCTAAAGACACTCGTGTTGGTATTCCTATAGGTCTGATTGCTCGTGCCGTGTATGGTGCCAGTACTATTGTCGAGGCCCTAACTTACGCCACCCTGCCCCACAAGCAAGAAAGCGATAACAACATAGTGGCAGATAAAAACGGTCAAATATACGACATAGAGGGTTCAGCCACTGATTTTGAGCTTATCTATGGCATAGATGGCTATGTGGTACATACCAACCACTATGTGACACAGAAAATGAGAAAATACGAGAGTGATTTTCGGGACGACTTTAATTCTATTCGACGCCACATGTGTTCCGTATGCAGATATAACAGGGTACGTAGTTTGCTTCGGGAAAGTGAGGAAATCTCCTTGCAAAGGGTCATGGAGATTTTACGTGACCATGTTAATTCCCCCTACTCCATATGTCGTCACGTGGATGAAACAGTCGAGGTGGGTGGGTATAGACCGAAGACTATCTTCTCTTCCGTGGTTGACCTGACAGCAGAGGAAATGTGGGTATGCCGCGGCAATCCTTGTTCAGGAGAATATCATAGATATACACTCTGAAGTGCATGTCCTAGGATATTTTAATAGCTAGAGGCAAGGCAGTGGTAACCCGTGGGTTTCGGTTGATATTGGCATTCAGGATGGAGGTATTGCTGCCCTGGAAGCACTGGATAAGAGTGAAGCCGGAAGGAAGTCCATTCTAATCGAAGAATGAGTCTGAGCAGAGGGATATCGGGGTAGCGTCAAGATTCGGTGCTGGTTGCCAAACCCCATGCAGTTGAACCGATAACAGCCCAGGTTAAATTGCCTGTAGCTGGGAGGGGGCGATGCAGGGAAAAGGGAAAAGGGAAAAGAGAGCAAGTTATTGTATACCGTGAGCCTGAACCAATTGGTTCCTGCCGATCATCCTGTTTAAAGAATCAGCGAAGTTCTAGATCTGAAATTCATTTACACAGAGACTCGCCAATATTACTCGCATGAAGGAAAGCCATCGATTGATCCGGTGGTTCTATTCAAGCTGTATCTAATTGGCAATTTTTTTCGGCATACCTTCGGAGCGAAAATTGTTCCGGGAAGTTCAGGAGGACTACCATTTCATCGATTCATCTATTATTCGAGCCGATGCATCAAAGGAATCTTATCGCAGAAAGTTGGTATTAGAACAAGATTATCTGGATGAACTGAAGCAAGATGAAAGTCCGAAGGATAAAATCAAAGGGCACAAATTTTACGGGAAACTGGATCCAGAAATGATGGGTAAACGCAGACGAAGGGAAAAAATGAATGATCACGTTCAATCTATCAGTGATACAGAGGCTGAATATATAACCAGGCTCGGAAAAGGAAGTTTTCCGGCTTATAAAGCCCACTTTAGTGTTGATCGGAAAAACAAGTCATTTTGGCCGTAGATGGCTCGAAGGCTTCTTAAGATGATATGACTAAAGTGCACGTTCTATTTACCAACTCGGTTTTTGCAGCAGGGAAGATACCGAAAACAGTCGTAGCGGACAGCCACTATGGCGGAATAGAATCCCTGAAGTATTTCCAGGATCAGAAAGTAACGACCTGCATTAATCCTACAATATCTGATATACAGGAAGGTCGATTTCGAAACATAGATTTCAAAGTCATCACCGACGGCGAGGAAATGGAATGCCCTGCCAGGCACTGAGTGAAAAAGAAAACCAATAACTTGTATCGGATTCAATTTCACTGGCCGAAGGGTCTTTTTAATACTTGTGAGCTAAAATCTTGGTGTACAAAAGCCAAGCATGGACGGATCCTCAGTTTTTACAAGAGACACTATTTTGACAGAGCAAGGTCAGTAGTAAACAGTCCGGAAGGAAAGAAGTTACTGCGGGCACGTCAAATTATTGTTGAAGGACTTATCGCGTACACTGCAATATCAGGAAATCTGTTGACATAGATAATAACAGCAAGGTATATAAGAAGGTAGTGATGACTAGTCACAAGATAATTAAATAAAAAGGAGGTTACAATAAAATAATGGACCAAAAAATTAGAAATGCAAAAGAACTGAACGATCGCTGTAACGTGGTGGATGCTCACTCTGATTTATTGGCTTTGGATGTGTGGTGGCAGCATAGATTAGGTAGAAAAGGAGTCATAGAGAAAGACCATGTTCCGCGGATGAAGAAGGGGGGGATAGATACACGGGTGACAGTAACGTACAATGAAGGTTATTGGTTTCCTGAGCTTGCGTTAAAAAATGCGTTAGATATGGCTGTTGTATGGAATGAAGAATTCGATGAATCGCCGAGTATAGCTCGTGTTACCAAATTTGAGGATATTGAGAAGGCCAAAAAAGATGGAAAGATAGGACTGATACTCGGAATGGAAGGGGCTGAGCCACTGAGCAATGATATTAATCTGCTGCAAGTATTTTACACTCTTGGTTTGCGGATGCTGACTTTAACCCATGCTAATAGAAATTATGTAGCGGACGGTGTTCACTTCCTCCCGAAGAAAGAGGGCACCGTTGGAGGAATTACTGATTTTGGTGTTAAGGTCATTGAGGAATGCAATAAGTTGGGTATTGTAATCGATGTTTCTCATCTTAACGACCCCGGGTTTTGGGATGTCATAAAATTCAGTAAAGCTCCGATAGTTGCTTCGCACTCTAACTGCAGGGCATTGGCGAATCACCCAAGAAACCTTACCGATGACCAGATTAAGGCGATAATAGATAACAATGGTGTTATTGGTATGGTTACCTGCAATGCCTTTGTGGATGACGAAGCCGAAAACTGGGATCTCGAACATCTTTTGAACCACGTTGACCACATAGTGAAATTAGGTGGAATAAGAAATTTGGGATTAGGTTTTGATTTTGAAGATTACAGGCATGTGTATACTATATTCCCGGAGGAGGAGCTAATGGGAGTACAACAAATTCCAAATTTGTTGACTATAGAAGATTTTAATAAAGATGAAGATATGCCCAGAGTGACTGAAGGGCTTGTGAAACGTGGATATAGTGACGAAGAAGTTGAGCTCATATTAGGCAAGAATTTCCTACGGGTGTTTAAGGAAGTGTGGAAATGAAATTCACTGGGGATTTGAGAGTACAAGCGGCTCGCAGAAATTTTTTCAAACAGAAGGAATGGCGTTATGAAACCTAAATTGGTATTCGATTTAAACAAACTCAAGGGTTCAAAGACCATGGAGGTCTACGAAGGAAGTGTGGGAAAGATTTCTAAGTCTATTTGTGATCGGCGCGATTATATGGCTTTAGACAGTGGAAAGGGAGTTTATATTAAAGACCCCGACGGAAACGAATATCTTGACTTTAGAGCCTCAGGTTGCGCAGCAAATACTGGTTATTGCCATCCAAAAGTCGTCGAAGCAATCAAGAGGCAGGCAGAAAAATTGACATGTCATAGCTTTGGCATTGTGACCAATAGTATCAATAATGAACTAGCGGAAAAGCTTATACGGATTACTCCTGGTGAGCATGAAAAGAAAGTATGGTTTGGATGTACCGGATCTGATGCTAATGACCTAATCTATAGGCTGGTGCCTGAATACAAAAAAAGGAATTGGATAATTACTTTCGCTGGATCCTTTCATGGGACAACCATGGGAGCTTGTTCTCTTACGGGATTTAGATTTCCGACACCGGTAAGACCATGTCCGGGAGTTATTAAGGCTCCTTTTGCTTACTGTTACCGATGTCCCTTTAAGCTAGAGTACCCGAAATGTGGTCTTCTTTGTGCTGATTACCTTGAAGAGCACATCATGGGAGAAAGGAATGCCTATCCACCAGAAGATGTTGCCGCTATTCACCTGGAATTGATAGAGGGTGATAGCGGGATAATTGTTCCACCAGATGATTGGGTTATAAGGATTAAGAGAATTTGTGATAAATATGACATATTGTTTACAGTGGATGAGGTTAGGACTGGAGTGGGGCGGACAGGCAAGTGGTTTGCGGCCAATTATTTTGACCATTTAGGGATTGTGCCTGACCTGATAGCCATTGGGAAGGCTTTAACTTCTGGAGTCCCTCTGAGTGCTGTTGTTGGAGATCCTGATATCCTAGACTTTGACCGGGGCAGTACGGGTTTTGCGTTGGGAGGTTCACCTATTCCTGTTGAGGCGGCAAATGCGACTATCGATGTTATAGATGAAGAAGGTCTCAATGGGAACGCCTACAAGATGGGAGAGTTAATTAGGGGTCGGTTCAAAGAGTTGCAGAAGGAATATGAGATTATTGGTGATGTTCGTGGGCGAGGCCTGTTCAACGGCGTGGAACTTGTCAGAGATAGGAAAACCAAAGAACCTGCGAGTATGGAAACTCGCAAGATAGTTTTCAGGTGTTGGCAATTGGGCCTGCACATTGGTAAGGTAGGCACTTATACTAATGTACTTGATGTGACTCCTCCTCTCATTATCACTCAGGAGCAGGTGGAGAATGGGATGGATATTGTCGAGCAAGCCATGAGGGATGTTTTGGATGGGAGAGTTTCTGATGACACCATCGCTAAACTTGTGAGTCAATAAAATTATGAAGAGATTGATCCCCAAATCCTGAAGATGGTTCGGACGGGTAAACGAATAGCTGAGTATATATCGATGAATACCTAGGGGGACGTTTCTATTCTGGTTTGACACGCGTTCAAGGAGGAGCTTGCAATCAACCGATAGAAGTATCAGTTACATAAACCGTTTTAATGGTTTGGGGGTAACCGGTGATGTTAAAAGTGCCGGCTACCCCCTCTATCTATCGGTCAATTTATTCTGAGAGTTTTCCTTTCCTGTCTAACTTAACTCGAGAGATTCCTACCTGTTTCGGGTAAGCCAAAGTACGAGGTTACACCTCTTCGGGAGATCATCATGCCGAACACAGACGGCGAAGATATGAGTCCGGCGAAAGTACTGCGACATTCTGTGAAGATTCCCGAGGGGGATATGCACAAACCTGCCGGTTTCATCAAATCCGCATTTAAAAAACTAGGCAGTGGAAGTGAGGGGTAAAGGGAGTGAAAGTGTTATGGCAAGCGGATCGGGTGTCCGCGGTGACAAAGGTCACGAAAGCAACATATCGCTCTCGGCTCCTACTGAAAATGATAAAGGACGGCAAGGAAAAATCAAGAGGGAGAGAAGAGGAAAAAAACGACACAAGATGGCGGCTGTAGAAAAAATGTGAAAAAAAGTACTTGACTTATCTAAAACAATCTTGATACATTTCGGAGTTCTATAAATTGTTATTGCGCAAATGGGATTTGTAATGCCACCCTTTGGCCTTTGCCTTTTCGTATCAGTACAGATAACAGGGGCGTCGTTGGGTGAAGGGGTCAGATCCTCATTGCCGTTTTTAATTCTACTTTTCGTAATTGCACTAACCATATCTTTTGTGCCGCAAATTTCACTATTTTTGCCAAGACTACTGCATAGACTAAAGTAGAAAGAAATACAAACTTTCTATTTACCAGGCAAATCATAGAAAAAATAAAGGCGACAAATGTAGTGCATTGATACCAGTGGAAGTGTTTCCTAAGAGGAGTATCTCGTGACTATTCTGTTTGCCTTTGCACACTTGGTCCATCACCTAGTTACTGCACTACCGGTGCCTTTGCTTCCTTTTATACGCAGCGATTTTGGACTTAACTACACGCAGTCCGCATGGGCAATATCGGCATTTAGTATATCTTATGGTATGAGCATGCTCCCCGCTGGTTGGCTCGCTGATCGCGTTAGTCGCTCAATACTTCTTCTTATAGGTGTTGCTGGTGTGGGAGTGGCTGGAGTCCTTGCTGGTGTTTCTACTCAGTACACAACCCTTTTGTTGTTCTTAGCAATTATGGGATTCTTGGGAGGTGCTTATCACCCTTCCTCATTACCAATAATCACGTCTTTCGTAAATAAAAAAAGGAAAGGTCAAGCCGTTGGTATTCACATGGTTGGAGGTGCATCAAGCTATTTCTTGGCACCACTTATAGCTGCACCTATAGCAGGTATCTGGGGATGGCGTAGCCCCTACATTATTTTTTCTTTGCCTACAATAATATTCGGTATTTTACTATATGCAATTGTGAACACTCGCAAAACCAGCAAGACAATTAGTGTAAAGACAACCGAACCTGTTTCTGCGGATTTCTCGTCAGAGATTTTTAGACGCAGACGTCTTGTAATTTATATAATTCTATGTGCATTTACACACGCTGCTACAATATCCGCAATAGCATTTATTCCTCTTTTTCTTTTTGACCACTTCAATGTTAGTAAAGAGATTTCAGGAACGATGGTAGCTCTCTATTATTCATCTGGAGTATGGGCGAGTTTTGTTGGTGGTCTCATTTCTGATCGGTTTGGAAAATTGCCGGTAACAATAGCAGCCTGCCTTTTTGGGGGCATTTGCGTTTTATTGTTACGCGTTTTCTCTATAATTTGGGTTATTGGTATTATTCTTGTATTGATTGGCATCTTCAATTATATTCGATCTGTCACATCTGAAGTATATATCCTTGAACAAACATTTGAGAAGAACCGTTCTACAGTGCTTGGTATATTCTACCTAGGTAGCACGGAAGGAAGCGGACTACTCACTCCTATTGTTGGATTATTAATTGATAAATATGGTTTTAATGTAAGCTATGTTGCAGTCGGTTTCTCAATAGTGATAGCTACCATTGTATGCTTTTTTTTAATGAGTGAGCGACAGGTAAAGTTATAATTTGAAGCGGTTGCCGCAAGATCTTGCGAACTCCTTGAGGATCGGTGATATAGACAATCAGTTTACGATACCACAACGGTCGATCGTATAGTACAATCGTTTGTACCTCACAACAGCTGTGGGCCTGCAGCCTGGACACGATGGTTGCGTTGAAAAATGGATAAATTTCCTCTCCGTCATCGAGAACACTCTTCTTCAAGGATTCTAGGTCTCGGTTTCTATCAACTTGGCCGATAAATTTCTC
>Ga0272442_10007256_pt1 | contig 14378 bp, 10 predicted proteins | sample SSMForm2O_FD_200262 | JGI IMG/M metagenome (GOLD analysis project Ga0272442, IMG submission 200262) | Marine sediment archaeal communities from Little Sippewissett salt marsh, Falmouth, MA, United States - SSM-Form-2O | ecosystem: Environmental > Aquatic > Marine > Wetlands > Sediment ...
CCCCGTAAGAAGTACCACTCGTCAGGGTAATCCCGGGGCCCAGTGTATCATCTTGCAGAATAGGGTAAACGGTACCGGAGTCATTACCGCCATTCTCAAATACGAAGATCGTATCGACCAGACCCTCGAAAATCGTTTCCTGAAAATCCAGATTATCAATCGAGCACATATTATAGGCAGCCGAGTTCCAGATGAAGTCATCTGCATACCGACCGGGATAATTGACCTTCCCATTGTCATTCCAATCGGCAGGTGTTTCACCATTATCAGGGATCCAGGGAGAATATCCACCCGAAGTGTTGATGTACCACCGTATCGTTGTGCCGAGAACCAAGTCGTCTGTGGTATACGTTGTACCCTCCCACGTCAGGGCATCCAAACCAACACCGGCAGTCGTCGTTACGTCACTAAAGGGCGTAATCGTATCGGCTGATGCAAGACCCACAATTGAAATTAACAGAATTGTTAATACGAAATGTTTCATCTTTCCATACCTCCAAAAAACAATGCTTTTAGAAAACACGCGCGTTTTCTTTTACGGGTTTAGGGGTATGCGAAAAGACCTGAATCTTTCCTACACACCTCCTCCAAAACTACCTTTCCATGCTCTAAAAGTACCACAACGCCTTTAAACTGTCAATCCGTAAAACTACGGGGTTCTGGGAAATCGGCGTTATTGGCTTGAAAAAGGTGTTTTTTTATGAAATTTTTCTAAAAAAAGTCAAAAAATCTCTTCCCATCGTCCGAGAAAATGCTGTGTTTGAACGGTTTTGAGGGGATTTGGCAGCTTTAAATACTCATCACATTTCTTTTCTAATATGATGAGTTCTATGGCAAAAAACCTGCCCCCACGAAGGCCGAAGCCGAGGACAGGTTGTCGTTTAACAGCGTACCATAGAACGCTTCGAAGGAGACGATCGTTTTCTTATCAGCACCCCGCCCATCCCCAGCAGCACCAGCGTAGTCGGTTCGGGCACGGAGGCGACGCGAAAACCTCGAGTCATATCCTCGTGGTCTGCTTGGCCGTAAGGGTTTCGGTAGGACGAACTGAGACTGAAATCAGGGGTCATGCAGGAACCACCGCGGACACCACGATCAGAAGAGGGTGTATAATGTCCGGGAATATATGGACTCTCCGTCCACTCCCAAACATTGCCCATCATATCATACGTACCGTTTAGCTCTTCAATACCGCTGCCCACAATCGACACATCATATAGGTTACTGGCCAAAGGATTATAATTCCACTTCGCAGGATCTGGTGAGCCGGAAATCAGATCAGCCGCAGAGGCATTGGAGTACGTTTGAAGATTTGCCCCATTCCAGTATGCCGCCTTAACCCATTCATCTTCGGTTGGCAGAAAGTAGTGAGTGTCTTTATGGCGGTAAAGATTCGTTCCATCGGTCTGGGTAACATCCCATACATTGAACGTATAGTCACTTTGGCCCTGTGTGCCGGTAAAATTATATGCCGCCTGATAGCCGTTGGATGTATTGAGCCAGTTGACAAACTGAGCCGCCTCATACCAGCTTACCATATTCGTCGGCATGTTGATGCCGGCTCCATTCCCGATAGGAGTGGAATTATAGGCACCCGACGGATTGCCAGACACTGCGCCGTAATCATTTTTGAACTTATTCCACTGGTCGTTAGTAATTTCATAGGTGCCCATTCGATAGTCATTGTTGACAATACCATAACCACTCGTGGGATTGGTAGCACTGAAAATCTCTACAAATTCAATCTCAAACTCGTTCGCCGTACCTTCGGCAAAAGTATCCGCAAATGAAGCATCTGAAATAAACAAACAGGCTATGGTTGATAATACAATTGCCTTTTTCATCTTTCCTCTCCAAAACCTTTCCTAAGTTCCTCCGCCGGCACCCTCCAATAGGTGACTTGCGAAATGATGCTCACATTATAGCAGTTAAAACTCCACAATCAAGTAGAAAATGTAAATCCCGTAGAAATACGGATATAATCCAAACTCATCACATTTCTTTTCTAAGTATGATGAGTTTGTGAGGGCTTTACCTTAGGAAATCTTTTCGACCAGGGCATCCAGGACGTCTTTAGAGGCGACGTTGCGCCAGCCGTTATGGACGCGCCATTTCAGGTCGTCATTGTCCTTAAGGTGTTTTTCAATCTTGCGGCAGGCCAGGATGGCGGTAGCGTGGTTCTTGCCGCCCATGGCCCGTCCGATTTCCGGAAAGGACATCTTGGTAAACCGCCGGTTCAGGTACATCGCAAACGAACGAGCCAGGCTGATGGTGCGGTCTTTTTTCGCCGAATGAATATCTGAAACACTCACCCCGAAAAACTCTGCCGTAACCGAAACAATTTCGGAATTGTGAACGACCGGGTCCATCCGGGCGATATGGTCGGCCAGTACCTGCTGTGCGACAGCCACGGTCAATTTTTGGCTGCAAAGCGAACCGAAAGCCGCCAGTTTAACCAGCGCCCCTTCCAGTTCGCGCACATTGGTACTGATGTGCCCGGCGATGTATTCGATCACCTCCTGTGATATATTGAGCTTCATGCCTGCCGTTCGCTGGGCACAAATTCGAAGTCGTGTTTCAAAATCCGGTGCATCCACCCGCACCACCATGCCTGAAACAAAGCGATTAACTAATTTTTCGCAAAGCTGATTGATCTCTTTCGGGTGTGCGTCCGAGGCGAGGATCACCTGTTTTCCCGCGAGATCGATGGTATTGAAGGTATGCAGAAATTCTTCCTGCATCGCATTTTTATTGGACAGAAAATGGATATCATCAATCGCCAGAACATCCAGATTGCGAAGTCGCAGACGAAACGCATCCAGTTTTCGTGTTTTCAGTGCGACCACATATTGATTTGCAAAATCTTCAGCAGACAGATACATCCACTTGGACCCCGGCTTGTTAAAATGGACCGCGTTGCAGACTCCCTGCAGCAAATGGGTTTTGCCGACACCGTAACCCCCGTGGACGAATAAAGGATTGAAGGGGCTTTTTTCCTCAGAAACGAGCGATTTTGCGGCGTTATAGGCCAATTGATTTTTCTGACCCACAACGAATGTATCCAGTGTTAATTTGAGGGGGTGTTCATGCGGGAACCGTTCTGAGGGGGTACGAACCCGCCGTAATGAATTGAGCGTTCGCTCCGTTTTCTGGTGTTCCATGATTGGTTTCGAGGCGGGTTTGGACAGTTTGCTGTCGATTTGGAAACGAAGCGAGGGCGTGTATCCAAAAACATCCTGAGCCGCCTCTTTAATCGCCGAGGAAAAATGCCCCTGTATCCAATTGCAGACAAAGGGGTTTGCGGCGGAAATCTCAAAATGGTCCTCATTCATTGCCAGCCGGGTCGATTTTTTGAACCAGACTTCATATTGAGTATTTCCAATTTTTTCAGCAATACGCTGGTTAATTGCGTTAAGTTCATCCGTGAAAACTGCCTGCATGTCGCACTTCTCCCAATCCTAATCAGGAAGTTGCTTTTGTTTTTTTGTCAAACGTCTAATGCCAAGTTGTTCCAATCTTAGGGAATTGAAAAAGTGATGCAACCCCCTTTTTTGAAAATACTTTTCCACATGAAAAAGGTCTCCGTGAATGCTTGACTTAGGCGCAAAAAAAAAATACTTTTAACAGAGTCCTAACACGTCGAACGGAGTTTGTGGATAACCTGTGGGCGCGATTTGAAAACGTGTTGTTTGGGTCATATAATGAGTGGGATATCAGCAGTAATAATGGCCAAATGGTTGTCGTGTGAAAGTTTCAAAGATTCTGTGAAAACCTGCGGAGTATCGCCAGGCCCGCTGCTGTATTCATGTTTCACTGAGGTTGCCGGAATTTCTTTTCATAACGCTGTTTATCATGTGCAAAAGAGGGTTCGGTTCAGGACTGTTAAAATGGGCAAAATAATCGCCGCGAAATCTTACTTGATCGTTTGAAAAGCACGCTATGATCTGCGGTTTTTGTTTCCAATCAGCCGTACAGGAAAGCCATCGCCTTTTTCAAACGCCGGGCGGTGTCATTGAGCATCATGTAAAGACAGGGTACGAGCACCAATGTCACCGTAGTTGAAAACAGAATCCCATATCCAAGGGAAATCGCCATGGGAATCATAAACCGGGCCTGACGCGATGTTTCAAAAATCATGGGAGTCAGCCCGCCGAAGGTGGTCAGCGTGGTCAGCATAATCGGACGAAAGCGCCGAATGCCCGCCTGATGGATGGCCTCAAATGCGGATACACCGCTTTCTCTGCGAATCTGATTAGCATAATCAATCAGAATCAGCGAATCATTGACAACCACGCCGGACAATGCCACAATCCCCATGAAGCTCATCATGCTCAGCGAATAGCCCATGATCATGTGGCCGATTACGGCTCCGATAATGCCGAACGGAATGGCCACCATGACGATGATCGGCTGGGCATAGCTCTTAAAGGGGATCGCCAGCATGGCATAGATTCCCAGCAATGCAAATATAAAGCCGATTAGTAAGCTCTGCATCCCTTCGCTTAAATCCGCCTGTCGGCCTTCCCACTGGTAAGACAGTCCCGGATAGTCTTTGACCAGTTGCGGCAGAACGTCTTCCTCCAGCGTGGTCTTGACCTGACTGGTATCATCAATCGGCTCGACATTGGCCGTCACCGTGACCGTTCGGCGTCCGTTTCTTCGCTGGATACTGGTATAAGAGCGGCCCCGCTCGACGGTTGCTACCTGCATCAGCGGCACATCTTTTCCTAAAGGTGTCCGAACCAGAAGCTGTTCGATATCATATTCGCTGTTTCGCTGCTCTTTCGGCAGCTTCACACGAACCCGGATTTCACTGCGTCCCCGCTGTTGACGGAGGGCCTCGGCACCGTAAAAGGAGTTTCGCACCTGCCGGGCAATTTCCTGCCCGGTCAGCCCGAGACTCTGTCCTTCCGGCTTGATTTTGAAATTCAACTGTTCCTTGCCGGGTGTGTAACCGTCGTCGATATCCTTAACATTAGGAAAATCACCTAACATCGCAGCCAGTTTTTCGCTGGCTTTATCCAAAACATCGATGTCACGATGGCTCAATTCGATGGAAAGTGCCGCACCGGATCCGGGTCCTCCGCGGTCCGACTCAAACCGGAGGGATTCAAGGCCGGGAACCTGGCCCACTTTATCACGCCATAAAGCGGTGATCTCGGTGGTGCTGACCGGCCGCATTTCCGGATCGGTCAGATAGATGCGAACCTGGGCGGTATTTTCTTCGATACGAGTGTAAACTCCCGTGCTTAATTGGTCGCCGCCGTTCTCGGAAACAACTTCGGAGGCCTTTTGCAGTAAGAAATCGTTGACGCGTTCTACCTTTTGCATGGAACTGCCGAAAGGAAGTGTTGCCGTAACGATGGTGTAATCGGCCTCCACACGCGGCATGGAAATCATACCGATATGCCCGCTCATCACATAGCTTACAATCATAATTAAAACGGCAATGCCAAGAGCAACTGTAATATGTCGGTATTTGATGCACCTGTCAAGGAAAGGGGCAAAAACAGTTTCAATGAAACGCTCGAATTTTCGGCTGAAGGCCTGCTGACGGTCATGAAGAAAAACGGCTAACCAGTTTTTGCTTCGTCGATGGGCATGAGCCAGATGTGAGGGAAGAATCAAAATAGATTCCACCCAGGAAATGATAAATACAGTAATAACAACCATGGGGATGACCATCCAGACCTTTCCCATAGCACCCGGCACAAAACACAGCGGTAAAAAAGCGACGATATTTGTGGTAATGCTGAACGTAACGGGGATAGACACATCCCGCGCTCCCTGAATTGCTGCTTTCACAAATCCCATGCCTTGGTTGCGATAGTCATACACATTTTCGCCTACCACAATCGCGTCATCGACAACAATGCCCAGTGCGATGATGAACGCAAACATGGATATCATGTTAATCGTCACATCCATGGCCGGTAAAAACAGAAATGCTCCTAAAAAAGAGATGGGGATCCCCATCGTAACCCACATGGCCAGCTTGAACTCCAGGAAAATCCCTAACAACAGCAAAACCAGCGCCAGTCCATACCCCGCATTTTTCAGCAGCAATGTCAGTCGTTGGCGATAGATATCTGAACGATCGCGGCTAATGGTCCAATGGACACCGGGCGGCAATTGCGATTGGATTTCCTGCATCGCCTGACGCGCCGCGGCGGAGACCCCGGTTGGGGTTTGGGCTCCAATGCGGAAAATCTCGATACCGATGGCTCTGAAGCCGTTAAAAAAGGCCGCTCGATCGGTATCCGCAAAATCGTCTTTGACCTGAGCGATATTCTCCAGATACAGGATGGAACCGTCGGCGGATGTCACCACCGGGATCTGCGCGAATTCTCTCGCCCAGTCACGTCGGTCCTTTACCCGCAGCAGGACATCTCCGCCTTCGGTTTCAATGTACCCGCCCGGAATCTCCACGGATGTGGCTTTGATCTTTTGGGCCACACTCTGCAACGTCAATCCGTAGGTCCGCAGCGTTTTCTGATCGATCAGGATCTGCACTTCGTAGTCCCTCGCACCCTGCAGTTCCACCTGGCTGATGTCGGGGTATTGAAGCAGACTGTCCCGAATCTGCTCGGCCAGACCGCGCAGCACCCATTCAGAAACATCACCATACAATTCAATTTGAAGAACTTCGCGGCGCCATGCCGCCATGCTCACTTCCGGTTCTTCAGCGTCCTCCGGAAAGGTAGTGATCCGGTCGATTTCCTGTTTGATGTCCTGATATACTTTCTGCTGATTGGCGCCTTCAAGCAGTTCGGCCATAACCATCCCCGACCCCTCGGAGGCCATTGCTGTAACTTCCTTAACGCCTTCGAGACCGCGAATCGCTTCCTCAACCGAAAGAATGATTCCCTGCTCCACTTCCTCCGGACTCGATCCCGGGTACGGGACGCGAATCGTTACGATACCCATATCAAATTCGGGAAACACCTCTTTTTTGATGGCAAACGCGAGAATGGCTCCGCCAACCAAAAAAATGAGCATCATCAGGTTCGGCGTCACCCGGTTATTTACCATCCAGGCGATAAGCCCTTTTGACTCTTGCGGTGTTTGAATCATGTCGTTCATTCCTGCGTCTCCGCCTCCGGGGTATCCGAATTCTCTTCCAACGACTCCGATTCATTGAAAGACTCGTCCAGACGCAGCAGCATTCCATCTACGGGTGTAGAGATATCAGTCGTTACAATCCGATCGCCGGTATGGAGACCATTTGACAGATACACCATATCCTTGTCACGAAATACAATATCGACCGGCAGAATTTTCAGCCGGTCATCGCTGTCCATAATCCAGACATTTTTGCCGTCATGCAGGTAATCGCGACTGACAGGGCAAACTTTCGGAAGCGTTTTGCCTTCAATTTCAACGCTCACATAAGAATCCACTAAAACCGGGGGGACCTCCGATGCATCACTTTCCAGTGCCAACGGGTCTTTCACTGAAACCAGTACCTGGGCCAGCCGCCCCTGCTCTTCGAGCTGTCCGAGCAAGCGAATCACTTCTCCCTGCCTGTAGGCATCCGGCTGCCATGCTGAATCAAAAATCTTTACAGGAGAACCTGACTGGCGATTGTTTTTGGGAATGGTGATCCAACGAAGCTGGTCAGCAAAAATCTTTGCTTCCACCCAATATTCATCTGTTCCCATGATCCCCAGCAGAGGACTGGCTGTTGTAACCTGTGCGCCGATATCAACACGCTTATCTTGGATGATACCATTAAATGGAGCAGTTACCGTACAACGTTCAACATCCAGTTGAGCCCTGGCCAGTGCAGCTTCGGCTGCTTCCAATGCCGCCTGGGCCTCTTCTAAATGCGGCTTTCTGAGAATCAGTTCCTGATCCTGATCCTGAACGATATCGTCCAGCATTTTATATTCCTGTTGAGCCACCAGTTGATTGCCCTGTTCCATTTTGAAGTTCAGTTTGGCCTTGGCAACCTCACTTTGGCGCTGCTTGACAACGGTTTCATAATCGCGCGAGTCAATACGGATCAACGTCTGTCCCTGTTGGATTACGCCGCCCGGTATCACCAGCGGACTAATATAAACGATCCTGCCTGAAACTTCAGGGCTTAGCGTTATTTCCTTGGCCGGAATCACTTTTCCCATTCCAGGGACGAAAGTTTTGTGAGAGACCTGTTCAGCGTTTTGGACCGTTACAAGCCGGGCTTGCTGTGTCGCTGTTTGGCGTTTGGCTTTGGGACGGGTATCGATCAGGTGTTTAGCCCACCCAATGGCCAAAAGGATGATGACCGCCGAAATGCCCCATATCAAGAGAGCTTTCAGAGGCGACCGCTTCATATCGCCGGTTTGAATCGCATCCGTCGAGGTCTTGTTTTCAGAGACGTTTCCCGAGTTCATAGTGGCTCTTTCTCTTCAAAAAGTGATTGATTAATCATCTCCGTGTTATCCGGTCGCTGCAAGGGCCAACCGCCGGCAATGGAACGGCACAAATCAATACGGCGATCGATCAAAATACGCCGCGCGGTCAGTTCTCGTTGTTCCAGGCCCTGCATACTGACCAGTGCCGTCAACACCCGGAGATAATCCAACTGACCTTTCAAGTAGTATTCGTATGTTCGCTCATAAACATTCTGTGCCAAGGCAAGCTGTTTATGCAAGCTTTCGATATACTTTCGCTGGTGCCATTCCTGGCTGATGGCATCTTCTGTTTCCTGTAATGCTTCCAGAACAGACTGGCTGTAGTCATTCAACCTCTCCGAAAGAACAGCCCGTGTGCGCTGCACTTCGGCTTTGCTAAAGCCCGCGTCAAACAGGGGGCCGGCTAAATTGCCCGCCAGATTGCCCAGCCAGTCATCAAAAAGATCGCTGACTTTTTCGGCTGACGTTTCAGCGGAGGCCGATAAACTGATGACGGGATATTGATCCGCGATGGCGACCGCCAGGCGCTGATCAGCAGACTGGACGGTTCTGTAGGCCCTCACGACATCCGGACGACGCTGAATGATCACCGCGGGGACATCAATCTTCGGCAACTGGTCCAGTGTTACTAATTCAACCGACTCGTCCGACCACCACAGCCCGGGCGTTTTTCCTGTCAGAATAGAAAGTTGATGCTGAAGCACTTTGATATCTTCCTGTACCTGAATCAATTGGCTTCGGCTGGATTGGATCAACTGCTCCTGACTGAATACATCCGCAGCGCCAACCTGGCCCTGTCGAAACTGAACCTTGATCACCTCAAGGATTTTCTGATTGGTCTCGATCTGACTGCTGATAACCCGCTCCAGCTCTTTGGATTCGGCCAGTTGATACCATGTTTTGGCAATCGCCGCCGTCAGGGTCATGGCCGCGGCGTTAACATTTTCCTGAGCCGCTTGGGCATCCAGAACCGCCGCCTGCTGAGCGGACCTGATTTGTCCCCAAAGGTCGACTTCATAAGAAACGGCCACGCCGGCAAAATAATCCGTCGTATAGGTTGTCGTTCCGGACGTCTCACGTCGAGTTCGATCAGCACCGGCAAAATACGTTGCCGACGGCAGCAAGACCGCGCCGACTTTGACAGCCGTTTGTTCGGCCTGTGTCAGCCGGTCCCATGCGGAACGAATGGTGAAGTTGTTGACGACTCCCTCTTCGATCACCGCATTCAGTTGCGGATCCTCGAACGACTGCCACCATTTTTCCGGCATCGGCTCGACGCCCTGCGACGAAAAAGCGGCCGGCATCTCAAAAAGCGGCCGGATGGATCGGGGGATGGGTGAACCGCAACCGCTGACGGCAATCAGTACACAAACACATGCGGCCATGGCCAATAGCCGCCCCCGTTTTATTGGTTCTGTTAATCGCTGCACTTTTCTTCCGACTGTAATGTTAGTTTGTTAGATGCCTTCAGTGAAACGCTCACGGGCGATCATGTCTTAGCCACCGATGCCGAAAGACATTGCGAATACGCTCTGAAAATCGAAGACCCATCTTTTGTGTGTTTGGACGAAAATCTTCCTTGTAGAGTTCAGTGGCAGAATGCGATCGCGGCATTTTCTCAAAAAGCTTTAAAAACAGCCCGGCCACTAATCCCAGACGTTTTTGTTTTGTAACATCTTTTTGCTTCATCGCACAAAGACCCGTTTCGCAGCTTCGGTTAATGCTTCGCCTTGCAGATGATTCATTGCGGAGGCCGGCCAGATGTTTTTTCGCTCAAGAATCTCTTCGGCTCCATCATAATACCGCTGTACCGCACCGGCACCGCCTTCGGCCTGCCCGGCGGTTTGGTAATTACCTTCCAGCAGCCATTTGCTGAACGCATCGTCATATTCAGCCGGATAGATCAACGCCGTCACAAACGAATCGCCGGTCTTAGCCAGATGCACTTTGCACCGGTTCGGCGGAAGCTGCTCATCGGCCCACGTCAGCAGTCGTTGATAATCGTCATACGCGGCTGTTTCATCGGTCGCGTAAAAGAACATGCCGGCTTCAAGCTGAAATATCTGCTGTGGTACGCCCTTTAGTTCCATCATGCCGTCGGGGTTGGCGCGGTGGATTTTGTACACCTGTACATCGACAAACTGTTCACTTTCCAAAAGCTCGGCGACTTCGTCGGCGGTGAATCCCACGCCGCAATGGTCGCCAAAATCCACGACATACAACCCCGTATATTTGTCCGCGTTTTTCACTTCCGGCAGTTTCATTGTATCTCCGATATTTAGACAGGATTTACAGGATTTACAGGGTAAAATAATAATCTTGTTAATCCTGTTAATCCCGTCAAAATTATTTCACTTTCAACTTTGCAAATTTTCGTTTTCCGACCTGTACGACCATGCCGTCGCCAGGCGTAATCTCTTGCGACGGGTCGACGATTTTTTCATCGTTGATCTTCACGCCGCCCTGTTTGCACATGCGTTTGGCCTCGCCGCCGCTTTCGACCAGTCCGCACTGGGTCAGCAACTTGCTGGCCATGACCGGTTCGGCGGCAATCTCCACTTCCGGCATGTCGTCCGGCAGTTGATTCTGCGCAAAAACTTTCTCAAATTCCGCGGCAGCGGCTTCAGCAGCAACGGCATCATAAAACTGCTCGACGATCATCTTGCCCAGTTTAACCTTGGCCTCTTTCGGATGTGTTTTAGACGCATCGCACAGGAGTTTTATTTCATCGGCGCCGATATCCGTCAGGAGTGTAAAATAGTTTTCCATCAACTCATCGGGGATGCTCATCGTCTTGCCGAACATGTTCGATGGCGCATCCGTCACGCCGATGTAGTTGCCCTTGGACTTGGACATCTTCTGGGTACCGTCCAGACCCACCAGAATCGGCATGGTAATCACGATTTGCGGCTTCTGTCCGTCAAGGCGTTGTAAGTCCCGTCCCACAAGATTGTTATATGTCTGATCCGTGCCGCCCAGTTCCACGTCGCTTTTGATCGCAACCGAGTCATACCCCTGCATGAGCGGATACAGAAACTCGTGAACGCCGATGGGATCGCCTTTTTTGTAGCGCAATTCAAATGTATCACGTTCCAGCATTCGCGCCACCGTCATGGAGGCGGTCAGCTTGATGACGTCGGCCAGCCGCAGATCGGCCAGCCACTCGCTGTTGTAGCGAACCTCGACCTTCTCCGGCGACATATCCAGAATTTTGCCCGCCTGCTCAAAATAGGTCTGGGCATTTTGCTTGATGTCTTCCGGCGTCAGCATGGGCCGCGTGGTGTTCTGGCCCGTCGGGTCGCCAATCCGCGCGGTATAGTCACCGATAATCAGCACGGCCCTGTGTCCTAAGTCCTGAAACTGCCGCAGCTTGCGGAGGACGACGGTGTGCCCCAGGTGAATATCCGGCGCCGTCGGGTCCATCCCCAGTTTGGCACGGAGTTGAGTACCGTTTTGGGCCGCCTCGGTTAACCGCTGGGCCAGTTCATCCTCGCGAAACACCTCAACCGTCCCGCGTTTGAGCAATTTTACCTGTTCTGCAATGTCCATGTATCTATCCTGAAAACGCGATTTTCGATTCAAAACAGCAAATTATATCAGTTTAACCCCATTCAGGCAAGCAGATACTGATACCCTTCAAGGTAATATCCCGATAAATCGGGATACACGAGAATAATTCTAAAGTGTTTTGAATAAAGATATAGTCGCACCGCAAGCAGAGTTTTCAAGAAATTGGAATAACGTATTTAATAACCATTTGCTACTCACAGCGTATAATACTCATAAGCTTATGTGGATCAGTTGGTTGTAATTTACGAATGTAACAGTCCGATTTTCAATTACAACCAAAGTTACACCTGTTTGAGTATTAGCGTAAATAAAACCCATCATTTTTGAAAGTGAGGGCAGTACAATGGCAACTCAAAAAAGAAAAACTCGTTCGGATAAATTTCCGCTGACGCGGCATGCAACCGGACAATACTGCAAAAAGATCAAAGGCAAGATGTACTACTTTGGATCGGATAAGCAGGAAGCACTTCAACGCTATATTGAACAAGCAGCGTATTTGCATGGAAGCAATCATAATTCTCAAAGACCAGTCAATGATTCAATGACATTAAAGCAACTGAGTGACATGTTTTTAAAATATCAATTTAACAAAGTCAAGGCGAACGTCATTACAGCACAGCATTATAACGATCAAGTCAGCAGCTTGAATAAGTTGATGACCTTTCTGGGGCAAAGGCAGAGAATCAAAGATATTTCAACGCTTGATTTACAAAATTATAAGCGAAAGCTCGAAAAGCAATACAACAGTTCGAAGCATCGGTTGAATCTTCACATCAGCAATTTAAAAACATTGTTTCATTGGGCTAAGAAAAATGATATATTGAGGCAAACACCCAATATTGATGCTGTTAGCAGAAGCAAGATTGTCAACAAACAACGTAAGATTTTTACTCATGAGGAAATCAATAAACTACTCGAAGTTGCTGATACCAATATGAAAGCGATGATCTGGCTCGGATTGAATTGTGGATTTGGTTGTACAGACTGCTCTGAGCTTCAATGGAAACATTTGGATTTGACAGCAAATCGAGTTATATATTCCAGAGGAAAGACTGGTGTTCCAAGAGATTTGCCCTTGTGGCCGGAAACAATTGAGGCGATTAAGGCGGTGCCCAAGAAAGGCAAGTTGGTTTTCTATACTACCAAAGGAAATCCATTTGTACGAAATGTCTTAAAGATAGATGTCAATGGCAATGAAAAATATTGCCCAATTAATTCGATTGCAACAAAGTTTAGCAGGATGATTAAAAAAGCAGAAATAGATGTTCCAAAGGGAACCGGCTTTTATACTCTACGGAGAACTGCGGCAACCATGGCTGCTCGATCAGGCGATCCTTTTGCAGTCCAACGCCTTCTTGGGCATGCTAATTTAATAATGGCTACGCGATATGTTCAGGATGTATCCAAACAGACAGACCAGGTGATAGAAAAGGTCAGGAGATACATTATCTGAAGAAACCTCTGGTTAAGCGTTATATATCAGAAAAGGCTCATCTCAATACATCTATGATACGCTTTTATAATTTCTCTGACAGACCAGATAGTGAGAATAAACTGGTTATTTGGAGAATGACTAGTACTCTGTCCGCCCTAAATTGACGGATACAGTTTTCTCAGTTTAATCCGGGCATCTACGGTCGCCCATTTATTGTGAGGAACTTATAACTGATTGCGAAATATTCAAATTATAGTATCTGTATGAAAAAAAGCTGTCAAATCAGTAAAAAACCTGTTGCCATGTTCATCTGATGGCATTTTAAATATCTATTGTCAAAGAGCTTATGAACGATTAATATTGGCTTTGCAAAGGACAGTAGTGATGTAAAAAAATAGTTTCTTTGACACTTTTTCTCCGGATTAGGAGTTATATAATAGGAGATTTACAATATGACTCAAAAAGATGAATTTGTTTCGGATGCGTTCATTCAATTGTTGGCGACCCACCAGTCTAATCTGCGTGGCTACATTCTGAGTTCTTTAGGCAGTTATGCCGACGCCGAAGATGTTTTGCAGAAGACCAACCTTGTGCTTTGGAAGAAATACGCTGAATTTCGGCCAGGGGCTGATTTTCTTCCTTGGGCATTTGCAGTTGCGCGCTATGAAATCCTGACGTTTATCCGCGATAAACAACGGGATCAATTGGTGTTCTGCCCGGATGTGACCGAGTTAATGATGGAGTCCTGCAAGTCTGTACCCCAGCAAGTCAGCGAAAGGCAGGAGGCCCTGCGAAATTGCGTCATACACCTGCCGAAACGGCAACTGGAAATCCTAAAACTATCCTATGTCTGTTTTGCTTCAGACGGAATTGGACATTTCCTGAAATTGAGTTAGTATGTATTTCAATGAAAGGAAATGGACGATGTCAAACAAACGGAAAAAGTTTTCACCGGAGCAAAAAGTACAGCTATTGCG
>Ga0272442_10007257_pt1 | contig 14374 bp, 11 predicted proteins | sample SSMForm2O_FD_200262 | JGI IMG/M metagenome (GOLD analysis project Ga0272442, IMG submission 200262) | Marine sediment archaeal communities from Little Sippewissett salt marsh, Falmouth, MA, United States - SSM-Form-2O | ecosystem: Environmental > Aquatic > Marine > Wetlands > Sediment ...
GAAGATGACGTAGAATACGTCCGAGGGATAATCGACGGAATTGAAGATGAAACACAGTTTGCAGATGCCAACTACGATGGTCAGATCGATGAAGATGACATCGCCCAAATCGAGCTGATCATAGCAGGAGAGGAGGAGTATCTCACAATTCTGGATATGGACAATCGCACTGTGACTGTGCCCATGCCTGTAGAGAAAATTGTATCCGCTGCTAACCTTGACTCCACACGAACTCTGACCCAGCTGGGTGCTCAAGACAAAATCGTCGGATGTAGCTATCCTACCTCGTGGTCTACAATATGGTATGCTGCACCAGAGCTGGGAGATCTTTCAGATCCCGGTGGTGCGGGAGGAAAAAGCTTCAACGTTGAAGAGGCGGTATCGTTAGAGCCAGATGTTATATTCATAAAGACTGCATCAAATGCTGATGAAATTCAAGAAAAGTCCCAGGTTCCAACCATAGTCGTTGCCGGTTCTGCAGATAACCTTTGGGTTATTGACATGCTTCGGATTATAGGAGCTGTCACAGGAAACGATGAGAGGGCGAGAGATCTGATAACCTACACTGAGGAAAAGGTCGATAAAATCGTAAAAATCACCTCAGAAATACCCGATGAAGATAAGCCAGTCGTTTACTGTTGTGGGGGGCAAGGAAAGTTCGAAAGTTGTATGGGTAATCTTTCTGAGATAGAATGGGCCGGTGGTTTAAATGTCATAGGGGCCACTTGTGGCCAAGTTTCAAAGGAACAGGTCATCAAATGGAATCCTGATGTTATCCTCATCCATTTTGGAACCCATGATAAAATCGAGGCAGTGCTTTCAGATCCCGTTTTACAAAATGTAAACGCAGTAAAGAATTCAAGGGTTTATTCTACGAGGGTTGGCTATCAGGGTCGTGGAACATTGGGACAGCACCTAGTACAGTTACTTTATCTTGCAAAGCTCATGCATCCGGATAAGTTTGAGGATCTGGATGTGGAAGAAGCGGGTAACGAGATTATGGAATACCTATACGGTGTGGACGGAATGTACACAGACTTCGCCGAAGAATTTGACATCTACAGGTGGGATTGAGGTGGCGAAAACGATACGTGAAATATTCTCAGGCACATTGATTTCGTGTGCGTTATGCTTGTCTCTGGTCGTCATGCCTGCAGCTGCCGACGGAGACTCATTTAGTATGGCCTACAAAGACACGCTTACAGTTTATGGAAACGCCAACTTGGACGAGGTCATCGACGAAGATGACATAGAATACGTTCAAGGGATAATCGATGGAACAGAAGATGAAACACAGTTTGCTGATGCCAATTACGATGGTCAGATCGATGAGGATGACATATCCCAAATTGAGCAGATCATGGCTGGAGAGGAGGAGGAACTCACAATTTTGGACATGACCAATCGTACTGTGACCGTTCCCATGCCTGTTGAGAGAATTGTATCTGCAGCGGGTTTTGATGCCACTCGAACGCTGATACAGCTTGGTGCTCAGGACAAAATCGTCGGATGTAGCTATCCTACCTCATGGTCTACAATATGGTATGCTGCACCCGAATTGGAAGATATTCCAAATCCCGGTGGCGCGAGTGGAAAAAGCTTCAACGTTGAAGAGGCGGTATCGTTAGAGCCAGATGTCATATTTGTATGGGTTTCAGCAAATGCTGATGAGCTTCAAGAGAAGTCTGAAGTTCCAACCATCGCCGTTAATCCAGCAGGCGACCTGTGGGTCGTCGATATGCTCAGGATTGTAGGGGCTGTCACAGGAAATGACGAGAAGGCAAGGGACCTGATCACCTACGCTAAGGGACAGGTCGATGAAATCGCAGAAATCACTACCGAAATCCCTGACGAAGATAAGCCAGTCGTTTACTGTTGTGGATGTTATGGGAGCCTCAAAGGGCTGCCGATCACTTGCAGGTGTTGTGGTACTTGTTCAGATATAGAGTTTGCAGGTGGATTAAACGTCATCGAGGCCACTGGAGGCCAGGTTTCAAAGGAGCAGGTCATCAAATGGAACCCTGATGTAATCATCATCCAGTGGGGGACTCCCGAAACCATTAATGAGGTGCTTTCAGATCCCGTTTTACAAAAGTTGAATGCTGTGAAGAACGAGAGGGTTTACTCTACCAGGATTGGCTACTGTAGTGGTGGTGTATTGGGACAGCACCTAATCCAGGTACATTATCTCGCAAAGCTCTTCTACCCCGACGAGTTTGAAGATTTAGAAATGGAAACAGAAGGCAACGAGATTATGAAACACCTCTATGGCGTAGACGGGATGTACACAGACATGGCCGAAGAATATAACTTCTACAGGTGGGAGTAAAGAAGTTAACACGATGCACAAAATGCCCTCTTGTCTTTGTAACATCTGAGCGACTCGCCTCGACCGATCTCGGATGTTGTAATTGGAACGGGAGGTATCTCCTCCCTTACATTTTATACGGGTACTTCTTGGTGAGTCGCTTCAAAATCGCTCAGGCTACTACAGGTTCAAAGGAGGATTATAACGACTGAGAGCGTCGTACATTTGATCGTTTATTTCTTCCCTCCATTTCCACTCATTTCTAGTCACCTTTCATTAGCTCCGTTTCAAAGATTTGAGAATTAATACATATCTATATAATTTATCTTGACATCCAATGGCCACATGTATTCAAATACATAACTGTTTATTTTAAACTGTGTGTATTATGATCAAAATCTATTTATATGTTTTATTTCACTCTAACTTAATTAAGTAAAATTAAGTGGTGTTGATGTGGATTTCAAACGAAGTTGTGTATCGATAATAGTTCTATGCTTGTCGTTGGTAATTACACCTGCTGTTGCTGATGGTGATTCCTTTGCCCAAGCGTACAAAGACACGCTTACAGTCTATGGAAACGCCAACATGGACGACATCATAGACGAAAATGATATAGAATACGTCCAAGGAATAATCGACGGGACTGAAGAGGAAACACAGTTTGCAGATGCCAACTACGATGGCCAGATCAATGAGGATGACATATCTCAAATCGAGCTGATCATAGTCGGAGAGGAGGAGGAACTTGTCATTTTGGACATGGACAATCGTACTGTGACCGTGCCCATGCCTGTTGAGAGAATTGTGTCTGCTGCTAATCTTGACTCTACACGAACTCTGATCCAGCTTTGTGCTCAAGAAAAAATAGTAGGATGTAGCTATTCTACGTCATGGTCTCCGATATGGCGTGTTGCACCGGAACTCGAAGCACTTCCTGATCCAGGTGGTTCGAGTGGAAAAAGCTTCAACGTTGAAGAGGCAGTATCATTAGAGCCAGATGTCATATTCATAAATACCGCATCAAACGCCGATCAGATTCAAAAAAAATCCCATATTCCAACCGTCGCCGTTAGCCAAGCAGGTGACTTATGGGTTGTTGATATGCTTCGGATTATAGGGGCAGTCACAGGAAATGGTGAAAAAGCGATGGATATAATCACCTATGCTGAGGAAAACGTCAATGAAATCGCAGAAATCACTTCAGAAATCCCCGAAGAAGATAAGCCCGTCGTTTACTCTTGTGGATGTGGCGGAAACATTGAAGGGCTGACGACCATTTGCAAACGTTGTTATACAATCTCTAGCATAGAATGGGCTGGTGGTTTAAATGCCATAGATGCGGGAGGCCGTCAAGTTTCAAAGGAGCAGGTCATCAAATTGAACCCCGACGTAATCCTCATTCAAGGAGGAACTCCTGAGAAGATTGATGAGGTGCTTTCCGATCCCGTTTTACAACATGTAAACGCAGTAGCGAACAAACGTGTTTACTCTTTCAGTATGGGCAACCGTGGTAGTGGTGCATTGGGACGGCACGTAATCCAGGTCCATTATCTTGCAAAGCTTTTCTACCCAGAGACGTTCAGGGACCTAGACGTGGAAGAAGTGGGCAATGAGATTATGGGATACCTCTATGGAGTGGATGGATTGTACACGGAGATGGCCGAAGAACATAACTTCTACAGGTGGAACTGAGGGGGTTAAAACGATGCGTGAAATATTCTCGAGCATATTGGTATCGTTTGCGTTATGCTTGTTGCTAATTGTTACGCCCGTTGCTGCAGATGCAAACTCATTTGCCCAAGCGTACAAAGATACGCTTACAGTCTATGGAAACGCCAACATGGACGACATCATAGACGAAAATGATATAGAATACGTTCAGGGGGTCATCGACGGGACTGAAGAGGAAACGCAGTTTGCAGATGCCAACTACGATGGCCAGATCGATGAATATGACATCTCTCAAATCGAGCTGATCATAGCCGGTGAGGAGGACGAACTCGTCATTTTGGACATGGCCAATCGTACTGTGACCGTTCCCCTGCCTGTTGAGAGAATTGTATCCGCTGCGGGTTTCGGTTCTACACGAACGCTGATACAGCTTGGCGCTCAAGATAAAATCGTCGGATGTCGCTATCCTACCTCGTGGTCTGTAATATGGTATGCGGCACCTGAGTTGGAAGGTCTCCCAGATCCCGGCGGGTGGGGGACTAATTTCAACATCGAAGAGGCGGTATCGTTAGAGCCAGATGTCATCTTCATAAGTTCCACATCAAACGCTGGTGAGATACAAAAGAGGTCCGAGGTTCCTACCATTGCCGTTGATAGTGGGGGCGATCTATGGGTCGTCGATGAACTCAGAATTATAGGGGCCATCACAGGAGAGGATGATAAGGCGAGAGATCTGACCGCCTACACCAAAGAAAAAATCGACGAGATTGCAAAAATCACATCAGAAATACCCGACGAAGATAAGCCGCTCGTTCATATTTGCGGATGTGGTGGTGGTAGCGGAGGAGTGGCCACCGTCTGCAGGTGTTGTGGTTCTTCTACGTACACAAAATGGGCAGGTGGTTTAAACTTCAGAGAGTCCACTAGTAATTACCAGGTTTCAAAGGAACAGATCATCAAATGGGACCCCGATATAATCATCATTCATTTTGGAAGCCCCGAGAAGATCGAAGAAGTGGTTTCAGATCCCGTTTTGCAAAATGTAAATGCCGTAAAGAATGGGAGGGTTTACTCCACCAGGCTTGGATGGGGCCCGGGAGGTGCATTGGGTCAAGGCCTAGTCAATGTGTATTATCTTGCAAAGCTTTTCCATCCTGACGAGTTCGGAGATTTAGACATAGAAAAAGAGGGAAACGAGATTATGGAACACCTCTATGGCGAGGACGGGATGTACACAGACTTCTCCGAAGAATATAACTTCTACAGATGGGATTGAGAGGGTTAAAACGATGCAAAGAAGTATTCTCGTTCCTTTTTTGTAACGTTTGAGGCTCACCTCGCCCCCCCAACCTTTTCCTGGTGTTGAAAATAGAGCTAAAACCGAAATTAGACCGTGGGAGCATCTCTGCCCTTCTCTACATTTTATGTGGCCCCTTCATGCTGAGCCGTTTCAAAAAGCTCAGTTAACCTCGGCTCAAATGTGATGCTAAATATTTAAATGTAATAAATCTTTATATGATTCTTATAGCTATTAAATACCTGCACATATTCAAATAAAAGATATTTTATCTATCAAACAACCCTAATTTGGTCGATATTTATTTATATACCATAGTTCAACATACTTTTTTAAAGTAAAGTTATGTGGTGTTAAAGTGAATATCAAACTAACTTGTGTTCCATTATTCTTATGCTTGTTGCTGGTCATTATGCCCTCATTTGCATATGGTGATTCGTTTACTCGGGCATATGAAAATACGTTAACAGTTTATGGAAATGCCAATTTGGACAATGTCATTGACGAAAATGACGTAGAATACGTTCGAGGGATAATCGACGGCACAGGAGATGAAACTCAGTTTGCAGATGCAAACTACGATGGTCAGATCGATGAAGATGACATCGCTCAAATCGAGGCGATAATTACAGGAAACGAAACAGAGCTCACCCTTTTGGACATGGCTGGCCGAGCGGTTACAGTTCCCAGGCCGATAGAGCGAGTGGTATCGGCCGCGGGTCTTGACAGCACGAGAGCCCTCGTATATCTTGATGATGAAGACAAGATCGTGGGGATTGGCATGTACAGCACCACCTGGTCTCCGATAAATTATGCAGCACCTGAACTTGCAGATGTGTCCGTCGTCGGCTCCAGCGAGCTGAACATAGAGCAAATCGCGATATTGGACCCTGACGTTATATTTGTGGGAACTAGTGCGAATCTCGACGAGATCCAAGAGAAAACACATATCCTCACTGTCGGGGTTTTGTCGGGAATTGACAGTTGTTTGGCTTTCGACATGCTCAGAACGGTAGGCTGGGTCATGGGAAGCGAAGATAGGGCTGAAGAGCTGATAGCTTACGCCGACGGAAAACTATCCAAAGTTACAGACATCACTTCAGAGATTCCTGACGATGAAAAGCCGAGAGTATACTCTTGCAGCGGCCTTCACGAAGGAATAACGACTGCCCTTAGCTACAAGCTCGTCGTCGAAGCTGCAGGTGGCATCGATGTTGCACCTGAGCTTGCAAATTACGGAAAGACGAAGGTCTCAAAGGAGAATATCATTGATTGGAACCCCGATGTCATCATCGTTCACAACGGAGATCCAGCCGAGATTGAAGCCGTTTTGTCAGATCCGGTTTTGCAGAATGTAAACGCCGTGAAGAACGGGAGCATATACCCCGTGAAGATAGGCCTTGGCGGGAAGGGCATTCTAGCGCAGTCCGTCACCCAGGTTCTTTACCTCGCCAAGCTCTTCCACCCGGACGAGTTCGGCGATTTGGATGTGGAAGAAGAAGGCAACGAGATTTTAAAGACATTTTATGGAGTTGACGGTCTCTATACAGATCTTGTAAATGAGTTTCAGCTTTACCGATGGGAATGACGAAGGTTGGTTCGAAAAGGGATGATCGTCAGATGATGCTAAGATTCGAGGATGGGCGCATTTGACCACCTCTGCTCGAATCTCAAAATAACTTTATTGATCAGGAGATGGAAACTACGGCCGAGATAATAAACTGGAACGAGCTTCGAAAGATGGCAATGTCTGGTTTTCGCCACGGAAGGCGAGACGAAGACCCTGTCAAAGCCTGGGACAAGAGGGCGAAAAAGTTCAACGAACATGCAATGCGCCAAAAGGAGCGAACCGAAAAACAGATTGCTAAACTACATCTGAATCCGGAATATACCGTTTTGGACATTGGTGCAGGCACCGGCAGGCTCTCGATTCCCATCGCCAAGCAGGTGAAAAGCGTAACCGCCATAGACCAATCCAGTGGGATGCTTTCCCAATTAGAAGAGAACATGCAAAAAGAAGGAATAAACAACATTACTTGCCTTCAAAAACGGTGGGAAGATGTCGTAATAGGTCAAGACATCGAGCCACAAGACGTGGTCATAGCATCTCACTCTCTTGGAATGTTCGATCTACGAGAAGCGCTCGATAAGATAGATACCACTGCAAAAAAGTACGTCTACATTCTGCAATCCGCAGGCCCAAACCCCAGGATGAGTCAAGAAGATGACGACGCAAAACTCTGGAAAGACATCTTTGACCAGAATAAACGTCACCATGGATGGGGGCATTGGGATTACATCCTGCTCTATAACATCCTGCACGACATGGGGATATATGCCAACGTAACGATCGAAGATTCTGAATTTGAACATTGCTACGATGATCTGGAAGACGCAGTGAATAGCTGGTCTGAGATGTACGATATATCAACAGCTAACACAGATCTGTTAAAAGAACGTCTCTCTTCCATCTTAAAAGAAAATGGCGAAGGAAAGCTCTGTTACAAGCGCAAGTCCAAGAATGCGTTGGTCTGGTGGCAGAAACCTACAAAAAATGAAATCTAGACCGTGGTGATTTTTGTGGACTTGAACTTTTCTTTATTGGCAGGAGCACTGTTGGTGGTTTTCATCTTGATATTTTCTGTGAAGATCACCAGACAATACGAACGAGCAGTTGTTTTCAGGTTTGGAAAACTCCTAGGTGAGAGAGGCCCCGGCCTTTTTCTGATAATACCGATCGTTGACAGAATCGTCAAGGTGGACCTGAGGGTTCGAGAGCTGGACGTTCCAAGGCAGACGGTGATAAGCAGCGACAACGTCAGCGTCGACGTCGACGCTGTCATCTACTACAAGGTTACAGACTCGACCAAGGCGATAGTGGAAGTTGAGGACTACGGAGCGGCAACGGCGCTTCTCGCCCAGACGACCCTGAGAGACATACTCGGCCAGAACGAGCTGGACACGATCCTCTCCAACAGGGATGAGCTGAACACGGAGATTCAGGCGATCTTGGACGAGATGACCGGTCCCTGGGGTATCAAGGTGGTCACAGCCACCTTGAGGGACGTGGCCTTGCCAGAGAACATGCTCCGAGCCATTGCCAGGCAGGCTGAAGCCGAACGAGAGAAGAGGGCCAGGATCATCCTTGCAGAGGGTGAGTATCAAGCGTCCCAGAGGATGAACGACGCCGCCACCCTCTACGAGGAGAAGCCCAGTGCCATGAAGCTGAGGGAGTTTCAGACCCTCACCGAAATCGCCAAGGAGAAGAACTTAATCGTGGTGTCTACGGGATCTGACGGTGCCAGAACTCCCAAGGAGATCTGTGCCACTGCCGGTTTGGCAAAGGCAGTCTCTGAGAAATAGGGATGAAAATAAGCAACCACTGAGGGGGAACGATGACTAAGGCTTTCAGGCGTACTTCATCCCGCACTGGAAAGAAATCCGATGTTCAGAGGGAGTTTGACAAGTTCGTAGGGAAAAAAATATTGTTTATGTTTGCCCTTGTAATCGTGGCCGTGATCCTGGCGGGGGTGAGCGTAACTTTCGGCCCTTTGGACATCACCATATTAGAAGTATACGAGGCCATAATTCAGCGAATTCTGTCCACTGACCTGGGCATGGACGAGCTCACAGAACTGGTCATATGGAACATAAGGCTTCCAAGGATCATGTGGGGCCTCACCGCCGGTTTTGGTCTGGGAGTTGCAGGGTGCATCATGCAAGCTGTGCTCAGAAATCCCCTGGCAAGCCCATTCACTTTGGGCATATCTGCTGGTGCCAACTTCGGCGTGTCTTTGGCCATAATTCTGGATTTCGCCCTATTCGGTGGGATGTATGCCGTTATCGGAAACGCATTCGTCTTTGCCTTGTTGACCTCGATGATCATCATAGGAATCTCTGCCGTAAAAGGCGGGACTGTGGAGATCTTAATTCTCGCTGGGATTGCCTTGAACTACGTATTTCGGGCTGTCAGTGATCTTTTCAAGTACTTTGCAACCTATGAGCAGAAGGAGGCCACTCAAGCGTTTGGCCAAGGCGACTTGGGCACCTTCGGCTGGAGCGAACTATCGCTCGTCGCTTTGATAATTATCCTGAGCATGATTTTGGTGGCACCCAAATTGAGGGACCTGAACATAATGACCGCAGGCGATGAGACTGCCAAGAGCCTGGGGATCGATGCAGGACATCTCAGAATATTTGTGATGATAGTCTCCAGCTTTCTTGTAGCAAGCGTGGTGGCTTTTGTTGGGCCCATCGGATTTGTAGGGCTTGTTGGACCCCACATGTCCCGCATGATCATCGGTTCAGATCACCGGTTTCAACTTCCGGCGTCCGGCCTTCTGGGATCTATAATATTGGTCTCCTCAGACATTCTCGGAATGAACATAATCCCTCCCATAATCATCCCTGTGGGAATTATGACTTCCATTCTGGGAGTGCCGTTCTTCTTCTATCTGATAATGACGAGAAGGAGGGAATACTGGTAACATGATGATCAAGCTACAGATCAGTGGACTGGTTTTCGGCTACAATAGCGTTCCAATTCTGAACGATATCTGCATGGAAGTGGCACCTGCCAAGTTGCTCAGCATCGTGGGACCAAACGGCACCGGCAAATCCACGTTGCTCAAATGCGTCGATCGGGTGCTTAAACCTCAGCGAGGAAGCATCCTATTGGACCGTAAAGAGGTCATGAAAATGGACCACATGGAGATCGCAAGACAGGTTGGGTATGTTCAACAAAATGTAAAACGGAGCTTCCCCACTACGGTCTTCGATACGGTGATTATGGGCCGAAGACCTCATCAGGGCTGGCATACCAACGAGGAGGATTACGAGATCGTTTGGGAGATACTTGAGCTTCTGGACATCGATCAATTCGCTTTGAAGTACTTCAACGAGCTAAGTGGAGGTCAACAACAGAGGGTGCTGATAGCGAGAGCTCTCGCCCAGGAGGCGAGCGTTTTGTTGCTGGACGAGCCCACTTCTAATTTGGACATAAAGCGCCAGCTTGAGGTTATGGATATAATACAAGATCTAGTGAGAAAAAACAGGATTACCGCCATAGTCGCCATTCACGATCTCAATTTGGCGTCACGATATTCGGATCGAATGATCATGATGAAAAATGGGAGGATCATTGTGGCCGGAGATCCGAGGGAAGTTTTGACCGCTGAGAACATTGAGGCAATCTATGGCGTCGAAGTTGCCATAACAACCAAATCTGATGCGCCTTATGTCGTCCCTTTGAAACCGATTAAGACGAATAAAGTCAAGCACCACAGAAACGACTTTTTGGCCAGAAGAAAGAAAAAAACCTCCCCCCTCGACCGGATTTCAGATAACCTTTCAGAGCGTTTTGGTCAGGTGAAAGTTCTGAAGTGAACGGTTGAGTGAAACGACAAATCCACATACTCAGCGTCAAATGTACAATAACATATAACTTTTAAGTTTATAACTTTTAAGTTGGGGCGAAACGAGATGAAATTAGATGACATATCCTTGAAGGGAAAATGCCTCCGATTGAGCGAAGTCGTCGAAGGTGTGGCCCTTCCCAAAACTGCCAACGCTCAATATCCCGGAGCACCCTGTGCCTTTCGGTTTGTGGCGGGAATCATACCGTTGATCAAAAACTCCTATGGCCTGCTTTTGGGCCCTGCCATCTGTCTTTACAATGCCAAGTTGACCTCTAACATCAGGTCTTTAACCTCTGATCCTCGACCGAACAATTTGCTATTTCTAACGTATTCCCAAGATGACGTAATATTTGGATTTCATGAGAAGGTAAGAGAGGCCATCTTGGAAGTGGATCATAAATATCATCCTGAGGTATTGTTCTTGGTCACAACCTGTTTGCAAGAGATAGTCGGTGAAGATTTCGATGCCTCAATAGAAGCGATTCAAACGGAAGTTAAGGCTAGGTTGTTGGTGATACATACCGATAATTTCACATGTGAGGATGCCACTCCAGGCATTGAGAACGTTTTCATTTCATTATCTGAGCTGATGGAACCTCAAAAGGTGGAGAAAAACTCAGTCAATTTATTGGGTTTGTGGACACCAATGGCCAGAAATACGGAGCTTTCAAGGTTGCTGGAATCTGCAGGAATAAAGATCAAAAACGTGATCCCCTCTTATTGTACCCCAAAGGATTTAACCTGCGCTCCAGGAGTTTCGCTCAACATCGCCTTGGACCGTTTTGCTTTGAAGCTAGCCGAAAAGATGAACGAAGAATTCGGTACGGAGTACGTATATTGTGAGAGGCCCTATCAACCGGATTCCACTGAGCATTGGTATCAGAAGATGGCCAATGCCTTGGAGATCGACTTGGATACGGAAATAAAAGAGCTGAGACGAGAAACTGAAGAGTTGATGTATCAGGCAAAGGGTCGTTTCTCTGGTAAGAGCTGCGCCATTTCTGGAAATCCGGGAAGAACCTTTGATCTAGCTTGTCTTCTTGTACATTTGGGCCTTGAGCCAAGGGTGATCATGCTTCACCAAATGTTTCCAGGAGATTTATCAGACGCTAAAAGGCTTTTGGCCATGGGGGCAGATCCTCTGATCTTCAGAGGCGATAACTCACTTCAAACAGAGAAACTGCTATCCACGCTTAAACCAGATATATGCATAGGCCACATGGATTCTCGGGTTCTGGCTCATCTGGGAATTGAATCCTGCGTGTTGTTCTCATCGAACTTCAAGTTGGGTTTTGAAGCCACGAATGAGGTTTTGCGTCTGTTGATTAAAGGACCTGCAAGTTTTGGGGCCTTGAAGTACAAAGAGAAGTTGTTGGCCAATAGGGTGATCTAAAGTGGATCTGAAGTTGAATAGTTATCCTGTACCTTCTGATTACTTCGGGGTTTTGTGGGGTCTTTCTGGCGTTGAAGATCTTTTAATTTTGGAACACGGATCTACAGGGACTTGTAGCTACAACGTCGTCAATTACATGATCATGAACAAACAATCCCCCAAAGGCAAGCTCTTTTCCAGCGGCATGGACGAAGATGACGTAGTTATGGGGCGCGAAGAAAAGATAGTCGAGGCGGTCAAAGAACTGGATCAGACTTACCATCCCCAGATCATCGCCTTGGTGGCAACGGGGGTGACTTCGGTAATCGGCCTGGACTTGGAGGGCATAATCGAGGAAATCCAGCCACAAACCAAGGCCAAGCTTTTGTCCTTTTGTCATGGGGGTTTTGCAGGAGATTACACATTGGGGATTAAGGAAGTCTTCCGCACTTTGGTAGATAATGTGGTAAAGGAACCTCAGGCGGGAAGCCCATTCTTGGTAAATATAATAGGTCCCACAATCGACTCGTTTAACAACGTCTCAGATTTGGCCGAGCTAAAACGAATGTTGAAGCTGTTGGGTGCAGAAGTTAATACGGTTTTTACCAATCATACAGACGTAGAGGAGATCGAAAACATGACCTCTGCCTCTCTGAACTTGGTCACGAGAGACATTGGCTTGGAAGCGGCCAATATTTTAAAGGAACGTTTCGGGATTCCTTACATCTATGGTCTGCCTTTTGGGGTCAGGGGGACGGTTGAGTGGTTGAAAGATGTGGCCGAGAAGCTAAACCTAAATCTGGACAGAAAGGCTTTGGCCTTTGAGCTCGAACGATACGGATTTTCGATACTGGAACTAACAACGCACTTGCAGAGCATCGACCATTTGAGAGCGGTGATATCCTGCCCTTACGACTACGCCTTGGGATTGACCAAGTTCATGCAGAAAGAATGGGGGATAGACCCCTCTCTTGTGGTGTTGCCAAACATTCCTGATGATCCAGAATTCCGGGAGGAATTCAGCAGGTTGGGCCTATCCGACGTTTTAATCGAGCCCGATACTGCGACCTTGGAAGAGGTGATGGCCAGAATCGATCCTCAACTGATCTTCGGAAACTCCTATGACCTTCACATCGCAAAGAAGGTTCCCATCAAGATGCATGCTGCCTTTCCGGCCTTCGATTACGTTTATCGGTTTGATGGCACCCCCTTCGTGGGGTTCAGAGGGCACGCTTACCTCACACAGACTTTCGTCAATTTGCTCAACCAAAATCCAGAGGTGTTCCGAAATTGAAAAAAATTGCAATATACGGCAAGGGCGGAATCGGAAAATCCACCACTACGGGCAACGTATCTGCAGCCTTGGTCAATCTAGGGTACAAAGTGATGCAAGTAGGATGCGATCCAAAGGCAGATTCCACAAGCATGTTGATGAGTGGAAGGCCTGTGCCTACCATATTGGATACATTGAGGAACAAAAATAATGGTGAGGTAACCCTTAATGATATGGTCTTTCAAGGTTTTGGAGGCGTGTTATGTGCAGAATGTGGGGGCCCAACACCTGGTGTGGGATGTGCAGGCAGGGGGATTATAGCCTCTTTCGAGAAGCTGGAATCTTTGAAGGCTTACGACATTTATCAACCTGATATTGTATTTTATGATGTTTTGGGGGACGTCGTATGCGGAGGGTTTGCCATGCCGTTGCGGAAAGGGTATGCTGAGGAGGTTTATATCGTAACTTCTGGGGAAAAGATGTCACTTTTTGCTGCCCGAAACATCGCCAAGGCCGTGGATCAGTTTAAAGGACGGGGTTACGCCCAGTTGAAGGGCATAATTCTCAATTCGAGGGGCGTCGCAAACGAATCTGAGTTGGTGAAAAAAACCGCCCAAGAGATCGACACTGAAGTTGTGGCTGAGATCCCCCGAGATCCCACTATTCAAGCCTGTGAAGACAAGAACATGACCGTAATCGAGGGGGCTCTTGATTCACCGTTAGCGAAAATATACGGAAAATTGGCCCAAAAAATCATGGATTAAACAATTTTAAGGCAACTTTCCAACATATTTTTAACAAAATGGTCGTATATGTGGGGAATTGAAACACACCAACACAAGATTAATATGTTTTAATTATCATCTATGCCAATCATTTTCGGCACAATTTCATAATCTAGTTATGAAACAAAATACAATAACCTTACATGAGATATTTATAATTTCGTGCAATGTTATTTAAACATCAATCTTTATAACTTTAATTGTCACCCATCATATATTAAAAATTTTCTGAATTCGGTAACGAATAT
>Ga0272442_10007258_pt1 | contig 14374 bp, 13 predicted proteins | sample SSMForm2O_FD_200262 | JGI IMG/M metagenome (GOLD analysis project Ga0272442, IMG submission 200262) | Marine sediment archaeal communities from Little Sippewissett salt marsh, Falmouth, MA, United States - SSM-Form-2O | ecosystem: Environmental > Aquatic > Marine > Wetlands > Sediment ...
AAATATATGACCAACGTCTGTTAATCTGTGAGTGATTTCTGATGAGTATAGTAGATTTGACGTCTATGGGTGAATCTCAGGCTGAACTGAGGACGGAAATTAACGACCGACTATCTCGACTTCAAGACGAGGTTTCAGATTATTGTTTTCAATGCGCTAAATGTACTTCTGGTTGTGAAGCTCATAAACTTTTGGAATTGGAGCCACATAAGATTGTCGCATTGCTCAAACGTGGACTGATTCATGAATTGGTTAATTCTGATGTTATCTGGACTTGTATGAGCTGTTTTAAGTGTAGGGAGCGATGTCCACAGAAAATTGCACCTGTTGATATTTTATTTGCTTTGAAGAACATGGCTGTTGCAAGCGGTAAGCAGATTCCAGGTAAATATACAGGTATGTTGCAGTCTATTCTTTCTATTGGGCTGATCCAAGATATACAAAGCGTTACAACTCGTGATAATAAAACAAACAACCGAGAGCATCTTGGTTTACCTGCGATTTCTAAACCTGTTGACACTGCAAAGTTCCAGATGGTGTTGTCGAAATTAGCTGTTGAGAAAGTATAAGGGGAGTCTTATGAAAAAATATGCACTTTATCCTGGTTGTGTGATGCCAACGGAACAGTATGCCTATGAATTGTCGATAAGGGAGACGTTTCCATTTTTAGATATAGAACTAATAGATCTCAAAGGTTTTTCGTGTTGTGGTGAGCCGATGAAAAGTGTAAATCAACTTATGACTCTGTATCTTTCTGCACGTAATCTTGCGATTGGTGAGAAGCAAGATCTTGATTTATTTGTCCCATGTCCAATGTGTCACCTAGCTCTAAGTGAGTGTAAACGTGTTCTCAGCAGTGACTCTGATATGATGAAGAGAATTAATGACATGCTTGTTACTGAAGGTTTATGTTATGGGGGAACTACTGATATAGTTCATACGGTTGATCTCTTGCATGATGTAATAGGCATTGATGAGATTAAGCGACATGTTAAGAAAGATCTTGGGGGCTTGAAGGTTGCAACACACTATGGTTGTCATTTGATTCGTCCTAGTGAGATAGGCCGTCCTGTTGATTCCGAAAATCCGCGGAAGATGGAAAAAATCCTTAGTGTAATCGGCACTGAACCAGTGAATTATGCCGAGAAACTTGATTGTTGTGGTGCACCTATATTAGCTAATCTTCCTGAATCTTCTTTGACTAAAACTGGTCAAAAACTAGTGGCAGTTCAGGAGCAAGGTTTTGATGTGTTTGTTGATGTTTGTCCTTGGTGTCACCGGATGTTTGATTCAAAGCAGGTTAAGGCTGGTGAAACAGTTGCGTCCAGACTAGAGGTTCCAGTAGTTTATCTTACTCAATTACTTGGACTAGCATTTGGTTTTAATAAGGATAAACTTGGGTTGAATTTGAATCTCAGTCCTGTTGATAAATTAAAGATTGGAGATTAATAATATGGGTAATAGAATCGGCGTGTTTGTTTGTCATTGCGGTATAAATATTGCTTCTTCTGTGGATGTTGAAGAGCTTATTAAGTATGCCGCTGATCTTGATAATGTTGTAGTTAGTAAGGATTACAAATATATGTGTTCCGATCGTGGTGCCAAGCTTATCAAAGAGTCTATTAAAAAAAATAAGCTTGATAGTATAGTTGTTGCCTGCTGTTCTCCACGCATGCATGAACATACTTTTCGTGGTGTTGTTGAGGATGGTGGCATTAATGCATTTAATTTAGAAATAGCAAATATCCGTGAACATTGTTCTTGGGTTCATGAAGATAAAAAAGGTGCTACCCGGAAGGCAAAAGCATTGGTTCGTGGTGCAGTAGCTAAAACACGCTTACTGGAATCTTTAGAGCGATCAAAAATTTCTGTTACACCAAAGGCGTTGGTTGTTGGTGGCGGCATCTCCGGCATTCAGGCTTCTCTTGATTTGGCAGAAAAGGATTTTAAGGTTTATCTAGTTGAAAAATTACCTAGCATTGGTGGTCGGATGGCACAACTTGATAAGACATTTCCAACACTTGATTGTTCTTCTTGCATCCTAACTCCTAAGATGATGGAGGTTGCAAATCATCAAAATATTGAGTTGTTTACTTATTCTGAAATTGAGAATGTGGAAGGCAATATCGGTAACTACAAAGTTCTGGTAAAGAGGAAACCAAGGTATGTTGATTTGGATAAGTGTACTGGGTGTGGCGATTGTACCAGTGCATGTCGTTTGAAAGATCGTATTTCTAGTGAGTTTGATATGGGGATGGGAAAACGTAGCGCAATATACATACCGTTTCCACAGGCCATACCATTGAAATGTACAATTGACTCTGAAAATTGCTTGATGATTACTCGTGGCAAATGTGGTAAAGGGCCTCTTTGTGTGGAAGCATGCCAAGCTGATGCTATTGACTTTAAGCAAAAAGAAGAGAGTGTAGAGCTTGATGTCGGCTCAATTATTGTTTCCACAGGTTACAATTTGCTGGATCCATCTAGCGTATACGAGTATGGCTATGCGCGTTATGACAATGTTATTACAACCCTTGAGATGGAGCGATTAATCAGTTCATCAGGTCCCACTAAAGGAGACATATTATGCCCATCTAATGGAGAAAAACCAAAAAGCATAACGTTTATTTTATGCGTTGGATCCCGAGATGAAACCTCTTGTACATGGTGTTGTCGTATCGGTTGCATGAGTGCATTAAAGCAGGTTTATCTCATAAAGGAAAAGCTTGGTGATGATTTAGAAATAAATGTGTGTTATACAGATATTCGCTCTTTTGGAAAGGGTTATGAAGAATTCTATCGAAAGATTAGAGGGCAGAATACTAACTTTTTTAGAGGAAAACCTTCTGATGTGAGAAAGGCAGAAGATCATCTCAAGATGGATGTTTTTGACACGATGACTAGCAAGCTCTTTGAAATAAATACGGATATGGTGGTTCTTGTTCCTGAACTAGTGCCAAGATCTGATGCTGATGAATTTACCAGGGTTCTTCATTTGTCTCAAAGTGCCGATGGTTTTTATCTTGAGGCGCATCCTAAACTTAGGCCAATGGATACATTTACTGATGGTGTTTTCCTTGCTGGGTGTTGTCAGGGTCCGAAAGATATTCAGGATTCAGTGTCGCAGGCAAGTGGTGCTGCTAGTCGTGCTGCAAATATTTTATCCAAGAAGGAACTTGAGGCAGAACCACAAATTGCTTGTGTAGATGATGATGTGTGTTCTGGTTGTGGTACTTGTGTCTCTGTTTGTGCATATAATTCAATAGAACTGGTAAAAGAGGAAGATGGAAAATCACATGCAAAGGTTATCGAGGGGTTATGTAAGGGCTGTGGTTCATGTGTAGGTGCATGTCCATCCGGTGCAATTCAACAACGTGGTTTTAAAGATAATCAAATTCTCCCCATGATTGAAGAAACCATATGATTGGATTTTATTAAAGAAAAAGATACTGTGGAAAAATAGTTAGTTAAAGAGTTAATAAATAATACAGAAATAGGCTATTTGAAAAAAAAATCATAAATAAGTCAATTTATAAACAGTATAATCATCAAGTAATAATGTTACAAAAGAAAAAATGAAGGGGTGGAAAAAGGGATTTGAAAATTATTAGATGGCTCTAAAATGAATATTTTAACGTTCAAAAAGTAGTTTTAGTAAAGATAATAAACATTGAAGTGTTGCATAATATTGAAAAGGTTGGTGCATAAATAGCAGGTATTTAAAACGCTGCTGGCAGATAATTATTATATTAAAAACCTGTTAGTGTACTTATAATTAGGAGGAAAGACATGGCATATTGTGCGAAATGTGGAGAAAAAAATGAAGATGATGCAAAATTTTGCAGTAAATGCGGTGATTCTTTAACCGGTTCAAAAAAAGACTATGAAAAGGAATGGGAAGATCGTTGTGAGGAAGATTGCGCAGGTGGAAAGCGTGGTAGACCTCCTGTATTTTGGGGTATTATTGTTATTCTTGTTGGTCTATGGATTATCTTTGAGTTGATTATGCCAGAAACTGAATTAGCAAATAATTTACCAAGTTGGCTTATAAATTTTGAATGGTGGTGGCTTATCGGATTAATTATTGCAATAGCCTTTATCATCACAGGTATTAGAATTATTGCTCGAAAATAATATCAATACACTTTACAAGTTTCACTGCAGCTTTCACAGATCCTTGTGTGTTGCCAGTTTGAGAGGTGAATCCGGGTATCTAAAAATAGAAACGAAATGATTACACCTAGAATTCCATAGATCTTATTTCCTGTAATTTCAAATATACTTATGGTAACTAGAAGGAAACTTAAAACCAGAAAAATATTACATATGATATGGACAACTGCATGTCTTATTGGAAGCATTATTTCTACACACGCTAGTCCAATTATGATTAAACCAAGAAAGGTAATATAATAAAATCCAGTTGCCGTCTTTTCTCTAATAATAACTATATATATAATCGTCAGGACAATTGATACTATTGACCCTATTGAAAGACCAAGACAACCTGCACACAAAGTTTTATTTTTTGTTTCAATCGTATGACCATGAAAATTGCCGCAATCTGGATGATGACCCTTGTATTTTCTAACTGTTTGTTTAGATTTTTTACTATTTGAATCAGTATTTTTATGTTTGTTTAATCTTCTGAACCATCGAGGAAATAATGCCAGTGAGATGCCAAATATACAGCTTGTAATAAACGCCCCACCAACGAATAATTTGTCATACACTCCAATGGTAGTTGTGTTTAAAGGACTTAAAAAAATCAATATCAAAATTAGAAATGCTGCAGAAATTGAAAGAATGATGTAATATAATATATACTTATTTTGTTTCAAATTAAACTCCTGAATTTTTTTAGCACATGCTGTCCAGCCATATGACGGTACAGTGTTCTTTTAAGCTTGTTTTTTGAAAATACTCCGGCTATATTCTTTAAATAGGATCCATAAAACGTATGATAACATTTCCATAGCTCTTGTTGAACCTCTTTTCTTGTTAGGGTTTCAGTTGGCATTATTGCATGCGCCATGTCATAGTTCGCATAATTTGAGTCTTCTATCCATCCATTTTTCTTTGCAGTTTGATAATATACCGTGCCCGGAAACGGTGTAAGAGCAGTATATATCGCAAAATCTGGTTCTATATCTATCGAGAACTGTTTTAGACTGTCTATGGAGTCCACCGTGTCCCGTCTAGCACCAATGACAAACATTGCATGTGAGAATATATCGTTGTCATTCAGAAGTTTCATTGCTGTATATGCATCTTGTGCACATGATCCCTTTTTAAATTCTTGAAGTGTAACGGTTGAATCAGTCTCAACACCACACATAACCCAGTAATTACCGACATCACGTAGTTTTGAAACCAACTCAGGATTTCTTGCAACATCATCAGTTCTTGCCTGTAAAAAAAGCATAATTTCTTCTTTACATTTACGATGTTTTAATTCTCTATATAATGCCTTTCCCCGCAGATAATATTTGAAATGATCATCAGTGAGCCAGAGAAAGACACCCCCATATGTTTCGTTGAGATGTTCAATTTCATCAGCTATACGTTTTACTGATTTTGTTCTCCAAACACCGTCCCAGTGCTTCCATTGTGTACAAAATGTACACCTATGATCGCATCCTCTTGCCCCTTCCAATATCATATATCTAGTGTTTCTTCCAGCCATCATAGTAAAATGATAATGCTTAATGTAATCTTCAATGAGATGATATGCAGGATAAGGTAGACTGTCAAGGTTTTTAATAAGTGGACGTTGTGGTGTATGAATGATTTTTTCTTTATGTCTAAATGATATACCTTTTACTTTCGCTATGTTTTTTTCATTGTTTAAAGTCTTGATTAATTCTACAAGTGTTAACTCACCTTCCCCCCTTACAATGATGTCAATTTCAGGGAAATCAAAGAGTGATTCCTCTGGAACAAATGAGAAATGTATGCCACCAACAATTGTAATAATATCTTCGCTTACCTTTTTTGCTATCTCTGAAGTTCGTGCACATGAATATGCAGTACTTGTAAATCCCGAGCTTAATACTATTGATGGTGAACATGATTCAATATATTTTTCAAGATTTACCCAGTCCATCCTTTCTGCTTGACAGTCGAGTATATCTATCTTTATATCTGGTAATTCTCGTTCTATGTATGCTGCAAGTATAAGTAGTGATGTAGGTGGTGGAAGATATTCCCCCATTACAAACCAGTAATTTTTTGGTGGTTCAACAAACAATATTTTTGATACTCTCATCATTCCCCATTTTAGATATAATTCAGTAACTGTTAAAATATATTGTTATCAAAAAAACAACTATTATGCTTGATCCTAATTGGTTGCACAAGTTTTTCATAGACTGTTATTTTTCAAGAATAAGTGTGCGTTGTTTCAAATTCTTGTGAGAATTTAATGAGACCAAATAGGACATTTCCGTTTATGTTACCTCGAATACTTAGATCGAAATTACCTTCAGTTATAGCGTTTTTAATCACATCTACAGATGCATCTGCTAAACCACTATAATATATGGTTACTAATACATCCTTTTCACTTTTAGCTCGTGCAGATATAAATACATTGGAAAAATCACCTTCTCCAACATAGTTATCCTCGATATAGATGTCAAACGTGGATGAAAGTCCAGATATATATTGGTCAGTTGGATTGTATATATCTGTATCTAGTTTCAGTTTAAAAGAGGTGAATTTTACATCTGTAATATATACATCATTTATGGTGACTTCAACACTACTCATGGCTGAAACATCAGCATAATAAATATAACATAAAAAAACTGAGGCCGATAAGATTATCGCTAGGATGATTGTAAACATTACATTTTTTCCAATCATTTTTATCATTATACTTATAATTTATGTCCATATATCAATAATTTCTATGTTTTTACTGTTACAATTTGGACATTTTATTCTTTTTTCCTTTTCTCCAAAGAAAAGAGTCCTGCAATCCTTACATCTATATCTTATCATTTATTATATTTTCAATTATTGAATGACGTTCATTCTTGATTGTGTAGGTATTTTGCTATAGTTTCATCTTACAATCATAACAGGGCAAGAAGCATGATGTGCGACATTCTCAGTAACACTACCTAAGAAGATCCTTTCAAGAGCAGTCGATCCTTTACTTCCAATTACAATCAGATCATCCTTTTCGGCTTGTTTTATAATCTCCTCGGCTGGGTGGCCTTCTACTAGTTTTTTTGAAACACGAACTCCCATTTTCTCTCCCATTTTTTCTATTTCATCAAGATAAAGCTGCCCATTTTTCTTGAGAAATTTGTGCATTTCGTCATAGGATATTGCATTTTGATATCCATAGAGACCTGGTAAGCTAGGTGTATTTATTACATGTATTGCTACAACTTCCAAACCGCTAGTTTTTGCAAGAATAAGAGCTTTTTTTCCTGCTTTTTTCGCTATTTTAGACCCATCGATTGGTAATATTATCTTTTTAAATTCATTCTTCATTAAATTGTTTAATTCCGTACTTGAACTTAAAAGTTTCTGAAAATGGTCAATTTTGCAACTTTTTTTGCATATAATGGAAAAACCATAGTTTTATCAAATTGACTACTTAAATCAGATTTAGCTTATTTTTCATTGTTTCAAGCCAAGAGGGTAAACCTTCAAGAGTTCGAATCATTGCATTTTTAGAAAACAATTTCCTGTATTTTGTGTTACAGTTAACTCGCCCTTCAAGATTTTTCTTGATTGTTCGACATAGATAACCTCCTTTTCTGTCCCAGTCGGTAAGGATAATTACATCTGAATGTTCTTGAGCAATCTTATCACAAAAATCTATAAGTGATACTCCAGCATTAACACTGATGATTGACCCAGTGATATCAAGTTTACGAAGAGCTTTGATGTCCTTATCTCCTTCCACGACAATGGGGATGCTCTTGTTTTCATCCTGCAACTCTACAAGTACTTTTTCAAGGTTCTCAAAGGATTTTTTATAATTCATTTGAAGCTTCCTTCAATTTTTAAACAATATTTTTTTAATATATCTATAATAATAAGTGTTTTTTCTCTATTATGCCCATCAGTATCTATGAAAGTTGAAAAAAGAAGAAAAAGGAAACATGCTGTTTTGCTACTAACCATTCGATTTTTAGTAATTTTATTGATAGCTTTTCCATTTCCTTTCTAGATCCGAACTTTGTACGGTGTCCATAATATATTTAGCGTATTCCTCACCGGTTGAACCATCAGATCGACCAGTCAGTTTTAGTTTCTTCTCAAACTGACTACAGATATCAAGTGCCATTTCAAGTTTCTTAGACTTCTCAGGATAACCAATATGATTCAATAGCATAGATGCACCTTTAATGATACTGGATGGATCAGCATACTGTGCTCTACCTTCATCAACCATACGAGGAGCGCTTCCATGTATAGCCTCAAACATAGCATATCTCTTTCCAATATTAGCACTACCAGCTGTACCTACACCACCCTGTATCTGCGCTGCCTCATCAGTACATATATCACCATATAGATTTGGAAGTACCATCACTCTAAACTGGGATCTTCGAGATGGATCGATAAGCTTAGCAGTCATAATATCGATAAACCAGTCATCCCATTCTACATCTGGATAGTCTTTTGCAATCTTTTCTGCCATGTTCAGAAATTTCCCATCAGTGGTTTTAACAACATTTGCCTTTGTAACAACCGTAACCTTGTTTATTTTGTTCTTTTTTGCATAGTCAAAAGCCAGACGAATAATACGCTCTGCACCCTGGGTTGTAATAACCTTGAAATCTACGGCCAGATCATCTGTGACATTAACACCTCTACTTCCAAGGACATAAGCACCTTCAGTGTTTTCTCTGAAGAAAATCCAGTCTATATTATGTTCTGGTACCCTTACTGGGCGAACATTAGCAAAAAGATCAAGTGCGCGTCTCATGAACACGTTTGCACTTTCAATGTTAGGCCATGGATCACCCTTCTTTGGTGTTGTAGTCGGTCCTTTTAAGAGCACATGACATTTCTTAATTTCTTCTAATACGTCATCGGGTATTGCCTTCATTACCTTAGCTCGATTTTCAATGGTAAGACCCTCAATTACACGAAACTCGATCTTCCCATCTTTCACCTCATCTTCAAGGAGAAATTCCAAGATTCTATGAGCATGTTTACAAATAAATGGACCTATTCCATCTCCACCAACAATTCCTATTATAATAGGTTTCAAAGTTCTGTAATCTAACCAGTCCTCACCAGCTTTCATATGTTCTATACGTTCAAGCTGTTCGATAACTATCTTACCAAAGTGCTCTTTTGCTTTTTCCAAAGTATTTTCATCTACCATAATTACATCTCCCATCATATTTCTATTTCACCACCTCAGGTTTATCCGGCATCATATATGCAATATCATCCCACGGATGTCTATACAATCCACTTTTCAAACGCTTCTGGTCCATAATATGTCCCATAAAACCTATACTTCTTCCAAGAACGAAGAGAGCATTCAATATTCCTAGGTCTACAAACTCCCGTACCTCTTCTCTTGAATAACCAATTCCACGTAGCATGTCACAGCATAACACTCCAATGCATCCATCTACATTTAGTATCAAATTGTTTCTTTTGGATGTGGTGAGTTTCTCTATTTCTAGAGCATAATCAAGCGTCTCTGTTTTTGGGAAGTTTTTCTTCGCATATTCCTTCATTATTGTTACACGGATATCAGGGTTTGTTACTGATTTAATCCTATGACCAATACCTTGAATATTAACGTTTTTGCTTTTCATATCTTTTACCATGAACTCAGGCGTTTTACCGCTGTAAAGATATTGCGTGAAATGATCCGCTGAGCCCTGAACAGCACCACCGAATCGCGGTCCAATAGTAAGTAAACCGCTTACAAGGGAAGATATTAGATCTTTACCTGCTCGAGCAGTTACAATCGCATTATGTGCTCCAGATACTGCAGGTCCATGATCAGCCGTTAGAAGTACAACTCTTTCCAGGAAACCTGCTGCCCATTTTGGGAGTTTCTTCTTAAACCAGAGCAATCCAATAACACCACCTAGACCATATTCATCTTCGAAAATCTTACTAATGGGAATACCACAATATCTTAATTCTTCACCACGGTCGTCAGATATAGTACTGATAAATTGTGCAGAACGTCTTATTATTCCTTGTTTTAGTGCTGTTGCATAATCAATTGGTATCTTTGGTGGTTCTACATCTGGTTTTGGTTTTATTTTTCCTGCTTTCACTTGTTTATCAAATGTTTGCTTGATTTTCTTATCGAAATCTTCAAACGAATTTGGAACAACAGCACCTGCCTCTTTAAGAGCCTTGTTTTTTTCATCAGATGTCTCACGTGCTGCACCAGCTCTTGCACCAGCATGACCAAACTGAACCTCCGCTGGGAAAACCTTTGAGCACGTTCCAATACACCATGCAACCAACGGTTTTTTTATCTTTCGATTCTTCAGCGCATCAACAACAGCATACTCATCTGTACCACCGACCTCACCTAGCAGAACTATCATTTTTATATCAGGGTTCTTCTCATATCTCGTGATATGTTGAATAAATGTAGATCCAGGATATCTATCGCCGCCAATTGCAACTCCCTCGTATACTCCATCTGTATTACGAGCAATTATGTTGTTCAACTCATTTGAAAGGCCACCTGATTTTGATACATAGGCAACACTACCTGGTCTGTGCAGACGACAAGCAACAATGTTATCAAGCATTCCTGCGGTGTTTCCGATTCTAAAACCTCCACCAGCTATGCCGCCTACTGTTGCAGGTCCGATGATCCATTTTTTCTTTTCATTGGCAATTTTTATAAGTTCTTTTGTTCTCCTTTCAGGAATACCTTCTGCAATAATTGCTACTGTTTGAATGGTTTTGGTTTCTAACGCGTCCTTTGAAGTTTGATAAGCAGATCTAAATGACGCGAAGTTCACCATGACATCTGCATCTTTATGATTTTTGACAGCTTCACCCAGCGTTCTATACATAGGAATCATTGTTTCCTTGGTTCCCCAGAAGCATTTATGGTAACCGCTTCTTGTTGGATTTACAATACACACAACGGAAGGATTTTCTCTCTTACAAATAAAATCAAAGTCAAGCATGCGTTGAATCGCATTTTGTTGATAACCAAATACTATAGCCTTCGTATCTTTATTAAACAGAATGTAATCTGGTCTTTTTTTCAATTTAACCACCTCTCTCAAGCGCCATAGGAACAATTCTTGTCATGTGGGTCTCAGGTCCATAGACTTCGATTGGAACGCCGAGTTCCTCACCCAGCTTCTTCATAATCTTCAACCCCTCTTGATAGTTAGGTCCTCCCCTTCTGACATATATTTTGACATTAGTATCAATAAGTTTTTTCTTGTAATCTTTCAAAGCCATTGTTATTCCTGCAAATGTTTTTGCAACGTCTGTAAAGTTTGCAATTCCTCCGCCAATAATTAAAAACTTAGGTTTACCTTTCTGCGCCTTCTTACGGGTAATAAGATCAAGAATTGTTTTAGCGTATTCGTAAGTTAGATCTCTGCTGGGATTACCACTGTATTCTCCATAGTTTGCAAGTTCATCCTTATATCCAAGATCAACAATTGTATCAGCATAGATGACGCTAGCTCCACCACCGGCAACCATCGTCCAAACCCGTCCTTCTGGATTAAGTACAGTGAGTTTAACTGAAGCACCGGTTTTTTCATCCAGTTCCTTAATATAAAATTCCTCCTTGGAAAGCCTCCTTCCAAATGGTGCAGGGAACGAAAGGTCACCCCATTTACTACTGCACTCAAAATGAGCAGTATCATCTATACGTGCCACAAGGTCTAATGGAACAATATTATTTTTAGAAACAACAAACGGATTAATTTCTAAATAAGCATAACCAAGTTCTCTGTAAAACTTAAACAAACCTTTGATAAATTCTGCAAACATTTTTTTCTTGTCTTTAGGTGTGTCTTTGGGAAGTTTAATTTCGATATTAACTTTATCAATATCTTCCAATACGCCAATATTTATTTCCGCAACTGTATCCCACACGGATTCTATGTCAACACCACCATGATTTGAGAAATAAACAGTATCTCCATCACGATTGCTCTTAATAGCAACATAAAATTCTCCTTCATGATGTACATATGGTTCGATAAGGAAATGCGTGAGTTTATCAGTGACCTTGCCAACTTTCGTATCTTTATTCATTCGTTCCTTTATCCATTTCTTAGCTTCATCAAAACTTGCATTAGCTTTTATAAGACCATGTTTCCCTCGTTTTCCAAAAAGCTGATCAGGTTTAACAACTAGTTTCTCCTTTGTAAGCCATTTATACTTATTGGATAAATCATCCAATTTTGTTTTGGAATCCACGAGGATAACTTTACCTGGATAGCTGAAATCTTTACTTATATACTCAGACCAGTATTTTGCGAGCATTCTTTTTCCATCAAATTCTCTTATACCTCTTTGTGCCATATTTTTTACCTCTCATTTTTTATTTAGCCTGTTTCTTCATATAGGCAAGTGTACCACCTGCCAGTAAAATCATTTTCTGTCTTTCGGAAAGATCATAGGTAACTTCAAATTCTGTTTCTTTAGTTTTATTCTTCACAATAATTGTTTCCCCGTCTTTAAGTCTCTTTTTTATATTTGGTATTTCCAATTCGTCTCCCTGATCAATTCCTCCATAATCTTTCTCATTTTTGAAATTTAGAGGAATTATTCCAAAGTTAATTAGATTTGCATTATGAATCCTCTCAAGAGACTTAGCTATAACCGCTTTTACTCCCATGTACATCGGGCAAAGTGCTGCATGCTCCCTTGAGGAACCTTGACCATAGCTGAATCCAGCTACAATAATATTATGTTTTCCACTATCTCGAATTTTTTCGGCGCGATCATGAAACGAAGAGTCTATAACCTCAAATAAAAACTCGGAATATTTGGGAACATTTGATCTATATTTCATCTTACTTCCAGCGGGTATAATATGATCTGTGGTGATTTTGTCTTCCACCTTAATTGTTACTTCCCCAGCAATCGTTTCTGGCATTGGATCACTTGCAGGCGGGTCGCCAATATTAGGTCCTCTGTATATTTCGATTTTTTCTGGATGATCTGATGGTTTTAGGAACATACTATCATCAATATAGAACCTCTCAGGCATTTTTATATCTGGATATTTTATTCCCATTTTTTCAAGATCTCGTGGATCAGTTATCTTGCCAGTGATGACTGCTGCTGCTGCGGTTTCAGGGCTCACAAGATAGGCTTGTGCGCTTTTCGTTCCAGAACGACCAAGAAAATTACGATTGCTTGTTCTAAGTGTTACTGCATCGGTTTTTGGCGACTGGCTGTTACCTATACAAAAACCACATGCTAATTCTGCAATACGTGCCCCTACGGATATTAAATCATTTAGTGCGCCATCCTGTGCAATATTCTCCAGTACTTGCTTTGATCCAGGTGCTATAACAAAACTTACGTTAGGATGAACTTTCTTGCCCTTTAATATCCTTGAAACAGTCATCAGATCTTTATAAGATGAATTAGTGCAGCTTCCAAGACATACCTGGTCAACTTTCATTCCATCCAATTCTTTAACTGTTTTGATATTACCAGGACTGTGTGGAAACGCTGTGAGAGGAACGATTTCCCCTAAATCAATATCAATTAGCTTGTAATACTCTGCATCAGAATCGGCTTTGAGTTCAACCCAATCTTTCTCCCGATCTTGGGCCTTTAGGAATGCCTTGGTCGTTTCGTCACTTGGAAAGACAGAGGTAGTAACACCACACTCTGCACCCATATTAGTAATCGTTGCTCTCTCAGGTACAGATAGAGTTTTTACACCTTCTCCACAATACTCAAACACACAACCAACATTGCCCTTAGTGGTAAACATCTCCAACATTTTAAGAACAACATCCTTTGCAGCAACCCATGGTTTGAGTTTTCCTTGTAAATTAACCTTAATCACCTTTGGGCAAGTCAGATAAAACGGACCACCCCCCATTGCCACGGCCACATCAAGACCACCGGCACCAATGGCAATCATACCAACTCCTCCACCAGTTGGTGTATGGGAATCACTTCCAAGCAATGTTTTTCCTGGTCTACCAAAACGCTCTAGATGCAACTGATGGCAAATCCCATTTCCAGCACGTGAATAGATAATTCCATATTTTGCTGCTACACTTTGAAGATACTTATGGTCATCTGCATTCTCAAAACCAATCTGAACAGTATTGTGATCAACATAACTAACTGACAACTCTGTCTTGACACGTGGAACTCCCATAGCTTCAAATTGAAGATATGCCATAGTACCAGT
>Ga0272442_10007259_pt1 | contig 14373 bp, 15 predicted proteins | sample SSMForm2O_FD_200262 | JGI IMG/M metagenome (GOLD analysis project Ga0272442, IMG submission 200262) | Marine sediment archaeal communities from Little Sippewissett salt marsh, Falmouth, MA, United States - SSM-Form-2O | ecosystem: Environmental > Aquatic > Marine > Wetlands > Sediment ...
TCACGCCATCGTTGAGCAGTATCCTTTTGATTACGTTTACGGCTCGGTGCATTATCTCGACCGCTGGGCCTTTGATCATCCGGATGGAATGGATATCTGGCAGATATCCGACGTGGATGAGGTCTACCGCCGCTACTATGATCATCTGCGCCAAAGCGCACTGTCGGGATTGTTCGATATTCTAGCCCACGTCGACTTGGTGAAGAAATTCGGTCACCGGCCTTCGGCGGACATGTCGGCTGAAGTCAAGGAAACCGCCGAGGTCTTCCGGGAGACCGGTGTTGTCATCGAGATCAATACTTCGGGTCTGCGCAAGACCGCCAAAGAAATCTATCCAGCTCTCGAGGCATTGAAGATTTATGCCCGAGCCGAGATCCCGATCACCTTCGGTTCCGATGCCCACCGACCGGAAGAAGTGGCCTGGGAATTTGCACAGGCTGCCCGCCTGGCCATAGAAGCCGGTTATCAGAATTACGTACTGTTCAAAGACCGGCAGATCGAACGGCTGATTTCCCTTTCATAGAGGCAGGATTCAAGCAATAAAGGATCGGAGGATTTGAGCACAAACGTCCGGTTCCTTTTGTGACTGTGTGATTGTGTTGTTACTCTAGAGCAGTGACGATTCGATCGTATTTCTCATGGATGAGTTTGCGGTCGAATGTCGCATACTGATCGAGCAGGGCCTTCTGTTCCCTGTCGGTGAAATAATCCAGGCAGGCGGTAAAAAAATGGTTGTCTTCTTTGTCGATGTGTTTGGGATAGAAGTCAACGAGGATTTCCAGGTTACGAATGATTTCATCCAGGGCCGCGAGATTGCCCTGTTCGTAAACCCGGCAGGCCTGATCCAGATGGCGGACATTATGCCGGCCTAGCTGATGTTCTTTGATCAGCTGTTCCATCATTTCGGTGTGTTCGGCTCGCATGGTTTTTCCGGCCAGGGCCCGGAAAAGGATATCTTCTTCTTTGCCATGGTGGCAGCGGTCGGCGTAAACGCGCAAAAAATCGATGCATTGACTCAGCACGGGCACGTCAGCCGCGCGTGAGTTTTTGATGTTGCTGATTTCGCGTCGCATCACGCGCAGCATGCGTTCGATCAGTCGGTGTTCCAGTGATAAAGGTTCGGCGGGATTCATCGCGATGGCACTCGATCAGCGTAGCAGTCCGTTGATAATGAGTTCGACCGCATCATCTTCCGACAGCCCGCGGCTCATCAGAGTTTCAAGCTGTTTGTTATCCACACTGCCGATGGCGGCTTCGTGGGTGATATGGGCTTTGGGGTGTCGGACTTCGACAATCGGCACAGCCGCCGCACGGCCTTGGTCCTGGACGATCTCTTTACAGTCCACATGCCCGCGGGCATACGGAGCGCTGGCGGTCAATTTATTGAAAATTTCCGCCCGGGCCTGGTCCCGGACCGCGATCTTGGAGGTTAAAACGCCACGGGCATGGGCACCGGCCAGATGTCCTGCTTCACGCACCGTGATGACATCATCCCCCCGTCCGTTGATTCGCGCCAGCATATCCAGAGTACTTTCTTCGTCACAGTGGGCTTGGTAATCGATATGGATCTCGCCGACCCTGCCCTTGATGAGTTCAAACTCGGTTTTGAACCGACTGCGGGGCGCCAAATGGACCTCGGCCTTGGGGTAAACCTTAATGCCGCCATTTTGTCCGTGGACATGTTTTTCGAAATACGAATACCGTGCGCCTTCGTTAAGCCGGATATTCGCGTCCATAATGTGCTGGATATCGACGGCATTGGGGAAGATGCAATGGGCCACGATGTCCACGGCCGCGTTTTTTTCAATGACGATCTGCATCAAGATCCGCTGGATTCCCTTTTGGGGCAGCAGGCCAAAACAAATCTGTACGGGTTTGGCGATCACATGATTGGCTCGGACGCGGAGTGCGGCCTTGATTCCATCGCTGAGTTCTTCGACATCACATTCTAAGCCGTCAATCAGCCGGGCTCCCAATACTTTATTATTATGCACGATCAGATGGGCCACCGCTGCGTCGTTCAAGACGTCCACGTTCTGATCGGCATGCCGGTATAGTTCAAGCACGGCCTGTTGGTGAAGATCTTTCATATCCGGTATATCTCGGGTTGGTTTTTATGGGGACAGATCAGGCACTTGCGTTCGAAGTAAGGATTGATTTTATCGATCGGCCCCTGATCGACGATCTCCCCACAGCACATCAAAAAGGCGTATTCGGCCTGTTTCAGCACGGTGAGGCTGTGGGTGATCAAAACAACCGTAGTCCCTTGACGTTGAAATATCTTGATTGCCTCGAAGATGCGGGATAGGGAATCGACATCAATCCCCGAGTCGGGTTCATCCAGCATCACCAGGGCTGGCTGCATAACCAGAATTGAAGCCAATTCGATTTTTTTGCGTTCTCCACCGCTGAGAGTCTTGTCTACGGCACGGTTCCAATAACGTTCCGGATCCAATCCCGCCTGCTGCAGGGCGTCTTTTATTCGGGTATCGCTTGGATCAGCGGCGCCGGCGCGCACGAAATCAATCATCCGCACGCCCTCGTAGCGGGCCGGTTCCTGCCAGGCCAGGGTGATGCCTTTTTGGGCACGCTGGTCAACCGACTCGTGGCGGATCGATTGCCCCTGAAAAAGGATGTCCCCTTCGATCTCGCGATAATCGCTCAATCCCATAACAACGGATGAGAACGTGGATTTGCCCGCGCCATTGGGCCCTACGATCGCGTAGATCTTGCCGGCATCAAAACCGAAATGAAGTTTGTTTAGAATTTTCTTGCCGTCAAAAGTTAATGATAGATTTTTAATTTCCAGTAATGGGGCCATCGTATAAATGCCATTTGTCGTCTTTGATAAATGATTTATACCTTCAACCTTGGTTCTTGGACATTTGAGGGTCGGGTGTTTTCCTCGATATTCAGTTGGCACAGGGCGAGTTGGGCCTGGAGTTTAAGTTGAGAAGCTCGGTTACGGCCCACCTGAAGCCCCATTACCCCGCCGACTAAAACACCGATCGAAGGGATGAGGAAATCGAGCATATCCATCAGCATAATACTGATCGCGTTAAAAACAAAGAAGCCCAAAAAGATCCCGATGAAGAAATGTAAAGGAATGACGTATTTGGCCTGTTGATAAAGAGTGTTGGCGTAATCTTTTATGTATTCCGGTTCATATACGATGTTCATAACCCCCCCTTCGTTTGCATAAGGATTCTTCAGAAGATATGCGCGTGGTTTGCGTTTGCGTAAAAGTCCGCTTAAGGTAATGGTCAAGGATTTTCAAGAAAGATTCCGGCAGATTCTTGTTTTTCAGAGTTGAAATTTTTTGCCCGTTGGCATAAACGACCGCAGCGGCTTTTTCAGACTGCCCGGGCAGACTGATACCTATATCGGCCTGTTGACTTTCGCCCGGGCCGTTTACTACGCAGCCCATAACCGCGATCCGCGTTTTTTCCACACCCGGATATAGGCTGCGCCAGGTGTTGAGATTGTTTTTGACATGCTTTTTGACATCCTGGGCTAATTGTTGGAAGAGCCGGCTACGGGTTCGGCCGCAACCGGGACAACTGACGACCTGGGGAATGAAATAGCGCAGGCCCAGGGACTGCAGCAGCGCCTGACAGATTTCCACTTCCTGTTTCTTGGGGGCGCCCGGCGTGGGGGTCAGCGAAATACGAATCGTATCTCCGATCCCTTTTTGAAGCAGGATGGCGAGCGCGGCGCAACTGGATACAATGCCGTCGGTGTTAGAGCCGGCTTCGGTCAATCCCAGATGTAGCGCGAAATCACATTGCCCGGCCAATAGTTCATAAGCCCGGACCGTTTCTTGCACCCCGGACATCTTGACGCTCAAGACGATTCGGTTTTTCGGTAGCCCGAGTTTCAGAGCATAGCGCGCGCTGGAAAGCGCGCTGGCGATCATGGCCCGGCACAAGATTTCCGATCCGGATCTGGGTCGAGCCAGACGGGCGTTACGGGTCATGAGATCCGTTAGGATATCCCGGTCAAGAGAACCGCTGTTAATCCCGATGCGGACAGGTTTGCCGTATTTTAAGGCCGTTTGAATAAAGGCGGAAAAATTTTCGTCATGTTTTTTGCCCCGGCCGATGTTGCCCGGATTGATGCGGTACTTATCGAGACATTGGGCGGTTTGCGGAAAACGGGATAAAAGGATGTGCCCGTTAAAGTGAAAGTCACCGATGATTGGGCACTGGATTCCTTTCCGGCGTAATGCCGTGATGATTTTGGGGACCGAGATTGCGGCCTGATCGTCATTGACCGTTATTCGGACCATTTCGGCTCCGGCCTGGACCAGTTCGCGGATCTGGCGCAGTGTCGCGCGCACGTCAGCCGTTGGGCTATCGGTCATGGCTTGGATACAGACGGGTTGGCGTGAACCGATTTTGAGAGACCCGATCGGTACGCTGGGTGTGCTGCGTCTGTGGATTTTTGTCATCGCGGTGCCCGATTCATAAATTAATGCGTTTTCAAGCAATCGATAAAGTGGTATAATTCCACCATTATAGAAAAGGAATACGTATTATGCAATTGAAATGTCGGGGTGAGCGGATATGCGCATCGTGCTAGCCCGGACCCAGGGTTTTTGTGCCGGTGTTGCCCGGGCGGTGAAGATCGTAGAACAGGCGCTGAACAAGTACGGTGCCTCCCTCTATGTTTTCCACGAGATCGTTCATAATACCCATGTGATCAGTGATTTCGAAAGACGGGGTGTGATTTTTATCGATGATATAAAGCAGGTCCCGGATAACCATTACGTCATCTTCAGCGCTCACGGCGTCTCTCCCCGGGTCGTTGAACAAGCCCGTCAAAGGCATTTGAAATATATTGACGCGACATGTCCCCTGGTGAAACGGATCCATAGGCAGGCGATCGAATTTTCCAACCAGGGCGTCCCCGTGATTCTGATCGGCAACAAACACCATCAGGAGATTATCGGAACGTCGGGTTATATTCGCCCGGATTTATTGTTTTTTGTTCATCAACACGATGATATTGCCCGTCTTGGGCTGACGGCGCAACAGACCGTGGCATATCTCACTCAGACGACACTTTCTGTGGATGACACCCGGCAGTTAATCGTAGAATTGAAAGAAAGATTTCCACACCTGATCGGACCGCAGCAAAGCAATATTTGTTACGCGACCCAACAGCGCCAGGATGCGATCCGCGAATTGGCCGCGATGGTGGAACTTATTCTTGTCTGCGGTTCTCCGACCAGTTCCAACAGCAAACGGCTGCGGGAGACCGGTGAAAAATGGGGTATCCCCAGTTATCTACTCGATGGCGCCCGAGATCTTGAAATGAGCCTGATTGAAGGCAAGGATAGTATTGGTATCAGCTCCGGGGCGTCGGTCCCTTATGATGTGGTCGACGAATTGATCAAGAAGATAAAGGCCGATTTTCCCGGAGCAACAATAGTTAACCTCGAAACCCAGGAACGGGCTGTGGTTTTTCCGCTTCCCGAAATCTGATGCCCGAAGTTCGCCCGGAAATTCTTAAACTTGTTTCTTTCTGCTCGGATTTGGAGATCAATGCCATACCGGAGGCCCGGTTGGCGGATTACACCACCTTTCGGCTGGGCGGAAAATGCCGGTGTTTATGCCATTGCCGTTTTCCCGACCAGGTGGAGGATCTGATTCGGTTTTTGAGCGCGAACGAGATGCCCTTCATCATGATCGGCGGCGGTTCGAATTTATTGGTTTCGGATAACGGAGTTGAATGCGTCGTTATCCGTTACTGGACGGATGTCCCGCATATCGAACTGCGGGCCACCACGCTCAAAGTAACGGCCGCGACCCAACTCGATGATGTGGTGCTTTTCAGCGCCGAACATGGGCTGGCCGGCTTGAACTTTTTATCCGGTATTTACGGAACCGTGGGCGGCGCGATCGTCGGGAATGCCGGTGCTTTCGGCCGTCAGATTGGCGAATGTTTGTCGTCGGTGGATGTGACTGACTCCCACGGCCACTCGCAGGCCGTGGCTTCTGAGCAGCTGGAATTCGGTTATCGGGATTCGGCCTTGAAGATGGACGGCCGGGTCGTTCTGGAAGCGGTGTTCACACTGGTCCATGGGGATCGCAACGAATTATTAAAGAAACGAAATGAATTTTTGGCCTTGCGCCGGGAGAAACATCCTGATCTCAAACGTCTGCCGAGCGCGGGCAGTTTTTTTAAAAATATTATTCCCGATGCCTCTGGCTCAAAACGGCAGGCCGCGGGCTGGTTTTTGGAACAGGTCGGGGCAAAAGATTTGCGGGTGAACAGTGCGGCGGTATTCGAACGACACGCCAATATAATTGTTAAAAAAGAAGAAGATTGCTCGTCACAGGATGTATTTGATTTATCACAATTGATGGCTGAACGTGTTAAAAAATCCTTTGGCCTGGGTTTGGCCCGGGAAGTACGCCTGGTGGGGTATTTCAAGGGCGATAATCCCTCGGCTCCATTGATTCGTTAAAGCATATCCTCCCTTTCTTTCGGCACTTTCATTTAACCAGGCTTTGGTTGTCAAAAGCCGCGCGGTTGCTTGGATCCCAGCGGAACGCAGCGGAAAAATCCGCCCGTGCTTTTTCCAGCATGCCTTGGCGGTAATAAAGTACGCCGCGATTATTATAGGCCTTGGAAAACTCGGGATCGAGCTCAAGGCACCGGGTATAATCCCTGATGGCCAGATCGTATTGGCCGAATTCGGTCAGGACATTGGCGCGGTTGTAAAAATCCAGAGGATGGTCCGGTTTTAAACTGACGGCCATATTGAAATCGTGCAGGGCCTTGGGTAGGTTCTGTCGGAGGGCATAGAGGTTCCCGCGGTTGGTATAGGCCTCGGCATATTCAGGATAAATCCGGATTGCCTGATCAAAAGTCCAAAAGGCCCGGACCCAATTTCCTTGTTCAAAATAAATATTGCCAAGATTGTTATAGGCCTCGGCATACAGGGGATCGACCTGCAGGGCCCTTTCAAATAATTTGATGGCCGGGGCGTAAAGATTGTGGCGCGAATATTCGATCGCCAGATTGTGCCAGGCGATCTCTTCGTCCGGACTATGTCTGATCATATAGCGCCACAAGGTGAAGGAATTTTTCCAGATACGTATTTGATTGACCGAACGCCAGGGCAGTAACAACGCCGGGATGAGAAAAAGGATAACGACGATACCCCGCCTGATCCCTCTCTTGCGGCAAACGCCGGTCCAGATTCTTTGGACGGTTATTCCCAGAAAAATACAGATACCGGCACTCGGCAGGTACATGAAACGGTCGGCCACAATGTGCGTATCCAGCCGGTCGTCAAACCGCATGAGGAAGAAGATCGAGGCTACATAAAAAAGACCGGCCAAAATCAGCCAGCGGTCGCGGCGGTATTTCCAGAAGACCAACACCATGGCGATCAGGAGGATGATCGCGCCGGCATAGGCGGGATTCAGGACGGTTACCGGCTGAGGGAGTTGGTACAGCGGCAGAAGGATATCCGGAATGGCAAATTTTTTAAGGTAGAAAACGAATGTCCAGATCCAGATCAGCGTTGCTTTGATCAAGGACTCGCCGGGGATGCGCATCTGTTCGTAATAACTGATCCACGCCAGCGGGACGATAAAAGCGAGATAGGGGATTTTTTCGGCTAGGACGCTGCTGGTCAAACGTCTTTTATGGAACCAGTCGCAGACCAACAGAATCAACGGTAGGCTCAGGGCCATGGGTTTGGCCAATAGGCTTAGAAACCCCGCTGCGACCGACAGGACCAGAAGATAACGCCGTCGATGCGTTTGATAGCCCAGATAGAGCAGAACGGCTGACATATAAAAAGATGCATACAGTACGTCTTTGCGTTCGGTGATCCAGGCAACAGATTCAACGTGCATGGGATGGATGCCGAAAATAAAGGCCGCGACAGCTGCTGCCCCGACGGACGCCCCGAGACGCAGAGCAAGGAAGTAGACACCGGCCGTTACGGCAAGGTGCAGGATGATGTTGTTCAGATGATAGACGAAAGGCCGCAGGCCGAAGAAATGATATTCCAGGACGAAGGAAAGCGTGCTCAGCGGTATGTAGGTCCGTTGCAGGGTCGTGGTGAAGATGCGTTTAATGTTTCGGAAGGACAGATGTTTGACCAGCAGGTTATCCGTTACGTGGGTCTCATCATCCCAATTGGTAAAATCAAACGAAACGGCTTCGGAAAAGACCGTGAAGGTTATGGCGAGAACAAAAAACAAATACACAGGGGCACGGCAATTAATATCCCGCAGATGAATCATATGAATAGCTGAGGACGGTTAAGCAATCTTGACGACTGTATTAGGATGGTATTTTTCTCGAAGTATGGCTGTGATCATGGCCAGGGTGGCGCTGGTCGCTGCCGGGCAACCGCCGCAGGCACCGTGATAGTTGATTTTGATCACATTGTCTTCGGCTGAAATCAGCTGGACGTCACCGCCGTGCATTTGCAGCGCTGGCCGAATTTCCTGATCAAAGATACTCTGGATTTGTTCCCTATCAGGAATCTGGCTCTGGTTATTTTCTTCCATCAACAACCTCCTTGAAGCGGTATGGCTTTCATAATGAATCGGACCTTATTTTTTTGTCGATTAGGATGTCAATTCCTTGCAGATTTTTTTAGGATCAGCTCGATTTAGTCGAAAAAGGTATCGCCCTGGGCCCAATTTTTTCCCGGAATTTCATCGATCACTAAATAGAGGTATTCTTTGGGTTTATGAGCAATTTTTTCGAGGGTTTCGGAGAATTGTTGGGCGATTTGTTTCTTTTGTTTTTTGGTTAACTTACCGACGATCTTCAGGTTAATATACGGCATCGATGCCTCTCTTTTATTTAATTTTCCAGTAGAAATATTCCGAAATGAGCAAACATATTGGGGCAGCATGGCACGATCCGGCTGAGACCCAAGGCGGTCTGTTTTCGTATTGTAATTTGATTTTTGCGGCAGAATGCCTTGAAGTCTTTGAGGCTGAAGAAACGGATATTGGGAGTTTCATACCATTGGTAAGGCAGTTCACGGGTTACGGGCACCCGGCCCTGAAAGAAGATTTGAAAGCGGGCCAGAAAGTGGCAGAAATTGGGCATGCCAACGATCACGTGGCGTCCGACGCGCAGGGCCTCCAGCACCGCTTGCTGGGGATGAGTGATCTGTTGCAGGCTTTCGTTCATAATCACATAGTCGAAAGTCTTATTTGTATACGCAGCCAAGGCATAATTAATATCTTCATGTGAGATCGTCAGGCCCCTGGCGATGCAGGCGAACACAGCTTTTTCATCGATTTCAATCCCTCTGCCTCTACACCCCTTGCTTTCGATGAGAAGGCTTAAAAGTTCCCCGTCGCCGCAGCCCAGGTCCAGAACGCTTGAGCCGGCGTTTACCATGTCGAGAATCACGCTGTAATCGAGGCGGATCTTGTTGTCAGTCGTGGTTTTCATGATGTTATCGGTCACACGACACAGGCCACAGGTCACACCTCACATCTGAAAGTGTAACAAGGATAGTGTCGTGTGGCGTATATCGTGTGGCATTCATAAATATTCTTTCTCCATTCGCGCTAAAAAATGTTTCACCACGTGAGCCTGCCCTTCATTCGGGATCAAAAAGGCGTCATGTCCGTAATCGGAATTGATCTCAACATCCGTCACATCGGCATTGTTGGACTGGAGAGCCTTGACCAATTCCTTGAGCTGGTGGGACGGATACAGCCAATCCGAAGCAAAAGTGATGATCAGATATTTACAGGGAAGATCTTTAAAGAGCGTTTTGAGATCGGCTTTGTCGGTCAGGTCAAAATTATCAACGGCCTTGGTCAGATAAAGATATGAATTGGCATCAAAGCGCTGCACAAAACTGTCCCCGCGGTATTTCAGATAATTCTCGACCTCGAACTTGACCGAGAAATCCTTGCCGGCCTTCTCGGTCTTGATCACCTTCCGTCCGAATTTTTCATCCATGGACTTTTCGCTCATATAGGTGATATGACCGATCATCCGTGCTAGGGCCAGCCCCCGGGCCGGAACGGCATGACCGTAATATTCACCGTTATGCCAATCCGGATCGGACATGATGGCCTGGCGGCCGATAACGTGCAAAGCGATCTGCTGGGCGCTGTGGCGGTAGTTGGTGGCAATCACAATCGCCGAGTGAACGGTTTGCGGATATTCGATGACCCATTTCAGGGCCTGGAGACCGCCCATCGACCCGCCAGCCACACTTAACAGCTTTTTGATACCCAGATGATCGATCAGAACTTTTTGTACCGCAACCATATCGCGGATACTGATGACCGGAAAATTCAGCCCCCAGGAACGGCCGGTAGCCGGATTGATCGAAGCCGGGCCGGTGGTCCCCTGGCACCCGCCGAGAACATTGGAGCAGATAATAAAATACTTATCTGTATCAAAGGCCTTCCCGGGACCGATCATAATATCCCACCATCCGGGCCTTTTGTCTCCGGCATGGTAGCCGGCAGCATGGGCATCACCGGTCAATGCATGCAGGATCAGAATGGCGTTTGATTGATCGGTGTTAAGCAGGCCGTAGGTCTCATACGCGATGGTGATCGGGCCCAGCCTTTGGCCGTTCTTGAGCACAAGCTCGTCCGGAGGCTGACAGCATGTCAGATATTGTGTGGTGACGACATCTAACTCTTTGTTTTGCATATTATTTCAATTGTTTGCAGCCTTTTTTATGGATAAAAATAGTAACATAGCCCAAAGGTCATGTCAATTTATAAACCAGGGCTTAAATATAGAAGAAAATCAGGGGATCACCGCTTTTTCCGTGTAAGCGAACATGGCCTGCAGGCATTTGAGTGCGGGCTCACGGATTTGTTCGGAGACATAGATGCGGTCCGCATCGGTCGGTTTTCTCAGTACGCGCAGGATATTTTCTAAGGTGTTGGATTTCATGTAACGGCATATTTTCCGCGGGCCAACCAGATGCTTTTGCGGGAATTCGACAGTCAGCCGGTTTCCCAGACCCTCTTCGGTCAGCATCAGGAATTCGCGGTGAGGTTCGGTGCGCATATAATCCAGCATCTGGGCGGTCGAGCCGATAAAATCCGCCAGCTGGCAGACTTCGGGTTTGCATTCTGGATGGGCGGCGACCTTGATTTGGGGATGGTTCTTTCTGATCCATCGGACGTCTTCGACAGTAAATTCCTCATGCACGGTGCAGGTCCCTTGATGATAGAGAATATTTTTCTTCATGTTGCGTTTTTCGAGTTCCCGGATGAGGTTGTGGGCCATCAAAGCGTCCGGCAGAAAGAAAATTTTTTCATCCGGCATATTGGCGATCACGGTGACGATATTGCCGGACGTCACGCAGATGTCGCAGACTGCCTTAACCTCGGCGGAGGTATTGATATAACATACGAAGGTGTGGTCCGGATGTTTTTGACGCAGAAGGCGTACCTCCGCGGCCGTGATGCAGTCAGCCAGGGTGCATCCGGGCTCGGTTGCCGGCAAAAGCACTTCTTTATCCGGGTTGAGGATCTTGGCGGTTTCGGCCATGAAACGTACTGCGGCAAATACGATTGTCGTTGCGTGCGTGGCCAGGGCGTCTTTGCTCAAGGCGTACGAGTCGCCGACAAAGTCTGCCACCCCGTAGATGATTTCCGGCGTGGTGTAGGTATGGGCCAGGATCACGGCGTTTTTTTCCTGTTTCAGGCGATTGATCTCGTTGATGAGCGGCATTAAACGCACGCACTTTTCCAAAGGATAGATCAGACGGCCGTCAGGCTCCCTGATGTTTTGCAGGGTACGGCAGAGATCTTCTGGTGTTGAATGAGTCATGGCAGTATATGATTTATTTAAAAAATTATCATAAACGAGTCGGGTAATAAAATCAAGCGCTGTTTATTGAGCGCGATAGATTCAGTCAGATACGGGCCGGCCTTTCAGGACATGCGGTGTGGCTTCGGTGATGCGAACGGGGATGAAATCGCCGGTCCGATAGGGCCCTTCGGGAATGATGACAACGATATTGCCGTCCGTACGGGCCGTGTAATGTTGGGCAGAACGCGCGCTTGTTTCGGATTCGATCAAAACTTCTAAGGTTTGGCCGATGCGTTGGCTGTTTTTTTCCAGGGATATTTGCCTTTGCAGCTGGTTGAGACGCACGATGCGTTCGGTTTTGACTGCGGCAGGGACATCGTCTTTGAATTTCTTGGCAGCCAGGGTGCCGGCGCGCGGCGAATATTTGAAGATAAAGGCCGCGTCGTAACGCTCGGTTTCCATAACGCTGAGCGTATCCAAGAACTCCTCATCGGTCTCGGTCGGAAAACCGACGATGATGTCCGAGGTCAACGTCACGTCGGGCAAGACGCGGCGGATATTATCGATCAATTTCATGTAGGAGGTTTTGGAATAAGACCGGTTCATCAGCTTTAGGATACGGGTACTGCCGGCCTGCAAAGGCAGGTGAATATGTTTGCAGATGTTGTCGTGCGCAGCCATGACCTTCAGCAGATCGTCAGGAAAATCCTTCGGATGCGGAGATATAAACCGGATGCGACGCAGGCCTTTGATCGTACTGATTTTTTCAAGCAGACCGGCAAAATCACAGCCGTCGAAACGGTAGGAATTGACGTTTTGCCCTAGAAGGGTGATTTGAAGGTATTTGTCCTGCACAGCTTGTCGGATTTCTTTTAGGATCGCCTTAACTGGCCGGCTGCGTTCCCGGCCCCGTGTGTAGGGTACGACGCAGAAAGTACAGAAATTGTCGCAGCCGCGCATGATCGGGATCCAGGCGTTGACGCCCGGTTGACGTTTAGGTACGACCCCTTCGTATTTTTCGGTTTTGTCCTCTTTAAGATCGGATGCCGGTTTGCGAGGGGTCTGGACCTGTCTGATCAATGCCGGCAGGCGGCGATAGCTGTCCGGCCCGGCGATAAAATCAACCTTCAGATTCCGGTCGTTCAACAGATCCTCTTTTAAATGGGTTGGAACACAGCCCAAAAGCCCGATCAGAACCGGCCGGCCGTTGCGGCGGTGCCGGATCGCGTATACGGCCCCTCTCATCTTCCGCACCGCATGTTCCCGCACGGCGCAGGTGTTGAGTAGAACAATGTCGGCACTGTCGGCATCTTCATCGAAAAGGAATCCCTCATGCTCGAGAATCGTCCGGATAAGCTCCGAATCCGCCTCATTCATCTGGCAGCCCCAAACCTTCAGGTATACTTTTTTCTTATCTGTTTTCATATCAATTGCTTACGATTTGTAGTCGAGTGTATAAGAGTGTATAGTGAGATGAACGGGTATGATTCTTAACGTAAAATCATACGTTTTCTCCCATCATTTTATTGTTTTTCTCCACTTGATTATATTCTCAATGTCTAAAACTGTAAAAACAGGATATCCTTTATAATCTCGCTTTGGATTAATCCATCGCTTTTTAATCCAGTAGTAAATTGTCTGTCGATGTACATCAAGTATGCTTGCTGTTTGTGTTACATTGAAAACCGTTTCAATATGTTTACTCTGTTTATGTAATTTTGATCCATTGTATCCTGCAAAATGTCGCTTATTCTTTTCTTCTTTTTGCAAGCGATGTTCTAATTTGTTTTGCCGATATAAAACAAACAAATCAGCAAGAATTTTAATTCCTTGTTCCCAACTCTGTTGAGCTTCGCTGCCGTAAGGAAAAATAATCACTTCACCATTATTTTTTGTAAAGATCAAGTCATTGCCAATGCCATTTGGTCTGTGTTTTTTTATTACTGTCCATGATTGCTCCTTGTTCCATCTTTTGAAGTGATATTATATTACATCTTAGCTAATATTAAAAGAAAAATCCTGATGTGGCATACTTCAATTAAACAGCTTAACATTAAAGAGATATATTCGAATCTCAAAATAAAAAACTTCGCCGTTTATGACGAAGGTTTTGATCTAATGATACAACAAGGAAATCTATAAAAAACTAATTTCCATTCTTAAGCTTTTCCGGATGGTGTTTTACAACCTTAGCCTGAACCATATAAATAACATCTTCGGCAATATTAGTTGCATGGTCGCAAATTCTTTCTAAATGGCGGGCAATTAAAAGAAGTGGCACTGCACGGGTGGCGGTAGAGGCATCTTTGCTCATGTAATCATTGATAAGCTCTTCCTGAATCAAATTCCTCAGATTGTCAGCCTCTGAATCAGATAGGATTACTTTCTTTGCCAGATTTTCGTCGCTATTGACAAAAGCATCGATAACATCTTTTACCATTTTTCTTGCAACGTCGGTTAGCTTTGGAATATCGATAAGTGGTTTCAGAATTGGTTTATCTACAAGTTCAAGAACGCGCTGAGCTATATTTACAGCAAGGTCAGCAATTCTTTCTAATTCCGAATTGATCTTCATGCCGGTAGTTATAA
>Ga0272442_10007260_pt1 | contig 14372 bp, 10 predicted proteins | sample SSMForm2O_FD_200262 | JGI IMG/M metagenome (GOLD analysis project Ga0272442, IMG submission 200262) | Marine sediment archaeal communities from Little Sippewissett salt marsh, Falmouth, MA, United States - SSM-Form-2O | ecosystem: Environmental > Aquatic > Marine > Wetlands > Sediment ...
ACAACCCAAAGGGGGATCCATAGGACTTGGTACATCCCCTGAAAGTATTTGTCCTTTTGAACGTTTTTGTGGGTCAGGTACGGGTATGGCTGATAATAGTGCCTGGGTGTAGGGGTGCATGGGATTATTAAATAATTCTTTTTTGGAAGATGTCTCTACAATTTTACCAAGATACATAACGGCTACTCTATCACTGATGTGTTTTACCACACTTAAATCATGGGCAACAAATAACATTGTAAGGCCAAATTCCTCTTGCAAATCTTTCAAAAGATTAATAATTTGCGCCTGAATAGAAACATCAAGTGCGGACACCGGTTCATCGGCAACAATAAACTCCGGATTCGTTGCCAATGCACGCGCAATTCCAATTCTTTGCCTCTGTCCCCCACTAAATTCATGGGGATAGCGGTTAATCTGATCCGGCAGCAACCCAACTTTTTTCATGATTTCAACCACTTTTTCTTCTCTTTCCTTTTTAGAAAAAAGATTATGTACTTCCATAGGTTCTGTGATAGTCGAACCTATCGTCATTCTGGGATCCAATGAGCCAAATGGATCCTGATAAATAATCATCATTCTTTTACGGAACTTTAACATTTCTCTTTTGTTTAATTTAGTAATATCCTTGTTATTAAAATAAATATTTCCACCAGTAGGATTAAAAATACGGATTATTGTTTTGCCACAGGTTGTTTTCCCGCATCCCGATTCACCAACCAAGCTTAATATTTCTTTTTTTTCAATATGAAAACTCACATCATCTACGGCTTTTACCGATTTTTTTAAATTAGAATGGGTTGTTACCGAAAACCATTTTTTAAGGTTTTTTATTTCAATCAATTTTTCCATCTTATTTCTTTCCTTTGACCAAATGGCATTTTACAAAATGTCGTTCTTCGACTTCCATTAATTCCGGCATCTCATTTAAGCATTTACTTAATCGATAATCGCATCTGGAATAAAAAGGACATCCAGCAGGCAGATTAAGAAGATTAGGCACTACCCCTTTTATCGTATCCAATCGTTCCACTTCCATGTCCATTCTCGGAATAGATTTATTCAGTCCAAGCGTGTAAGGATGAAGAGGATTTGAGAATAAAGTATTCACATCTGTATATTCCACAATATGACCTGCATACATTACTGCCACATAATCGCACATTTCCGCGATAACTCCTAAATCATGGGTAATAAGCAATACGGAGGTGCCAAATTCTTTTTTTAAGTTATTCACTAATCTTAAAATTTGTGCTTGAATGGTTACATCCAAAGCAGTTGTCGGCTCATCAGCGATCAATAGTGTTGGATTGCAAGATAAGGCCATGGCTATCATTGCTCTTTGTCTCATTCCTCCGGAAAGTTGATGTGGATAATTATTGATCCTGACTTCCGGATCAGGAATACCAACTATTTTCAAAATGCTAATTGCTTTTTTTCTTGCTTCGATCTTGTTTAATCCTTGGTGCAATTGGATTGTTTCTATAATTTCTGAACCAATTGTAAAGACCGGATCTAAGGAAGTCATCGGTTCCTGAAAAATCATAGAAATCTTTTTCCCTCTAATATCTCTCATCCGCTTTACATCTACCTTCAAAAGGTTCTTTCCTTCAAACCAGATTTCACCACCTATGATTTTACCTGGCGGGTTTGGAATTAACCTCATAATAGAAAGCGAGCTGACGCTTTTGCCGCATCCCGATTCACCAACCAATCCCAGCGTTTCACCTTTATTGATGCTAAATGTAATCCCATCTACCGCTTTCACTACACCTTCATGGGTAAAAAAGTGTGTTTTTAAATTTTTCACGACTAACAATTCTTTCATAAATAAATACCTTCATTGGTAATGTGTAAATCCTGAAAATAAAGCTTCAGGAAATATGGGTTAAGTTAAATGATATTGCATTCTGTATCATGTAATATTCCTCAAGTTTTAAGCCGAGGATCCAAAATATCTCTTAAACCATCCCCCAATAGATTAAGACCAAGAACAGAGAACAATATTGCAATTCCCGGGAAAGTAGCAGCCCACCAGGCACCACTCATAATATAGGAATAGCTTTTTGAAAGCATTGCTCCCCATTCGGGAGTAGGTGGTTGCGCTCCTAAACCTAAAAATCCTAAAGCAGCACAATCTAAAATGGCAGTTGCCAACATTAAAGTTCCATACACAATGACCGGTGCAATGCTGTTAGGAATAACATGACGAAAAATAACTCTCCAGTCACTTGAGCCAATGGCTTTTTGAACTTCGATATATTCCATTTCCTTTATATATAAAACAGAACTTCGAATAATTCTTGCCATTTGAGGGGTATAGACAATTCCAATAGCTACCATTGCTTTTTCCAATCCCGTTCCAATAACTGCTACAATAACAATTGCCAATAGCAAAGCGGGAAAGGCAAACATAATATCAACAATTCTCATAATCAGTGAGTCTATCCATCCACCGTAATAACCAGCAACAACTCCAAAAGTTATTCCCAATATCATAGCGATTCCTACAGCAACAAAACCGGCGCTTAAGCTAACTCTCGACCCGTATATAATTCTGCTCAAAACGCATCTGCCCAAACCATCTGTCCCTAATGGCGTTCCTTCTATCCCTTTTTCACTCCAAAATCCAGGTTTTAATTTATTCGCTAATTGCGGCGGAGAAGGAACAGGATCATTTGGTGCAATATAATTCGCAAATACAGCACATAGCACAATAATAAAAACAATAAGCAGCCCAAACATTGCGGACTTATTGTATTTTAATCTCCTGATCAATTCATGTGATTTTGTTTCTCTTTTTATCTCCATATTTCCCTACTATATTTTTATTCGAGGATCAATATATACATAAAGAAGGTCTGTGATTAGGTTTACAATCACAAACATAAAAGCAAAGAACATAACACATCCCTGTACGGCAGGATAGTCTCTCATGCCGACTGCGTTAACGACATACCTCCCTATCCCTGGCCATGAGAAGACCGTTTCTGTTAGGATCGCTCCGGCAAGTAATAATCCAAAATTCAATCCAATGACAGTGATTACAGGAATCATGGCATTCCTTACAGCATGTTTATAGATCACTATGCTTTCAGAAAGACCTTTTGCTCTCTCTGTTCTTATAAAATCCTGCCTCAATACCTCTAACATGCTGGAACGCGTAACACGGGCAATCGTAGCCATGGGAATGGTCCCTAAGGCAAAAGCCGGAAGAATCAAATGTCGAATAATATCAACCAATGCTTTAAAATTACCTGTAATAAGTGAATCTAAAATATAAAATCCAGTCACTCGGCTAAAGGATATGGCAATGCTTATTCGACCTCCGATGGGTAGCCATCTCAAGAAAACGCCAAATACCATCATCAACATTATGCCCAGCCAAAAAACCGGCATTGATACGCCAAACAAGGCCAATCCCATTGTGCCGTAATCAAGGAATGAGTACTGTTTTGAAGCGGAAACAATTCCGGCAATAGAGCCGATTGTAATAGCCAATATCATCGAAAATATGGTTAATTCAAATGTGTTTGGAAATCTATGCATGATTTCCTTTAAAACATATTCATTAGATACTATTGAACGTCCCATATCTCCACGCAAAGCTTGTTTTAGCCAGATTCCATATTGAACATACAATGGTTTGTCTAAACCATATTTTATTCGGATTGCATTAATAGTTTGAGGAGAAGCATGTTCTCCAGCCATAGTAATTGCAGGATCCCCCGGGGCAAGATGTATAAGAAAAAAAGCAAGGATAGACACTCCGATCAATACTGGAATCAACATTAATATTCTTTTTAAGATATACCCTTTCATTTAATAACCTTACCTTAAATTGACTTTTTTATGTAAATAAATCCAATACATTCCGAAAATAATAAAAATTCCTTTCTCTGGATGCTTGTTTTGCAGTAAAGAGAAGGAGAAATTATCTCCTTCTCTTTACTGCACAAAGACAAAGTTATCATTATTCTACAGTTACTGGATAGAAGAATTTTCTTGAGGTAGGATTAAGAACATAACCTTTTACATTCTTCCTGAATACGATGGTTTGCTTGGAGTGAGCCAAATAAACCCATCCCGCATCTTCATGTATCATCTCTTGAGCCTGTTTATAATATTCAGCTCTTTTTTCAGTGTCATAGGTTGCCAAAGCTTGGGAAAGTAAAGCCTGATTGGTATTATTGGTGTAGAATGCATAGTTTCCTGCAGTACCAATCGAGCATGCATTTGCTCCGTAAAGGACATTCATGAAGTTATCCGGGTCACCATTGTCACCGGTCCAACCCAATAGGCACATTTGATGTTTTCCTGCTTCAGTTTCCTGCAGATAAGTTCCCCAGTCAATTTGGTAAAATTTTACATTAATTCCCACAGCGGCCAGATAACTTTGTATGGCTTCACCGATTTTTGGAGGATCAAACATATATGGTCTGGAAACCGGCATGACGTAAAGAGTCACTTCAAATCCATCCGGGTAACCGGCATCTGCCAACAATTCTTTTGCTTTTTCTGGATCATAAGGATAATCCTCTACGGCGTCATTGTAACCCAACATGAATGGTGGCATGCCATTTTTTGCTTTGATTGCTGTACCCATGTAGATATTATCCACAATAGCTTGTTTATCAATAGCCATATTGATTGCCTGTCTGACTTTCTTTTTAGTCAGTGGTTCAAAATATCCCGGAGTTTTTACCAATGGTTCTGCATCAATATCTCGAATACCATTTTTATTTTCATCCATGTATCCATAACCGGTATTCATCGCCATATATCCTATATTCATTCCTGGTTGTTCCATTAGGACTAAATCCTTATTTGCTTTTATTCTATCAAAATCAGCAGGATTTGGATACTCTATTCCTTGGACTTCTCCGACTTCCAGTGCCATTAGTCTTGCAGAAGGATCGGGAATTACTTTGAAAATTAATTTATCCAAACTGGCTCTTTCTCTCCAATAATCTTCATTAGCCTCTAAAGTAATATGATCATCTTTTACCCATTCAACAAATTTAAATGGACCGGTTCCGCTTGGTTGTTTGAAGGCATCTTCTTTGTATTTCTCAGCATTTGTCGGACTAACAATATTCACTGTGAACATAGCCAAACTGGTCATGATCGAAGCATTCGGTCTTTTTAGGACCAATTTGACCGTGAAGTCATCAATTTTCTCCATGCGATCCACATCGGAAAACATATATCCCCAGTATGACCACTCACCGTACTGATGGTAAGGATGTTCGGGATTATATTGTCTGGCAAAAGAAAACACGACTGCATCGGCATTAAAGTCTGTTCCATCATGGAATTTAACGCCCTCCCTTAAATGAAAAACAATCTCGGTACCGTCTGCTGACGCTTCCCAGGAAGTTGCTAAGGCAGGCTTAATCTCAGTAGTTCCTGCTTCATATTCGACCAAACCTTCAAAGATATTATCCATTCTCTGGATAGATTCTCCATCCGTAACATCTCCCGGATCCAATCTCGAAGCATCTCCACTACTTCCAAATACCAAAACACCTTTCGCAGAAGCACTTGCCATCATCCCAACTATCAATGCAAACGTTAGCAGTAAAATTAGAAAAAATCTTTTTTTCATTTTTCATACTCCTTTTATTTTTATAAAAATTGTAACCTGCTTTCCAATCTATATGGTTAAATCCTCCTTTCTTTTAATTTTACAATATTTTAATTTAAATAAGGTGAAGGGTCTCGGGGCTTACCATTTAATCGGATTTCAAAGTGAATATGCGGGCCAGTTGCATTTCCTGTTCTGCCGATTTTACCGATAAGGCTTCCTTTTTTGACCACCTGACCTTTTTTAACCAGATTGACAGAATTATGCGCATATACTGTAGAATATCCACCAGGATGACTCAATATAATAACATTACCATACCCTCGCATATAACCTGAATAACTGACTTTGCCATTTTCTGCTGCAACAATATTTGTTCCAGAGGGACAAGCTATATCAATACCCGAATGAAATTCTTTATGCCCATTTAAAAACCTTGTACCATAAGCTGAGGTAATTCTTCCTTTTGTTGGCCAAATAAAATTACATATACTGGAGCGAATACCTGGTACTTTTGGAATAATCAATCTTTGTCCGGTAGAAATATTCGATGCATCTGATATATTATTTGCAGCGATGATTGTTTCAAGTTTTACATTATAATCACGGGAAATATTCCATAGATTTTCTCCCTTTTTCACATAATAAATGATTTCCTGTACTTGAGCATTCTCATCGTATCCTTCGGCTTTTGCAATATCCATATTGGCTATGGGAATTTTAATTTTTTGACCGATAGATAAACGTGAAATTTCTTTTAGATTGTTCAGGGAGATAATTGAGCTCATTTTTGCATCAAATTTCCTGGAAATAGTCCACAAAGTATCACCCTTGATAACCGTATAAGTTATGATGCTGGCTTGTGCAATCCGAGAAGCATCTGTTAAACCTCCACCCATTCCGGGGATTTCTAATTTTTGGTTAACTGATAAAACATCATCGTTTACAAGTTGATTGATTTCCTTAATGCTTGCTATTGAAACACCATATTCTCGAGCAATTTTCCATAAAGTATCGCCTTTCTTCACCGAATAAACGACTGGTTTTTTGACCTCTTCTATTGTATCGTTTTTAGAATCCAACTCTTGTTCGGTTAATTTTTCTGCAATGTTCTTTTTTTGAATGTTTGGAATGATTATTGTTTGTCCGGCAACAATTAAATCTGAACTTCTCAAGTTATTTGACTTTATAATGGAATTCAAATCAACACCATATTTACGGGAAAGCGCCCATAACGTTTCTCCCTTTTTTACGTGGTGAATAATTGAATCAATTTCTCTAAAAGATACCTGGGGGATTTTAATCATTTGTCCTATAGATAAGATATCATTTTTATGAATTTTATTTATTGACTGAAGAGATTCTACTGAAATATGGTATTTTTTGGATATTCCCCATAAATTTTCTCCTTTTTGAACCTCATGAGATATAAATTGGTTGTTTTCAGCATAAGATAAAAAGGAAATAGAAAAAAATAGAAGCAAAATTAAAAATATCAATTTGGATATTCCAAATTTACTCACTAAATAATTGTAAAATTGATGCATTCAGCATTTCCTCCGGTTACTACAGTCCATAAAATGAGAGAAATTAAATATTTTAATTATTGGAAGTTTTTAACAAATGATTATGACAAATTTTTTAGGATTGACTTTTTTTCTCATGTTCCTTTATTTTTTTTTCTAAAAAATTATCAATTACCTCTCTTTTAAAGCGCCATATTCTTCCAATTTTCACAGCGGGAATCTTATTTGATTTGGCCCATTGGTATACAGTAAGGGGTTTGACTTGCAAATATTTTGCAACTTGCTTAGTGGTTAAATACTCTTCCATTTTTTTATTCCTCCCTTGTTATAGCTTTTTTTCATATATTATATTATGGTTTTTTATTAATTTTGTCAATTTTTTATATTTCTCTTTTAAAAATCGAGTATACAAAAATAACATTTAATCGCTAATAAGCAATATTATTTCTGCAAATATAATTTCCATTTCATTAAAATTAGATTTTGCAACAATGTATCATTATTTGTCGTTTAATCAAAGTGTATAATAGTTCAACTTATTAAACTATAATAAAAGTCTTTGAAAAAACATTGCCACTTTAAGTATTATATTATTCTAAATCTTCCCCTGATATTTTTCTGAAAATCCGTATCTTAAATGATGATATTGTTAAGATAATCTATAGCCATCATTTATCCCGATATTCCAGTTTGATTAATCAGCTCTTATTATTTCAAGAATCTGGTTCTCTCGGGAAATTAGATATATGCGTATTTTTGCAAGTATATTATTCGAGTAATTTTTTATAACAATGAAGCGATTCTTTTGTACATCAAGTAAGATTTTAGAACTTTTTTAATGTGCTCTCTGGTCTCCTCGTAAGGAATGTTCTCAATAAAGTTATCTTCATCAGAAAAATCATATTTTTTCAGCCATTGACTGGTTATTCCCGGTCCGGCATTATATCCTGAAATCATTAAAATTAAGTCACTTGAAAATTTTTCATTGAGGTATTGGATATACCAGCAACCCAAATTAATATTCACCTCCGGAGAAAAAAGTAATTCATCATTAAAATCGTTTAAATCAATTTTTTCGGCAATCCATTCTCCAGTAGAATAGATAATTTGCATTAATCCTCTTGCTCCAGCAGCTGATTCACTTTCAGGATTAAATCTACTTTCTTCTCGTATGGTTGCAAGGACAAATAAAGGATCTACTTCATATTTTTTCAGAAACATCTCTATAAAATTACTGTAGTAATCAGGGTATAGGTTTTTCCATAATTCGATAGGCATTTCTTCCCATTCTCTATTTTTTTGCAAATAATTAAAGATAATTTCAGTGTAATTTAAAGAACGGTAAAAATCTTTATTCTTTTTGTAAATATCACTCAATTCAAATAGAATAGAAAGATTTCCCGGATCATGGCTTAAAGCTTCCTTGGCCATAATGATTGCTTGCTCAAAAAAATTTATTTCTTTAAATATCTCTGCTCTTAGCAGTAAAAACTCACTTTTTTCATTAGTTGTGCTATATTCATTTAAAAATGCTTCAATTTTTTTAAATTTCCTTTCTGAAAAATTAGTAACGGGCGAATATTCCTTAAACTTTTCACTTCTTTCCAATATTTTTTCCGTGTAATAACTTAAAGGATATTTTAATACAAGTTCTTTAAAAAACATATCTGCTTCTTTTTCGTTACCAAGTTGTTTTAATGATTTTCCCATCCAATAATGCGCATCATCTCCTCTGCTACTTTTAGAAAAACTTTCAATTAAAATTTTGTATGCGCTTATTGCGGTGAAGTAATCTTTCTTATTATTAAAATATCGAGCATATTTCCACAAAGAAATCATTGCCTCATAACTGTTAGGGTATTCTTTGCTTAATTCTTGCCACATTAGAATCGCTTTGGGTTCTTCATCTAGCCGGAAAAAACATTCGGCCAAACGCAAATAAGACTCTCGAGCATAATAAGACTGCGGATATTGATTGATGATTTTTTGGAATTTTTTTATAGCATTTTGGAATTCTCCCAGACTGTACAATGTATTACTAAACAGATATTCTGTCTTTATAACAATCTCATCAGGGGAAAATCTATCAATTATTGCCTTACAATGGTCAATCACCTTCTGATATTCTTTCATGTAAAATAAAGTCCTTGCTCTCTTGTAGTACACTTCCTCAATGTTTTCTGCTTCAGGATAACACTCTATGGTAGTTCCGTATATTTCTTCTGCTTGCGCATATTGACGATATTTAAAAAGAATATCTCCTACTTTTAGTCTTATTGAGCAGGGAATCATATTTTTTTTATTCTCATTTGTCATCAAATAAAAACGTCTTACCAAAAGCTCTTCGGACTCAGAATTTCTTTTTAACTGATATCCTTTATGCAATATTTGATAAAGATAATCGATTGATTCCAGGCATTTATTTTTTTGCCATAATATCTCTGAAAGCTGGAGTAATATTGTTGCTTTAAAATAGGTATCTTTTGTTTCTTTTAAACCTTTTTTAAAATATATTATGGCTGTTTCAGACTCATTCAATTGTAGATAATTTTGTGCGATCTGATAGTATGTTTGCGAAATAATGGAGCTATTGGGAAAATCATCTATTATGTTTTCTAAAACGTTAATTGAAAGTTGAAAATTTCCCTTTAACTGATAAGTTCGAGCTAATAAAAAATAAGAAAAATCAGGAAAAAGAAAATCCCTTGGAATAAAATTTTGGTAAACCTCTATCGCCTTATCCCATTCATCTCTATTTTTGTAAGATTCTGCCAAGATATATTGAGACTTGGTGTATAAAGGTAGGATTAAAGTTGAATAGTCAATTTTTGATAACTCCAATATTGCATTCAAATAATCTTTCCGTTTATAATATTCCAAACCTTTTTTATATGTTTCAATATTTGCTTTTAAAGAATCATCAGATGGATTTTTCTGAGTCACCTTTGAAAGTTTCAGAATTTTAAATTGCTGATATTCCAATGGAGACATTTCGGTATTATCTGCAATAGCATTAATACCATCAAAGGTAAGTACTCCAAAAAATATAATTAAAAGTATGATAGCTATTTTACTTGTTTTCATTTATTACTTTTCCCATTTTTTCTTGATTCATGCAAGTAAAAAGTTTGACACAAAGATAAATTATCTAAAAATTGATAATTTATCAATAAAAGAAATTTAAAGTTCAGTATATGCTACATTCGATAAAATATTCAAATATCCTTTTTTTGGATCAAATTCAATTTTTTTTTGTTTGACGGGTGGCCTTATTGAAGAATATTTCTTTTAGCATAATGATAATCGCTTGATTAAAACCGGGAACAGGGAATATATTGTTCAAATACGAAATTAAAACCTATTGCTACTGGGAACGATACTAACTTTTAACCCAAAAATTTTCAACTGGTAAATCTTCTTTAATCTTAGAAAAAGGGCAAGCCGTTATACATTTGGAACAATCACTGCTATTTTCCGCCCAAAATTCAAAACATTTTTCCGGATTTATATAATATTTTTTTATGCCTGCATTATTGGAAATGGTATCCCCTTTGAACGTTGTTTCAGTCTCAAAAGAAATGGCTTTATTTTCACATGCTTCAGCACACTTAAAACATTCTTTGCAAAAATTAGATAATTTTGAAATGAAATGAAACTTTGGTTTGTCTTCTGATAATGGTAAATCGGTAAAAATTTTACAAATTCTAATATTGGATCCATATTCTGGGGTAACAAGCAAGCCATTTCTTCCCAATGCACCCAAACCGGATTCTATCGCCAAAGGAATGCTCAGGGCTGTATCGTTTCCGCATTGGATAGCCCGATAACCCAAATTTCTTATAAATTCTCCCAGACAGGCAATAAGAAATGCCATCTTAGAGTATCCTAATCCGGTTGAGGCGCATGCCGGCAAAGCCGGAGTAGTTGATAAGCCAACCGGATTCATCTTGATTGCTAAAACAAGCGCCCATTTTATTTCATTGGGAATATTTAAGGGATATGAACTTTTAAACTCACCATTATATCTTTTTCCAATTGATTGATACAGCCACTTATCATCAATCTTTGTTACCCCTACTAAAGAAGCCCCGTAAAATTTGGCTACTTTTTTTACTCGAAAAGTAAATTCTTCTAAATCTTTTACTTCATATTTTTTTTCTCTTAATTTGTAACCATACCAATCTTCATCAAAAGATATATCACCGTCCCAGGAGAAAGCAAATGGGAAGCGATTATATACTGCCCAAGAAGCCTTTGAAAATGCATATTCAAAATGAGAGTACCCTTTGGCATTTTCTTCGATATTTTCCATCATCTTTTTTTCAAAATCATTTTTAAACGTGTTTAAAGAGCCATCCCAAAGATATCTACAAAATATATCATTTTCTTGATCGAACCTTTGGTAAGAATCATGGTCGATTTCATAACATTTTTTACTCGCCATAAATGATTCTCCTATTATTCTTTTTTTACGAAGCATTTGTGATTCATTTTTTAATTCCATTATTTTATCCTTACGCCCACTCCGATACAAACTCTTTGAGGTGTTTATTTTGATTATGCTGTATTAGACAATACCCTTTATCTTCATTATATGATAGCAAGCTGTAAGAAGCAGTATCTAAATGTATTTTCCAAAAATAAGGCGAGTTCATATTCAAACAAGCAGCAATTAGCGGTTTTAGAACGGCTCTGTGAGACACTATTGCAAAGGTTTTGCCTCTATTTTCTTTAACCAGATGGTCAAGACATTTTTTAGCCCTTTTTTGCACATTGCCTAAAGTTTCCATCCCATCAATTTCTAAGGTTTCTGGAGTATTTATCCACATATTCCATTCTTTCGGATATTGTTCTGCGATCCTTATTTTCTTCAATCCTTCCCAGTTTCCCAACTCTATATTATTTAAGTTTTTTTCAATTTTTATCTTTACATTGCACTGCTTTGCAATCGCTTCGGCAGTTTGCCTGGCTCTTGCAAGAGGACTGGAATATATGTTTTGAATCAAATAATTTTTAAGTTCATGACCAAGATCCTCAACTTGAGCATGTCCTCTTTGATTTAAAGGAAAATCAGTTCTCCCCCTGAATAATCCTTTTATATTTCCTTCACACTCTCCATGTCTCACAAATAAGATTAAAGTCCCATTTAAATTTTTATACACAATTTCCTCCGTTTTATTAATAACATACAATAAAATATTTACATTTTTCCTTTCCATTCCTTGAAAAATTCTTTTAAATAAAGATTTAAAAATCGATGTCTTTTTTTTGCAATTTTTTTCCCTAATTTTGTATATATCATATTTTTCAGTTTGAGCAATTTTTCATAAAAATGATTAATTGAGGGAGCTTCCGTGGTTTTGTATTGCTCCTGAGTAATATTTCTCTTTGGAGGGATTTTGGGATTATATATTTCCCGCTTGTAAAATCCTCCATAAGCAAAAGCTCTGGCAATCCCAATTGCACCCATTGCGTCAAGACGGTCGGCATCACATACTGACATCAATTCTTTGCTGGGAATTTGTGCAAATTCTTTATTTTTTATAGAACCGGATTCAGACAGTGTATTCTTAAATGATACCTGGGAAATTATGTTTAATATTTTTTTCTGTAAATCATTTGATATTTCAAGTGAAGAAAGCCATTGCTTTACAAGCAATAATCCAGCCCTCTCATCTCCATTAAAAAACTTATAATCGCCCACATCATGCAAAAGTGCAGCCATATCTACTTCAAATAAATCAGCACCTTCATCGCAGGCAATCTTATTAGCTAAAAATCTTACCCGTTGTGTATGCCAATAATCATGTCCTGTGAAATCCTCAAGAAATGCTTTTTTCACAAAATCTTCTGTTTTTTTTATTATCTCTTCCTTGTTCATATTTTTTCCTATCGATAAATTGTTTAATAAAAAATCAAATACGTCTAATTGAACCACATTAAATCACAATAAAAACATTTTTTAATTTCCAACCTGCTGACTGATCATTCTTTTAAAATAAAAACCTTTAAAACTATTTACCTAGTGATGATTTTACTTTCTATCCTTAATTCATCCGCCATCTAAGAATTAGACATTCAACAAGATAACAAATGAATATTTAAAATTATTCTTGCCTAAAAAATTATATCATACATTTAATCAATGCCTTACAATAAGTGCCATTTTTTCAAACAAAGAGTAAATCATTTAAAAAATTATTCATAATCAAAAGATCTATTTCCGTATCTGATTAAAATATATTCAGTCAATGTCTTCCTATTATGTAAAATATGCATTTATGCCTTTACCTGAATACTAAGGCAATTTTTAAATATTTCTTTTTATGAACAATATCTTTTTATGTTTACAGAAAGAATGAAAGTTAGCAATGGAAGTTCCTATGCTAGATCAAAAACCCTCACTATTACAATTTTAACAATAATATTAATTAATTCAAGAAAAAGTATTATTATGCTCTTCGGAAATATATCTTATTATTGTACGTTTTTCACATTTTTTTCATCAAGACTTTTTACTTTTTACAACCTATTATGATTCCTGAATACATTATCTTATGTTTTTTTTGTAAAACAATACTGTCTGAAACTGATTAAAAATTATTATTCTTCAAGTGTTTAGAGAATTCATCTCATTTTTTAAATCCCTTTTTAATCTGTTTTCAGTTTAAATTATTTTTTCATTCAAATCTATTTAATCTTTCCATATGTAATCAATGTTTGTAATCATTTCTGTTCGCCTCATCAGTTCATAATGCATCTTTTATATTGAATTGCAGAATGAATTATGTATAATTGTAAACATGCATACTATTTAAACCTGCTTATGCAACCTTTTAAAAAGAAAAGGAGATGGAGTCATTATTTATAACAATTTTAAATGCGATAATCTTGAGAAACCTATAAAAAAAATTAATCATTTTCTTCAAATGAGCCAAAAAATATTTTTTGTTTTTTTATTAATTGTTCTTATCTCAAATTTCATTTTTCAAGCCAATGTGCAGACTGAAATCTATTTGTTTCTTTCAGGATGGTTAATTTATAGCATTATTACCCAAACTATTCTACAAAAAAGAAAAGTCAACGATAGCTTTCTAAAAACCATAGAAATCACAAATTATTTTCTTTTTTTATTATTGACAACTGTGATTTTTTATTATAGCGGAAGCATGTTGTGGATAGGCCCAACTTTTTTTATCTTTATCATTTTTTACACAAGCATTTTGACCCAACCGATAGAAGGTGCTTTGATAACATTT
>Ga0272442_10007262_pt1 | contig 14369 bp, 9 predicted proteins | sample SSMForm2O_FD_200262 | JGI IMG/M metagenome (GOLD analysis project Ga0272442, IMG submission 200262) | Marine sediment archaeal communities from Little Sippewissett salt marsh, Falmouth, MA, United States - SSM-Form-2O | ecosystem: Environmental > Aquatic > Marine > Wetlands > Sediment ...
TTTCAAAGGCTAATATGTTGCGAATGTCTGCGCCTCGCCACTGATAAATGGACTGGTCGGGGTCGCCGGTTACACAAATATTGTCGTGCGTTGAAACCAGGGCTTTGGCAATTTCATACTGTGCGCGATTAGTATCCTGATATTCGTCAACAAGAAGGTATTTAAAACGCTCTGAGAGCTTCCGGCAAACCTCGGGGCAGCCGTTAAGCAGACCAGCGGTTTTCATAAGCAGGTCATCAAAATCCAAAGCTCCCTGCCTGCTTAATATATTCTGATAGCGGGCATATATCATGGCTAATGTTTTCGAAAAAAAATCATCGGCACAAGCGCCAAATGTATCGACATCTTCGAGATTATTTTTCAAAGCGGATATTGCCTCAAGCATACGAGCCGGCTGAAAATTCGTACTGTCAAGCTGACAGTCTTTGATAGCTTGCTTGATACACACCAACTGCTCGGATTCGTTATAGATACTGAAGTTGGAATTTATTTTCGCCAGCTCTGCGTATTGCCGAAGGATCCTGACACACATAGAGTGAAATGTACTGACACAGACCCCTGCAGCGATACCCAGGCCGAACACCCGCTGACGCATCTGGTCGGCAGCCTTATTGGTAAAAGTGATTGCGCAAATATTCTGCGGTTTTACACCTGAATCTATAAGGGCAGCAATTCGATATGTAATTACACGGGTTTTGCCGCTGCCGGGGCCGGCGAGAACAAGCAACGGCCCTTCAATATGAAAAACTGCTTTTCTCTGTGAAGAGGTTAGTTGGTCATATTTTGTACTGGGCATAGGTCTATGTCTGAGTATGCTACTTTGATTCCTGCGGTGCCTGTTTTTGTTGCTGCTCGGCCTGCTCTTTTAACTTTTCTGCCTGCTGCCTGAACTGTTCAAAAAGCTTTGGCCTTTCAATTTTTATCCGTCCAAGCAGGTTGCGTCTTATCTCTGGGACAAGCCGGTTGTCATAAAGGAAATCAACGATCGCAAAATATTTTAACAGTTTGAAATCAGGCAGGTCAATTCTCTCATCGTCGCTGTAGATAGACTGGTAATATTTATAAATATCCTCTGCCATTTTTTCTCTTCCGAACGCCTCGTCATCGTCTCGAATCGCGTAAAGAAAGTAACTTTCCCGAAGAAGAGCCAATATCTGCTCTTTTGCATTATTTATGCCCAAGGCCTCAAACTCGTCTCGAATACGGTTTCTTGCAAAAACGACGAGAGACACTTCATTTTCAGGTCGTGGGTAAAGTTCCTTCAATTGCTCGAAGATTTTTTGTGCCTGAAGTTTCAGACCTGCCTGATAAAAAGAAAGAACGGCATTTGTCAGCATATGCCTGTGCCCATCCTTGAGAGATTGGTACGTGCCTTTCTTTTCAATATCTTTATATTTTTCAAGGACCGCTTTCGCCGCAATATTATAATTTTCAAACATTCTGAAATCAGGCCTGTAAAAGACTTTTTTGGTTGGCCCGCTGCTGCCCTGCGGAGAAGACTCCTGCGGTATTGTATCCGAGAGATCATAAACAAATACTTTCCCATTGCGAAACAGATTCTGCAAACTGTGATTAACAATGCGGTCAGTATTGGTTTCGTCTATCGAATATTCCTTTTTGCCGGCAGTCTTGAGCCCTTTTACAGCCCAGTAAAGTGCGTGAGTATCCGGATGCCGCCAGTCCAGAGGTAAATGCGTGTTGGGGTCTGTCCAATCGATAGGGCCGTAAGTTTTGTTGAGCTGCTGCATTAAAACAGGGTCAAGCTTCCAGACGTTGCGCAACTGCCAGGCCTTGGTGAAGATGTCAAGTTTCTTCAGCGCCCAGCCGCCTCTGAAACTGTCTATGACCTTAAAGGCTTCTGCGGCGAATCTCCTGGGATTCTGTCTGAAGGATAAATAATTTTGCACAAACCGCCCTTTATCAGCAAATATTCCATCGGCAGATTGCAGCGCCTTAATCAGCGGAGCAATATTCGCATCATTTATAACCTGCTCAAGCTCTGCAGGTGCCTCGGCAATGTCCTTGAAATACTGGCTGTCTGCGGCGCCGAGCAGGGGTTCCATAATCTCAACCAACTGTAATTTATAATATTCGTGTGCATCATCCGTGGTCCCGCTTATTTTGTGCTGAAATAACAGGGCGAGCTGGCGGTAAAGTACAATGGCTTTGGGATTGAGCGGGATACCCTCGTCGCGAAGTAGTTCCCAGCCGTTCTTTATCCATTGCCATCGCTGCTCCGGTTCGGTAACGGGTATGGCTGCTGAAATGTTATAAGCCATGTTCCAGGCATGAAACTCCCAGACCGATGCAAAACGAGGCTGCAGAGTTGTTATCCACTCGGCAAGCTGTTTTGCATCAAAATATTGGCCCTGCTCTTTGAGCCTGTCGGCCCTGAGCCACAAAATATCTACGACCAACCCGCGAAAAGCACCCATAGCAACCGTTGCAAACGCTAATGAGGGAGGTGCATTTTCAAGAGGTTCGTTGACTATCAGCCCCATTTCCTTTCGCTGGGAATTTATAAAATCCAGTTGCAACCCGGCTGCGATAAGTAAAACAGCCGCAAGAATAATACTAACAATCCGGATTGTTATGTCGCGCAATCGCATAATCAAAGTAAAACCTAACAGCTTTTGTCCTAATACGATATCAGGGCAAATGAGTTTATGAGCCTGCTCATTTACCGATTATCTTATCACCGCTTTTGCAATTTCCCTATAGCTGAAAAACAGTAAAGCCAGCAGTAACAATAAAACCGATTTAATACAAACCATAACGGCACCAACTCGGGCAAATAACGACCAGCTTAACAACCTCCCGGATACCAGAAACTTTGTTGGATTGAATTTGTCAAACTGAGGTAAGAGTTTAACCATCGGCCCGACGGTATAGGAATACAGCAAGCTTATGTCTTTGCTTAGATATTCAAAGGATTCGATAATAAAGCCGCTGATAGTTCCGGTAAAAAAAATCAGCAGACAAAGCAGTATCGCGACCGGCATAGACAAAAAGCTCGAAGCCATAAGCCCTAAGCAGGCGAGAAAAACCAAACGGAATAATATTAAAAAAACAGCTTTTATGAAATTAGAGCCGAAAGTGTCAGCCTTGTAGAGTACCTCAAGACCGTCATCAGGAGGAAATATTACTACCGTATTGTTCAATTGAGGGACATTTAGAAAACTGATAGACAAAAAGCCGTCTTCGGCGACGACATTAGCGGAAACTTCTATCTCGTGAAAAGTGCGAATCAGGTCCTTGCGTTCAAAAGTTTCGATGGGGGTCTCGATTTTCCCGCTGTGAACCTGCCTGTAATCGCCTGCGGCCCATGCACTATAAACATGCAGGTCCGGCGGATTTACCGAAACTTCATATTTGAATCTTATAAACAGACTCTCATCCTTACTAAGAGGTTTTACGTCTCGAAACTCCCAGATAAGTTCCTGACCCGGTGCAGCAGCCCGCCTGCGCAGCTTTACACGCCTGGTCAACTCAGCGATGATATTGGCTCGGCGAATACCTTTATACATCTGTTCCAGTTGGCCGCTTTCATCGAGTTTCTGATAGAGCTTTTCAACTTCGCCGGCAACATCTACTTCGCCCGGAGTTAAGCTGGCACGGGCGGTATAAAACTCGTTTTTCAGTTGAGCGGTTTCTTCTGCACTGGCCCCTGAAAGTCTTGGCGTGTAAATAACGATTGTATATATCAGGACCGAAAAGACAGTCAGCAGAGCTATATCCAGTATTACCACCCCGAGCAGCTTTCCAAAAATAAGCTCAAAGCGGCGAATAGGCTTGGTAAGAACCATATAGATTTGTTTTTGCTTTATATCGTTTGTCAGAGAATATACCGAGACGATAATCGTAAACAGACAAAGCAAAAGACTGGTAAGCGAGAGGCCATAACTTACAAAAGCCTGGAGCCTGCCTTGGGCGGTGCCGTCACCGGTCATCGAAAAACCCATAATCGGCAGTAAGACAATCAGCAGGATTACAAAAACAGCGGCGATTTTCAATCTAAAAGCCTGCTTTACCGTGTTTATCGCAACAGCCCAGATACTACGCATTGCCGGGGTCTCCATCAGGATTGCCGGAGTGGCCTTCGCCCGTGTTTTTGTTTTTGGGGGCGTCTGTAAGCTCGTCTAAAATATTCTTTTTTGTTTGTTCGGGTTCGAGCAGCTTGGGATTTGCCGGCTCTTTCGTTACAGTCTCAGTCCGCTCTACCCTGGTTAATTTGTCCAGCAATTGTTCGTCAGCTTTGGTTTGGGTAGTTTCTACCACAACCGGCTCTTTTGTTGCTGGCTCGGCGGAAGATGGTTGTTCTGGTTGCGGAGCAGAGACAAGTCTGTCAAGTATATTTTTTTGCGTACCCTCGGAGCTAAGGAAACCTCCAATCCGTGTGGTACTTACAGCACCGCTGGTAGGTGTTGCCTGCTGCTGAGCAGCGGTAACGGTTCTAATAAAAAACGTCTCGAGCTTATCCATCGGGCTGCTTACGACACACTCGGCCTGTTCCTGCCGGACTATTTGCTTTATCTTCTCAACAGCGGCATCACTGATCCGGCCGGTAGTAATCTCTCTTTTGTCCGTTTGCACAAGAAGCTCTTTGACTTTGCCTTCGCTCTGGATTCTGCCGCCATACAGAATTGCTATTCTGTCGCATACGTCTTCGACATCGGCAAGTAAATGGCTGCACAGCAGAATGGTTTTACCTCGTTTGGCAAGTTCCAGGATTAAATCCTTTATCTGCCTGGTACCGATAGGGTCAAGCCCCGTTGTAGGCTCGTCCAATATCAGCAGATCCGGATCATTTATAAGCGCCTGTGCCAGTCCTATCCTTCTTGCCATACCCTTTGAAAACGTACCCACCGCCCTGTTTGCGGCAGCTTTTAATCCAACCATATCAAGAAGGGCCTCGATGCGCATCTTACGTACCTGCCGTTTCAGCCCGAACAATCTTCCATAAAAATCCAGTGTTTCGCGTGCGCTGAGATACCTGTAAAGATATGACTCTTCCGGCATAAAACCTATCCGGGCACTGATTTTCGGGTCGGTACTATCGCCGCCAAGAACAACGTATTTGCCCTTTGTCGGGTAAAGCAGTCCGAGCAGCACCTTCAGCGTCGTTGTTTTGCCTGAGCCGTTGGGCCCCAAAAGACCAAAAACTTCATTCTCCCGAATCCTTAGATTCAGGTCTGCGACGGCATAGACCTTGTTTCTGCCCCACAAATCGGAGAAGACCTTGGTCAGGGAAAATGTTTCAATAGCATATTCCATAGATTGAAAACCTAAACAGCGGCAGGTAAATCGTGATCCAGTTCTTCGCCGTAGCGTACTAATCGGGCACTGTTGAAAACGACAATCAAAGAACCGGCAAAATGCAGAACCGCGGCATAAACCGCTGGCAGCCATGCCATCGCCGCCGCAACAACACCGAGAATAATAAACACAACTCCAAAGAAAAGGTTCCAGTTTATAACGCCCCTGGTTTTTCTTGAGAGCCTGACAAGAAAGGGCAGCCTTTTCAAATCATCACTCATAAGCGCAATTGAAGCCGAATTTATAGCCACATCGCTGCCGGCCGCTCCCATCGCAATACCCAAATCTCCGGCCGCCAGAGCCGGTGCATCGTTTATCCCGTCACCAATAACAGCTACTGTATGGCCCATTTTTTTAGTCTGCTCAACTATCGCAAGTTTATCCTGAGGCAGACAGTGTGCCTTAAAATCGGTACAACCCAATTCAGCTGCAACACGATTTGCAACCTCGCTGCGGTCGCCGGTGAGCATAGTTACTCTTTTTATACCAATATCGAGCAGCTCCTGCACCGCTTCCTTAGCCTCGGGACGCGTCTTATCCTGCAACCCAATCCAGCCAATACACTCTGAATCCCTGGCTACATAAAGGGTACTGAACCCCTGCTCCTCATGCAGAACAGGGTCAGAGACTCTGCTTATATCAACATTGTTTTCTTTGAGAAACGTATCTCTGCCGACCATAATCTTTACCGAATCAACCATGGCCGTTACGCCTTTGCCCGGCGTCTCCTGAAAATCCTCTGTAGCAGCCAAAGAAAGATTTGCCTCTTTGGCTACCTGGTGAAGCGCCCTGGCCGCCGGATGTTTACTCATCTGCTCCGCCGAAGCTGCTGCGGTCAACAGCTCCGCCGGTTCAACGCCGTCAGCCGGCGTCAGTTTGGTTACGTAAAGCCGACCTGTTGTAACGGTGCCGGTCTTATCAAAGACCATCGCTGTCATTTTGCCGGCAGTCTCAAGGTCGGCAACATTTTTTATCAGAATCCCAAGCCTCGCCGAGGCCGATATCGCCGCAACCATCGCCGTGGGCGTCGCCAGAATCAAAGCACAGGGACACGAAATAACAAGTATCGTAATCGCCCTTTCAATCTCGCCGGTAAAGAACAGAACTATCCCTGCAATCATCAAAATAGTCGGCGTATACCATCTTACATAGCGGTCGATTATCCGCATGATAGGTATTTTGGTCTGCTCAGCTTCTATAATCAATGACTGCACCTTGCCCAGAGTCGTATCCTTGCCCGCCTTTGTTACCGTGATATCCAATACGCCGTTAAGATTATTGGTACCGGCAAAAACCTGCATCCCCGGAACCTTATCGACCGGCAGCGATTCGCCGGTTATTGTCGCTTCGTTAACAGAGCTTAAACCTTTAGCCACTTCACCATCGGCGGGTATGTTGTCGCCCGGACGTACACGAACACAATTGCCAACCTTAAGAGTGCTGACCTTTATTTCCTTTTCAGTCCCGTCGACCCCGACAAGATTGGCCTTTTTAGGAGTCAGTTTTATCAGCGATTCAATTGAAGCCCGGGCGCCAAGGGCGCTTCGGCTCTCTATCAATTCGCTAAGCAGCATAAAAAATGCGACTATGCCCGCGGTGATATACTCCTGGGTCGCAAAGGCAGCGATTATCGCAAGCGCTACCAGCTCGTCCATATGCGATTCTCTTCTTACAAGGCTCCCCACCGCGTGCAAAACAATGGGCAAACCAAGCAGTATCGCCGCTATCATTGCCAGAAACTCGGCATGGTCGCTATCACTGCCGTAAAAAAACCTGGCAATTCCGCTGCTTATAAGCAGCATACCGCCGAGCAGCGTACCAACAAGAGCCATGCTTATACGAACCTGCCTGCCGTGGGATTGCCCGATATGAATATCTTCTTTAAGGTGTAAATGTTTGTGAGCCATAATTTGTGTCTTGTATCGCGTATTACCGCCGGCAGATAACTCTGCGCTGCAATACTAAAGATTACTCCTCAGGATTTTGGTTTTAGTTTCGGGTCCCTGTTTAACTGTATCCAGATTTCCTTTCCTTTAACGCCCTCAGTCGGCTGGATAATCATTTTTTCATCGGCGTTGTCAAAGATATATTCTATCGCGTCCTGATAGATTGTCTGAATAACAAGCTCAGGCCGCTTTTTATATTCCGGCAATATCTCCTGGAGGTACCGGGCGTTGGCACTGGCGTTTTCGACAACGCTGGTTCGATAAGCGCGTGCCAGTGCGATTTTCTCACCAGCCTGGCCGGCCACCTGCGACCATAAAAATTCTTTTTGCCGGACATCCGCATTTGCATCGCCAAGGACTTTATGAAGCTGCCCGGCAACCGGACCTGCCGCTTCGTTAAGAACATTTTCTGCATAAGTCCTGGCTTCGGTAATAGCTGTTTTACTCGTCTGGCGGGCCTTGATAGAATCCTGGAATGCCGCATCAACCTGACGAGGCCAGCTGACATCGGTTAACTGGACCGAAACCGCTTTTATGCCGCTTTCTATTGCATTTAGTTTCTCGCCAAGCAGTTGAGTAACGTGCTTTGGAATACGCTCTCTGCTCGCCAGCGCCTCATCGATTGTATAGTTCACCATCGCATCTACAATCGCATCGGCAGCCAGGTTCTCCAGAAACTCTGTTACCGTCCTTTTTATAACGTCAAAATAAATATCCCCCGGCTTTACATCCTCGACATAAACATTCCTGAAGAATCGCTCCGGGTCATTAATCTGATAGGTCAACTGCCACTTGGAATGGACAATATTGTAATCGCTTTGGATTAAACCGGCGGCAGCGAGATTCTGCTTTTGATTTCTTGTAATGCAGTAACCTTCCCTTATGGGATTGAGCTTTGCAGGCGGACGCCGTTTCGCTTTGGCACCCTGGTAGAGAGCCTCATCTGGATCCTCATAATACCAGAATAAGTTTATAGGCAGGTTTACCTTCTTTTCTACAGGGATTTTTACAATTTCATCTATCGGATATGGAAATATCCAATGCAGACCAGGGGCCAGCAGTCTTTTTTCACCTATGCCCTGAATCTTGCCGAACCGCAAAACCATCGCCCTCTCGGAAGGCCCGACTGTTTCTATCCCAGAGGCCAGAAAAAAAATAACCAGCGCAACCATTATAAACTTGAGGATAATAAAGCTGACCCTCAAAGCCTCGGAAAGAGACTTTCCGCCGGCATCCAATTCAGCGCCCGGCTCTCTCATCGGAGGTGAGGACTGTAAATTATTTTCATTTTCGTTTTGTTCTGCCATAATATCCTGATTATTTTATATCATTATTTTTTCGGTTTGATATCGGGCATTTCCCTCAACAGTTTGAAAGGCTCTGCTTCTGCGCTCAGTACAATCGTGGCTCTTTGCTCAAGAATTTTCTTTAGAGCTTCAAGATCACGCAGAAACATCGCTAATTGCGGATCAGCCTCGAGCATTTTATAGAACCTGGCCGCCTCGGCATCGCCGGCACCTCGCAGCGCCTTGGCCCTTGCCTCAGCGGCAGCGAGCAATTCGGCGCTCTTCGAATCGGCATCGTCCTCTATCCTTTTTGCCTGAGCCTGGCCCTGACTGATAGTAGTTGCCGTCATGTAGTTCCTCTCAGCACTCATTCGCCCGAAAACATCTTTGCTGACATCTTCACTTACCTTAAGCTGCTTTATGCCAACGGCTTTGACTTCAATCCCATAGGCATCTCTCACCGGCCCGGCAAGGGAGTCGAGCATCTCGGATTGAATCTGCTCGAATTTTATCTGGTTCGGGTCGCTGTTTACAAAATCATAAAAAGCATGTCTGCCGACCACATTGTTCTGGGTATCACTGATGTGCGACAGTAACTTACTTTCAGCTTCCCTGACTGTCCCGACGGCGTTAAGGAATTTCAACGGCTCCGCTATCCTCCAGACAGCATAACTGTTAACTATAATCGGCATCGCATCTTTGGTTGTCGTCTCTTCGATATCGGCTTCGTAAACCCTCATACGCGAATCGAATTTATTGACCCGCTGTATCGGCGCCGGCCATTTGAAATACCAGCCCGGCTCAACTATCTCGCCGCTGGGCCTGCCGAAAGTCGTTATCAGGGCAGATTCGGTTTCTCTAACCTGAAACGACACAAGATACAGACCCATAACGACAATTATTAACAGGATAAAAATTGTAACAGCTATATTTTTCATTTTCCTTTGCTCTCCTCAATGCCGCCCAACTCGTATAAACTGGGCGTTAATTTTTCCTGAACATCAATTTGGAAAACCTGTGTATCGTTGGTATCGGCTACAACGATATATTTTCGTATGGTATCCAATGCTTCTTCAAGCATTGCCAATCTTTGCTGACACTTATAAATCTCAGGCGCCGCGTTGTAGGCTTTAAGCTGGCTGTCAAAGCGCAGCCCGGTCGCTTCTGCAATGGTCTTTTTCTCAAAAGCATAACTCTGCGCTTCTCTCAGCGTCTTGAAAATATTACCACCAGCCTGGGCAAAAGCCGAATCCAACTCATTGCCAAGCTTCTCGATCTGTTCCTCTTTGTTTTCTGCCCTGGCCTTTTGATACTCCGAGGCAAGACTGAAAAGATCATCAGCATCAGCTACGGAACCGGCGATAGAACTTAATATCATGTTGCGCTTGGCACTCGCTAAGAGAATAAGTGATTGTTTTTTCTGCACCGCCCCGACCACCTTTTGATAATCGGCTGCAACTTCCGCATGAGGGTGAATCCCCTGCAGACCCAGGAACACAATTTCAATACCCAGTCCTTCTCTATCAGCAGCCTTTTGAATCCTGTCTGTTAAAACCTCCTTAGCCTTGTTTCGGCCGGCTCCAAACAGACTCTCATCCATACCCGCTTTGCTGTCCACTTCAATCCCTGCGCTGGCGGCAAATCTGGTAAGTTCGCGGTAACAGATAGATTCGAGTAATTTCTTCGGCTCATTGTGATTATATACAAATTTATATAAATCCTTTACTCGATAGTGAACCGGCACCGCAGCTACGACAAGACTCACCGGAGCGGCAGCGGCACCAACAAGGGGTGATTCACTGGCAACAAGCAAATTGTACTCTTCAGCATAATGCTGCTTGCCCCACAATCTGGGCTTACGCTCAACCTGTCCTGTGTCAGGATTAACGTCAGGGACAAAACCAATGCTCAGCTGCGAAACCCTTTTCGTGGGATATTTGTAGACCTTATCGATTGGCCAGGGCCACTTAAAGGCCAGGCCCGGCTTAATGATTCTATGCACGCCCGCTTTGTCCGCAGGATTACCAAAATGCTCTATTATGGCCTCTTCATTAACAGCTACCACAACCATGCAGCTAAGCAAATACAACGTAACCGCACAAAATAAAATCAGTGGAACAACCGCTTTCTCAAGAAGCTTATAAAACCACGTCTGAGAAATGTTAAATCCAAATTGATAATCAATGGCACCGGCGAGGCTGCGAAACACACCGCCCGGCTCATTTATCACGCCCAACAGCCTGCTGTCAAAGGCACTTCTGGCATATCGGCCTTTCAACTTTGGGCGATATATGTCGAGAATTACATTCAGGCTGGTCTCTAATCCGAGGACAACCAGCAAACCGGCAATCAGCCAACCAGCCACACTTAAAACAGCAAAAATCTTATATTGTGCCAGGACAAGCGCTATAGCCAGCGTAAAACACAGTACCGCAACACCAAGCAAAAAACTGCCCCCTGCACGTAATGGCTTCCATCCCGGTGCCTGCGAACTGGCAGACATGCCGGTAGCATAACGCGACATTAAAAAATTAACAAACGCGATGGCCGTCATGCACATCGCACAAACCAGAGGCTCTTTAGGATACGCTTCAATACCAGCTAAAACGGCTTTTAATAAGTAAAGCCCCATCCCAATCTGATAGGCAGCTATGATTACTGAAAACGCTGGAATAAACCACTTTTCGAGAATGACAAGGCGGCGCTGAGCAACAGCAAAAAGCTCAGCATGTTCGCCCCTGTCCTCAAAGATTGCCGAAGCCCCTTTGCCTTTTACCGAATGGTCTATATCGAGTTTTTCCTGCTCGGCCAGGCTGCGCTGATGAAACTGAACCGCCAGTACCAGCCAGATCAAAACAGCCGACAGGATGAGCCAGCTAATTTCATATACGGCAAAGTATTCGCTCCATCGGCCTATAAAAAAGGCTACAAGAAAAAATACAACGCTTAAAACCAGGGATACCCACGCTATATATTCAGCGCGTTTGGAAGATACTGTCATTTTTTTTTATTCCCGGTTCCAACCCTTAGAACAAAAAACCATTAGATATAGTATTTATACGATATGTAAACCCTTTACAATTTACAGGTCGTGCAATATAACAGTGTAAAAGCAATGCGTCAACCATTATGCCTTACGCAAAAAATATACCGAACATAATAACGATTCAGTTAAAAACGGACAATAAATGCATAAGCTGTTTACCATAGCTAAAAATACTTTCACAGAGACATTAAGACAACCGATCTACGCCATCATAATCGCCGCTGCCCTTTTTCTACTATTCCTCAGTCCGTCACTAACGCTTTATTCGCTGAGCGACGATAACAAATTTCTACGCGAAATTGGTTTATCTACGTTGTTTTTAACCAGTTTGTTCATAGCAATTTTTTCCACTTCCGGAGCGGTGGCCGAGGAAATAGAGAATAAAACCGTAACCACCGTCTTGAGCAAGCCTGTTTCACGTCCGATATTCATCGTCGCTAAGTTCTTAGGTGTCGCTGCTGCCGTCGCACTGGCACACTATATTTGCACAATCGCTCTATTGATGGCCATCAGGCATGGCGTCCTCGAAACAGTAAACGATACCCCCGACTGGACGGTCATCGCCACCGCGGGGGCCTGGCTGGCCTCCACTCTTTTGCTAAGCCTCTTCTTTAACTATACTTATGACTGGAAGTTCCTGTCGACAGCTGTAATATTGGCCGCTATATTTGCCACAATTGGCATAATATTTTTAGCCCTTATTGACCCATACTGGCGGTTTAACCCCGCTGATAACGGCATAAACACACTGGATGTTTATGGTTCGATACTGCTGCTGCTCGCTGCAATTATAATTGTCGCCCTGGCGGTGGCATTCTCGGCCAGATTTAACATTATGATAACGCTATCAGCCTGTATAGGCCTGTTTTTGCTCGGATTGATAAGCGATTACACCTTCGGAAGATTTGCTCAGAGCCATATTTGGGCCAAAATATGCTATTTTTTAGTGCCGAACCTGCAGATTTTCTGGATAAGTGACGCCATTTACGAGGCCGGCATTGTCCCGTTCAAATACATAATAATTAGCGGTTTTTACGCGATTTGCTACACCTCAGCCATACTTTTAACCGCAATCGCCGTATTCCAAAGACGACAGGTAGGATAGAAAAAACGGAAAACGTAAAGCTAAAAACGCAAAAACTTAAAATTAAAGACAGGGAAATTTTAAATTCTAAGCTATGGTTTTTAGCTTTAAACTTTAGGTTTTTAGCTTCTTAATTACCGCTGTTTCATCGCAATTTTGCTGTTTTGGACACTTTGCACAGTCGCTCCAGACCTTCATCGGTAGCGAATCCTTTTGAACCACCTCAAAACCCATTTTTTCAAAAAATTTCGGGTTCAGCGTAAGAGCAAACACCCTCGGCACCCCAAGCTCACCGGCTCGCTCAACGACCTCACCCACCAGCATACTACCAACCCCTGAACTTGTTTTGCCCTTCTCGACTGCCAGCGACTTTATTTCCGCCAGATCCGACCAGATAATCTGCAGAGCACAGCAGCCTACCACGCTACCGTTGATCTCGGCAACAATAAAAGCCCGCAGATTCTCATAAATATCCGCCAGAGAACGAAACAGCATCTTATCCTGCTCGGCATAATAGGTAATCAGCGAATAAATCGCCTGGGCATCTGCAATTTTTGCATCACGTATTTTCACAATATACTCAAACTTACCCGTTTAGGGTTGAAGATTGACATAACTGTTTTTTTAACAATGCCCTATAACACAAAAATACAATAAAATCAGCCATCCGCCGCAGGCGGATACCTCAATTTCGCATTTTACACTTTAATTTTTACATTTTCAAACTGGCCATCGGCCAGTTTGAAAAAATCATACAGCTATTGACTAAAAATTTCCAGTATATATACTGACTTGTTTAGGAATAATCATAAATGACAAAACAAATCGAGCAGGCCCTAAATAAACATATCCTGCCATATACAACACTATTGGGCATACTCTTGGCACTTGGTATCAATACGGGCTGCCAACAGGTATCGGTATCAGCCGGAACCAAAAAATTAAAGGTCGTCGAAGTTACCGTAGTAGACCCCAATGGCACCGGCTATGGAACCTTCCAGAGTCATAATCAGAAAATCGTCTCCAACGCTAACGGAATTTTCATAACGTATCTGCATTACTTCGACAAAGAAACCGATGAACAGAAAAACATTTGGCATCTGGCTCGAAGCACAGACAGAGGTAAGACGTTTGAAACTATTTACGAAGGGGTTCATCCAACCCGTGCCCCCGCCATCGAAACCGATGCTCAAAACAACATCTATTTATCCCACTCAAGTTATAATTCACCCGGCGATTATTTTTACTTTTACAGATTCCTTGCGTCGAAAGATTACAAGGAGCCTCTTATTTCAACTTTTTTTAATCAGCCATGTGCCGCTAAATTCGCCATGACTTATGACGAAAAACGCCAGCAGTTTTATATCGCCACGCAATTCGGCAAGGTCCTGACGGTTGGCACAGATGGCGTGCTTCGTCAGTCAAAACAGCTTCTGACTAAAAGCTCCAAAGCCTGTCCGCAGTACCCGCATCTTAAGATGGATGCAGAAGGCAACCTGCATCATGGATGGACAACAGCCTTGCTCGATAAGTATGGTTATAGGAGCATACACCATATGCTTTCCGCAGATGGCGCAAAAAGCTGGGAAAATTTAGACGGAACGCAAATTAATTTCCCCTGTTATGCTGACGAAACCGGCCAGGCAAAAATGATTAACCTGCCCGATGAACTTGAAGTTAATACCTGGCTG
>Ga0272442_10007265_pt1 | contig 14366 bp, 20 predicted proteins | sample SSMForm2O_FD_200262 | JGI IMG/M metagenome (GOLD analysis project Ga0272442, IMG submission 200262) | Marine sediment archaeal communities from Little Sippewissett salt marsh, Falmouth, MA, United States - SSM-Form-2O | ecosystem: Environmental > Aquatic > Marine > Wetlands > Sediment ...
ACTTCGAACTTCGTATCTTCTATGACTGGAATGCTACAGAAAACATCCCAGTTGGAAACTGGACAATTCCCGCCAATCAATCCTACATCTATCCCGAATACTCCAGAAAACTAAACACATATGCTGTCCGAAACTACTCCCTATGTGGTTTCTCCATGAAAACCGTAGACTTCTACATAACAGATCGTACAACATATCTTCAAAGCTATCAAATCAAAAATGATACTGCAACAACAGAATATACTCAAAACACAATGAATGGAGCACTCGTATCCTATAATTACTATATATATGATTCCACAGGTTCATTTACAACTGCCCCTCCTCAGGATGCATTTATCACTTTCTATGAAAGAAACATATCAGGACAAAAGATTATTATACATCAAGAGTATATAGATGTTGTTGATACAGTAAACCCATATCTAATATTCGAAAAAGACTATCTTGTAGGAGCAAACTGTACTGATTGTACAAATGTCTCCAACTCTGGTATTGCACCTACATCTATGCTTACACAAAATAACTTATATATCATTTCACAATATGATGAAGATGCTCTCTTTGGAGATATGCTTGTCAACTATTCATTCGATGTAGGACATACACATCTATACTTCACATATACAGACCCAACTGGAAACACAGATAACACAACACTCTTTCTTTATCAAAACTTTTCCAATACAACAGCAGAAACAATTACATCATCTCCTTCACAAACATACACTTATCCATTTAACACATTACCAAATATATCATACTATATAGTTCTCGTTGTGAATAGAACAGTTGTTACTGCACAGGGAAACGAATTCATATTCACAAGAACATTTGATTACTATGCACTTCCAGGAATATCACCTATAGCAAATGCAACAAATATAGAATTACTTATAGTTGCAGTTATAGGAGAACCACCTGGAGATGGAGCAACGTGGATAACAATAATTACTGTGTTCATATCACTAGTTATATTCTTAGGAGCCCTAATTGCTTCAGGACCAACACTCGCTTTCATTGCAAGTGGATTATCACTCTCTGGTATTGGAACGTTATTAACAGGATCTATAACTCCACTATCAACTGTAGGAATACTTTTCTTCGTCATAGGTTTCGTTGTTTTAATATCTCACACAAAAAGCAGGGGGTTATATAAATGAAGGGAATAGATATGTTTATGAAGCTGTTATGCTTCAATATAGGACTGACAATAGCAGCATCTGTTGGGTTATTCGCCATTTCCGGAAATGTAACAGCATCAGATATAGAAGGATACCTTCCATTTTCTATCGCAAATATAACACTAGAAGCATTTATAACGTGTGCTGGTGCTATTGCTGGAGGAATAGTAGGATACTTCAGTGGAGCAGTATTACAAGGAAGTGCAATCGGAGCTTTTCTAACATTCATGTCATCTACTTGGGTTGAAATAAAACTCACTTTTGATGCAGTTCTTTTACAAATTGAACCATCAGGTTCTGGTGTTGCTCATACTGTTGTAGGTATTGTAATTGTTATTATTATTCTTATTAATGTCTTTTTCATACTACAATTTGCCGGTGGTGGCTGGAAGGCGATAGAATGAGTCTTTTCAATATTACCGACGGTATATTCTCGTGGAACGATTTATTCGAACCACTCATTAACATTGTTGGAATGTCTATAGCGTATAGTTTAATTGCAATGATGATAGGAGCCATCATCTGGAAATATGATGAGACCGGATACGGAGTAACAGCTTATATGGCATTTGTTGGATTACTCGGTTCATTCTTCTTCTCTTCAGAAATACGATTACTCTTCGGATTTATATTCGCAATGGGTATGGGTATGATAATTTACAGACTATATAAATCACGAGGGCAAGAATGAAATACATAACAATACTAATAATCATATCACTTATCGTAACCATCCTACCCACTCCTAACGCACAACAGGATTGGGTAATACAAGATGACACAGTCTACGTTGATAACCCACTCCTATACGCCTCCGCCACTCCTCACACACTATCCGGTTCCGGTTGGGTTGAGTTCCAGTTCAACAGTAAACAATACTCCGGTGATATCGATATGATATGGGGATTTTCCGATGACACAAAACCCTCCAAACCACAAATCTATACATCCTATTCACACACACTAAAAGGAACACACTCCGTAGAACACTATCGCACAATGACATTCTACAATATCACCTCCTTCAATAATATCGGAATAGAAAACTACGGACAACATGACATAAACTGGGGAACACCAAACAACAACTTCCTATTCTCCTTCACATCCACAGACTATTGTTGCCCTATGATAATCGCCTTCTCCAACTACTCCATCAACGGAAACACATACACAATATCACTTAACATCAACGAAACAGAAACATACTACTATGAATCCTACTACCCAGATTGGAAACCCATCGACCTCGAATTCGAAAAGATAAACCACAATTATCAAGGAATGAACACATGGTACCTTTTAAAAAATCAACCCATAACATCAGACAAACTGTACACAATTCGTTCTTACATCAACATACCCTTCAACCCAAACGGAACCTCCGGAAAATACTGGTGGGCATTTAAACCCTCCTCCGAAACCCTCCAAGAATCCATCTCCTCCGGACACCTCTATTACTTAGACCCTTGGTATGATACCAACTGGAACTATATGAAAGATATCATTATCGAGTCCGACTACATAGAAACAACCCTCTCCGGTTTCCCAATACTATTCCATAACACATCACTCGACTTTCAACATGCACAAACCGACGGAGATGATTTCATATTCGTTGCAGACGACAACACAACAGTCTATCCTCACGAGATAGAATACTTCAACTACACAACCGGAGAACTCGCCGCTTGGGTAAACATAACAACATTATCACACTCCTCCGATACACACCTAATGATATACTATGGAAACGATGGTTGTGCAAACCAACAACAAATCCCAGAAACTTGGAACTCCGGTTATGTTGGAGTATATCACTTTACTAATTCCACAACAGTTGCAAATGATGCTACATCAAATGGAAACACTGGTATCCAAGTACACAGTCCAGTTCTAAACACAACTGGTCGTATAGCAGGAGGTCTATGGACTAACTGTACTGGATCTAATACCAACACTATCAAAATACCAGATGATGCATCACTTGATTTCACAACAGCTATGACAATTGAATGGTTTCATTACGACACACATTCTGCCGCTGAACAGGCATATCAAAGAATACTTTGTAAACCAAACGTATCATCTACAACAGGAGAGTTCTTTATAATGACAATAGACACATCATCAGATATAATGAGATATGGTTCATACTCTGGAGGTTACAGAAGTCAACTCTGGACTACTCCAACAACACAGAACTCTTGGGAATATCGTGCAGCTGTATGCGACTATACTACAGTAGATCTATATCGTAACAACACTCATGAAGTAAGTGCAGGATATAACTATGCTCTAGTACCAACAGGATCTCCAATATACTTTGCAGAAGGATATGAAAATGAAGAAAACGCTTGTGTTGCAACCGTTAACTTCCATGGTTACTTTGATGAAGCACGATTTTCAAACGTAGTAAGAAACGAGTCTTGGATAAACGCATCCTTCTATTCAGTTAACGCCTCAGATTTCCTAACAATAAGTGCAGAGAATGAAGCACCTCTTCCACCACATGGAGATCCAGAAATAAACTCGATGTCACCTGCAAACAACTCCATCAACGTATGCCCATGTAGAGATTACTTCTGCATAAACATATCACAGAACACATCACAGAATATGAACATAACAGTTTATGCTAACTCCACTTACAACTCCACCTACACCATTATACTTAACATATCAGGTGTTTCTAACGGAACACACTGTTTCTGTATGATAGACCCAATATATATTTTCAACACAACATATCACTGGTATGTTAACATAACATTTGCAGATAACTCCTCACGATACAACCAATCAGAAATATATCAATTCAACACAACTTCCCCTTCAAACTGTATCGCTGTTGATACAATAACAGATGAAACATGGGTACTACCCGTTTCTGTTATATTCGCAATAGGATACTTTATGATAATGAACAAAAGGAGAAAATAAAAATGATATTCGGACTATACGTAACGATATTTATGCTGATGATACTGTTCTTCCTAATAGGAGTATTCGGAGAACAAAGATCAATAGAACGCCTGATAGCAAACTTCTTATCACTTCTGTTTGCAATATCAACCTGGGTAAACTCTCTTTCCATAGAAGTCCCTCTAGATCAAACATACTCAGAATATGGTCTCCAAATAATACCATTTGGTTTCATATTCCTAAACGTAGTATTTATCATACTCTGGTTCCTCTCATACAGGCATGAAGAAGAACTAACGAGGTGGTTACCATGAACACACAAGAGATATTTGCAGTAATAGGAGTTCTCTTAGTTGTTGGAATTGGTTTTGTATCATTTATATTTATCACTTCCCAATTCGACACTATAGATAATGATCTTGAGTTGAACATAGATTATGTAACTGGAAACTACACTATCACAACACCCTCTGATTTAATAGAAGTAAATCTACCAGATGCAGAAGAAATCATCTATGTTGTAGAAACAGTTGAAGACGGTTCAACGACAGATGTAACAAATTCCTCCTCTCTAATAGATGGAAAGTTATTTGTTATGGCAGATTATTATCTCAACAAATACTTTATGGGATATCAAGTTGGACCTCATAATGGTGCATTTACTGTAAGTAATGATATAGTTGGAACAAAAGCAAACGCAACTGCATCTGGTTTAGTTAGAAACATAACTGCTTATCTACAAGAGTGGAATGCAAGTAACTATACAAAATGTGCATTATACTATGATGGTAATTTTTCTTTGTATACAGAAACAATAGAACAAAGTGCTGGTATTCCTAACCCCGCTTGGGTAACTTTTGATTTCACAACACTACCAAATGTTTCCTTGGGCACTCGTTGGTTTATTGTTATAACAACAAATGGTACTTTTGACTTTAGTGAAACAGATACTGGTGAGATAGATGGGCAGGGAGGAAAATATTCTGATGGTGCTACAAGTTATGATCCTTTAACATCTCCTCTTTCATGGGGTAGCACATCTAACACACAAACAAATAGAATATACGCAACTGTTCAACCATATAACGCCACTTTTCTTGATTATATGTATGTAAAAGATTTGGGTAACTCAAATGAAAACATATCAAATGCATTTAACTTCCTAATGATAGTTGTTGTCATAGCAGCACTTCTATTACTTGTAGGAACACTAGTGAGGTACAGATGAAATCATATACATATCGCAGACTTAACTTTCCCCCAGAACTAAAAGTTGACTTGGATAACTTAGTAATGAACCTCGAAAACACAGGAAGAGCATTCTCCTTGAACCCAAGAGCAACACAAACCCTATCACGTGAACTCCGAGTTCCTAAACAAAAAGGAGATATCATATTCGCAAAAGACAAACGAACACAAAAAACAGTGATAGTTGTAAATCCAAATAAAAAGTTAGTCCGCAACAAAGTCCACACAATCAAGTTCTATCCTAAGTATTAGTATATAGGAAATATATATAAAAAAATATACTTCTATATACAAATAATAGTATATGAAAGTTTATATACTTGAATATACTATACTCTTTTTATTAAAAAAATATAGGAGACAAAAGATGAAAACACAATTTGGATTCATCGACCCTGGAGCAATAATGGGCGTTGTAGTCGCCTTGATTATCCTCGCTGTTGGCGTATTCGCCTTCTTCGTGACAATCAAGAACATTCCAACATCTGGAATGACCGCACAAGCCCAAGCTGCAATCAATAACACCTCCACAACTGGAGACTCAGTGTTCAACATTGTAGGAATTGTTCTCTTGATCGGTGCAATCATGTCTATAGTAGGACTAGTATACAACTATGTCAGATAAGCAGGTGATACAAAATGAAAACAAGATTTGGTTTTGTTGATCCTGGTGCAATTATGGGAGCAATAGTAGCACTTATCATCTTAGGTGTTGGAGTGTTCGCATTCTTTGTGACAAACACAGCACTTGTTGATAGTAACCCAGTTGGTGTTGGTGCAACAGCACAAGATGCTTTGAATAACACTACAAGAAACGCACAGTTGAATATATCAACAACTGGAGACTCAATATTCAACATAGTTGGTATAGTGTTACTCATAGGTGCCATAATGTCTATAGTTGGACTAGTATATAATTATGTGAGGTGATACTGTTGAGTAAATTTGTTTATAGAAAAGTTCAACGTATCAGAACAGCACGTATACCAAAAGCTCACATAAAGAAAAAGCTTAAGTAGGTGAAATCCCTACTCTTATTTTTTTTCAAAAAACGTTATCAATTTTTCTATCGAGTGATAACTATCAAAATCCATATAACAATTATCGTTAGATTTTTGAATTCATATCACTTTCTAATCTATCATAGAACTCTTCTCCGAAAAGATCTATTAGATTATCTTTCAACGCCACCCATACTTCTGGTCCTTTCTTATACATAGGACAATTGAAAGTGTCAAAGTTAGGTGGTGTTGCACATATCTTTTGATATGACACTCTTAAAACCCCTTTCTTTGTTATAGATAAAGGAGTTAATTTACATTCTCTCGGTTTCCATTTTGGATACTTCAAACAAAAATCTACCAAAGTGCAAACACCCTCCTTATGTATCACTTTTCTATCACTATTAAGATGCGGTTTGATAATCTCTTTAATATCATCTGGTATCAGTTTCCATTCAGTATCATAATACTTTACGAATATCTTTCCAGTTTTATGTATACAACACTTACCACCGCAAATCTTTCTTCCCTCTGCTGTGCAATTAAAGTGTTGTCGTAACCATGCTTTACTCCAACGCAATTCATCTGGATGTTCTATATAGTAATCAAGTATTTTATTATCATACATATCCTTACTCTCCTATTTCAAAATTGCACGATTACGAAACAGTGGATTTTTATAATTTTCCTTGATAGCATTTTTCACACCCGTTTTTGAAACGGTCTTTCCCCATACTTTTCTAAGAACATATCTCAAAGTTGTAACTCCACACGTTCCAAACACAACAATCATTCCTAACTCCCACCAAGCTTCTCCATACGCATTGATATCAATTATCACCCGATAGTCCCCTGTAACAATACCCTGCGTTATTGCCAACGCAAACGTAAATACTACAACTGCCATACATGCAAATAGAAACCCAGTACCAAGTCCCAATACAATATCACTCTTCATAGACAATCTTATCCACATCCTTTTTAAAAACTATTCCTCTCACAAACGCCATATCTTCACTAACTTCAAATGTTCCATCTATACACTTTCCATTTCTTAAATATATCTTAGGCATTATTTATCACCTTCCTTAATTGCATCAACCATCCACACAAACCAAATAGGATGAGAGAGGACCAAACTAAATAGTTTATAGCATCAGACATAACGTCCAATGCGTAAACCATTCCTATGCACGTTCCCACCAACATAAACGTAAATGATAACGATATCATAATGTCGTAATTTCTATTATTCTCGCCCATGGAACTATCACCTTATTTTCTTTAGTCTGTATAACTACATATACATCAGTCTTCTTTTCTAATGTTCCCTCATATTCACAATCCATCGTTCTTATCTTCATACCATTCCTCTCCATTTATCAACTTCTTTTATTTCTATATCTCTGCACCAAATCAAGTGCGTCTCCACTCTTGCGTTCTCTTCATCTTCTGCTTCTACATCTTTCCATCTCTTTGTTATATCATATCTCATTATATCACTTCCTTTTCTGTAATATGTCATATGCTTTCTTTGATATATCAAATCCTATAAACTTTCTATTTAATCTCTTTGCAACAACAAGTGTTGTTCCACTTCCAAACATGGGATCCAACACCACATCTCCCTCATTGCTACTTGCTTTGATAATGCGTTCCAACAACTTTTCGGGTTTTTGGGTGGGATAACCAGTACGTTCTTTACTTGATCTATACCACGTTGGTTTAATATCATTCCACCAATCATTTATTCTAACTCCTTTTAGTTCATCCAAATATTGAATATATCTACCTTCTTTTGACGAAGGTTGTGTTGTGTATAACCTACCATCTTTATCTTTTTTAAAGTAATCTCTAATGTATTCTTGTTTGTGTGGTTCAAATAATTTGTTATATTTATATTCTTTTTTTCTTTTTGTATAAAAAAATATAGTATCATGTTTTCTTGGAAAATGTGTTAGATTTGGATGTTCTCGACCACTATAACACCAAATAATTTCATTCCTAAAATTCTGCACACCAAAGATATCATCCAACAACAACCGTATGTGTGCATTAGCATGCCAATCGCAATGAACATAAATAGAACCTGTGTCCTTTAATACTCGGTGACACTCTTGCAATATATTTTTAATCCAATCTAAATACTTATTCATGTCTTCTTTTCTAAATATACCAATGTTAAAAGGTGGATCCATATATATCAAATCAACACTATTATCTTTCATCTCTTTTAACCCAATCATACAATCTATATTTTTTATCATTGATTACACCTCTTTTTCTTTTGATCTAATCCAGTTTAGTTGCCTTCATACATTTCTTACATACAACTTTATCGTGGAATATCATTATTCTTCCTCCACAATGTGAACATAATAATCTTCCATCTATATCACTACTTATATTTCCTTTCATTAATATCATCTCCTTGATAGGATACAATATACTATATCCATTATCCCAAACTGGAGTATCTTTATGATCATAAAGATACTACCCTTTTTTTTCTTTTATAGAAAAGTTTGATAATTTTACACTTTTCCTCTTTCTGTGAAGAAAGGAAATTAAGTACATATATGATCTCTCTCTGTATATTTCTATATATATTATTATATATTTGAAAAAATACACGTTTAAGATATATACATTCCTTAATCCTCTTCGAGAACGAAACATATTTGTGATATCTGCTAGACTTTCCTGCAATCATTGGAGGTGATACACAGAAAAAAGGAGGTTCAGGTGGTGCCCAACAGATATATTCACTACATTTCATTCTTATCTTCACCCTTGATCTTCTACGCTCCAAAACTACAGAAGGGGATATATAGAGAACTGATCTATAGGATAGTTCTCTTTATATATCCCCCTCCTCTGACGAGTTACTGTGTTTCTCCGCTCCGAAGAAAACACTCTTGTTTCCGTGTTTGTTATCCTCAATCTTAAATTGTCTAAAATCAATCTCCTTATGCTTATCCATAAACTTCTGAATAGTCTTCCCAACATTCTCCTCCTTAACATTAAGAGTAATAACGTTCCAGTCAAAGACTGGAACCATCTCCGCTTGCTTTGGTGCATTGCATTTAATATTTGGTATGATAAATCCCTCAAACCTATTATCAAACGTCACTCCTGCAAACTCAAAACCAAGAAGTTCAAACTTACTATCATGCCCGTTATAAAACTCCTTCTCGGTTTTCTCCTTAAAACACTCCTCAAAGTGTTCCATTATTTTTTCCTCGTCCATAGGCAACTTCTTATTACAGTGTGTGCATATCAAATTTCCCTCAACACTCTTATCCTTTGGACTATAATAAAAGTCCACAGAAAAGAAGTCACACTTTTTCTCTACATCTTTTGGTTTCTCTATCATCTGTTTTCCTCCTGTATCCAACAATCATAACAAAGAATATTAAATTCTTCATTATCATATATTATTTCTTCCTCTTCCAGTTCTCTTCCACATACTTCGCATCTTATTTCTATCTCTACCCATTTTTCTTCCATTATTTTCTCATCTCCTTCTCTATCAGACTCCTAATCAATCCATTCATATTAATCTCATCCCTATGAATGAATTCGTATTGTTCGTCCGTGACAAGTATACATATTTGTTTCATTGTAATCACAAGTATCTATATGTCCGTACTAGTATTTAATAGTTTCGATTTGGACATCACTATATATTTTCTATATACCAACAGAAGTAAATATATATTACTATATATCTGATATATGTTAACATAACACACAAAAAAGTAATCGAAAATATTATATACTCCCTCCACCCTATATATACCCAATGGTACTTAGACCAGGAGAAAAACGCCCAACACCAGGTTCACCCTCTCCAACAACTACAACTTCTTCTTCAACACCCTACACTAGGGAACAGTATATTCACAATGTTCCTTCACAACAACAATATCAACCTTCTAAATATCAAACTGTAATGGGCCCATGGCCCTTAGAACCAGGAGAAACAAAAGAACACTATCAACAACGAATATCTGATACCCTTCCACCAGACCTATCAGAAGACAAACAAAAAATATCAGAAATGATACGTACCCTTGAAATTCAACCCTCCACCAACAAATACCAAGTAGGAAACAAAACACTAACACGTGATGAAACAATCGCATATCTAAAAACTCAACTACAACAAATAACATCAGTAATATCACAACAAGCATTCATTGAAGAATATTACTCTAACTTACGAAGTTATGGATTCAGGATATATCGTTCCTCCTCCGGAGAAATCATAATAGAAGCACCATCAGATATGCATGAAGAAGAAATCATGTATTATAAAACATTATCACTACCTAAAGATACTGTCTTTAAAGATGCAGAAGGAAACCCAATATCAAAAGAAGAAGCAGTAGAAATCATGGAAAAACGATATAATATATGGTTAAGAGGAAAATCCTCCTCCGCATCTTTGAACCCAATTTGGGGTTGGGAACGTGGTATGTTAACTTCAGCATTTGATGCATTTATACAAAGTTTAGAATATCATTGGGCAAAACTAACAAACGCCTCACCTGAAAAAATTCAAAAAGAACTCGAAGAAGCTCAAGATTCCATAGAAGCAAGAGAAAATCTTGCAGGAGCAATATTAGTAGAATATGATAACTTAGTTGCAGAAAACGCCTCTTGGGATAAATGGGCGGTATTCTTTTCAGAAGAAATTACAACTGCTGCCACTATTGTTCTTCCTTTCGCAATATCAAAAGTTGCAACAATAGTAACACCTGGATTAACATCTTGGGCTGCTTCCAAAGGAATATCTGCTGTAGGAGCACATAAAATAGGCACTATCATAAAAGCAGTAACTCTTGTTGCATTTGGTACACCAGTAGCATTAACAGCAATACGAGCAACACAAATGTATATCGAATCCGTTGAAGAAATGGAAGAACTTGAGAAACTTAAAAAAGAGAACAAGATATCACATACTGAATATAGAACAAGAAAAAAACAAATCCTACAAAAACTATATATATCTACAGGAACCCTTCTCAATATAGGACTTTTCATACTCATCGCATATGCAAGTTCAAAACTCGGTCAAATCTCCGGGACCAAATATCTCAAAAAACCCAGAATACATGTAACAGGAACAGAAAAAGGTGGAACACAAACCCTAACAGCACAAAAATACACATTCAGATTAGGAAAACACACATTCGGAAAATACGGTCAAAAAGCAACAATATCAAAATACTCACCCTACAAACCCAAACTTCTCCAATCAAACCCCTATAAACCAAAACTCCTAACAGAGGGAAAAGGAACCCCTTGGTCAGAAGTAAAAAGTCAATTTCAAACTCCAAAAGAACCCTATAATCCAACTTGGTATAAAGAAAAACCCTGGTATGCACCAGAAAAAGCACCCTTAAAACCCACAACAGATTTATACCCATCCTATGAAGATTTCGGAACAAAACTACAACTAGCACCAAAAACAGCACCAAAACCCTCACGTTTCGTATCAACAGCATATGCAGAACCAAAAGCCAAAATAATACCCGCCTTCGGAACCCAAACAGAAGTTACAACTATGCCAGTAACAAAAACCCTCACATCAATAAAAACCGAACCTTTAATGTGGACAAAAGTATATGCAAAACCCATAACCCAAACCCAAACATTGGTATCACCTTGGTTGATAACATCAACTCAAACCCAAACCCTTACCAAAACCCAAACCCTTACAGATACCCTAACCGAAACTGAAACCAAAACCAAAACACTTCCACTTGTTCTAACCCTTCCTCTAACCAAAACCAAAACAAAAACCCTAACACAAACATTACCACAAACCCAAACTCTAACCCAAACCATGCCACTTACACTAACTAAAACCCAAACCCAAACCAAAACTAAAACTAAAGTTCTACCACTTATAAGAAGGAAAACAGAACTAACCCACCTTAAACCAACACAAGGATATCACACCTACGTCAAAGCAAAAGGAAAACATGTCAAAATCACTCCAAAACCACTCCCAAGACGTCAAGCCCTTGGCAAAGGCGCTCACTACGTGGACAACACACCATCCCGTACATTCTATATCAAACCCGCAAAAAAGTCCACCCCAGTTGGTTCCGAACCACTATACAACCAAACATTCGCCATAAAACGCCACAAGTTCCGTCCTTACAACATACGAAAAAGACAAAAAATAGGAATGGGAAACAACAAATGGATAGAGAAGAATACATACTTGATAGATACTCCTGGAGAAATTCAAGGTATCACTGTAAAAGGATTAATGAAGCTCGAAAAAATGAGAAGTCTCGGATACAAACCAATAAAGACAACAAAAAAAGTAACCTACACAAAAATATGGAAAAACCCAAAAGAACTAAATAGGAGAACAAGAAAATGAACGCACTAACCGCCATAATATCATTTATACTAACCGTTCCAGTAGTCCTACTTGTAATAAACGTAGTACGCTACACAATGGAACAAATATCAGGAAACCTAACCATCTACTATCAATCCAACGTAGACCTCGCCTTCCTCGTCCTATCCTTCCTAACCATATGGACAGTAATCGGAATAGGTCTAAACAAGATGGGTATTGGAGAAAAACTCAGGGGGTCCTTCCAATGATACGTGACTCCGCCAAACTACTCGTTATGTTCCTAATCGCCTTCGTAATATTCGTAACAATGTCCTACGGAATATCAACAACAACAACCCAGATATCCACTCTATCCGCAGACCCAGGCATCAACGTCTCCACATCCGTCACTCCAATAATGACAACCATCGTAACCCTCTTCCAAATGATATGGGGCGTTATAACCCTCGGTCTTGGACTTGCCTTCGTCCTATCCCTTCTAATCGGAAGATCTCAATATAATCAATACTATGGAGGAGACTCATATGAATACTAAACGCCTAATCCTAATCTGCATAATATCACTTCTCGCAATACTGACAATCTCCACACTAGCATCCGCCGACACATATGAAGTGTATTTAGATGAAGACGACATACTCGAAGACGGAAACTCAATCTGGCCAGGAACAGTACGTGATAACACATCACTTACAATGTCTTGCACAGAAAATGCACCAAGACAAAACATTTATACAATGTGGAACATCTCCTCCATCCCTCCTCAAGCAACAATCACAAACGTATCACTAAACATGTATGTTACTGCATCTGGTGGAGCAGGATACTTCAAAGCAGTAAACATGTCAAACAACACTCTCACATCCTCCAACCTTTCTCTATATCAAGATACACTTTACGGTGATACCTTCGGTGCATTCCTACGTTACACTGGAGATCAAGTTGTTAACACAAGCTCCGCCGACTGGACACCTCTTGCCGGTGGAAACAATCTCTCCTACAATGTAGAAAACGATCTCGGTTGGTGGGCAGTATCATTATATCAAAATACAGGTGTTGGACCCTCATCCTATAGACAAGTTGCTACAACAGAACACGCCGTCTACCCTCCAATGTGCTTATGGGTAGAATTCGAAATGACTGCTCCTTACTTCAACGAATCCAATATGACACTTCCAGATGGATCAACAGATGTTTGTCTAAACAATACAACCTGCATGTGGTTCCAACACGATCACGGAGTACCAATGAACATATACTGGCACTGGTGGAACTCCTCCGATTCCTCTTGGAACATCTTCTCCTCCAACACCTCCGTTACAAACGGAACATACTGTGCCAACAACATCGGAAACTGGACAGAACCATGCACAACATACTACTGGTATGTCAACGCAACAGACATCTCCGGAAACGAAACACAATCCTCCACCTTCGAATTCACAACGCACTGTCCAACCCCTCCATCATCAATATCATGCACAGTAAACAACACAACCTCCGTAAACATCTCCTGGACACCCGATACCGAAGCATGTGGTTCAACAAACACAACAATATATTATCAACACGGAGCATACGCACCTGCTTACGGTGCTGGAACCTTTGGTGGTAACTTCTCCA
>Ga0272442_10007266_pt1 | contig 14366 bp, 8 predicted proteins | sample SSMForm2O_FD_200262 | JGI IMG/M metagenome (GOLD analysis project Ga0272442, IMG submission 200262) | Marine sediment archaeal communities from Little Sippewissett salt marsh, Falmouth, MA, United States - SSM-Form-2O | ecosystem: Environmental > Aquatic > Marine > Wetlands > Sediment ...
ATACTGCCATGGGACACCTCCTAGATCCTTATTGTGTTTTTAACACTGGACTATAGCAGTTCATGCTATGGTTGGGGAGGTGTCTCCTTTATGAATCTGATTCCTTGATATGATTATCAAATCTACTTTTGACCCACGCAATTCTACCTTGAGGCCATTTTCTTCCTTTTCTTCATGGGCATAACGCTAAGCTAACCCGACGCTGCAAGCGGTCGGGTTGGGCGGTTGGTTAGAAAACATGATTACCTACAGAAAGAAGATTTTCAATTTTTTCAAGGGCTACTCTCTCGGCCTTTCCTTTGGGCATATGCGCGTAGTCTTCCAATGGAAAAGCCTTCTTATCTTCTTCGTCCTTTGCTATGCCATTGGGGAATTTATAATGGAACCAAGCCTTGTTTATGCGTTCGATTCCAGCCTTATCAAGACATGCAGTAAAGGTGATAATTGCAGCAGCGTGTTCATGATACATAGCGACAAGGTAGGATGGGAAATCGGTGAACTCTTTGGGTTTAATGTTTTCTTTGAGAAGCAAGAGCAATTCAAGAAAGGCCAATCTAAACGAGATTGCGGCCTTTGCGAATTCTTGTTTTTTGACAGTTCTGTCAATGGTTTGCTCATTCAGCAACCATCCAATGAAAACTCCCAAAATAGCACCACCAAGCCCAAGAGATCCAGCGATTATACTTGCAAGGATAGTGTCAGTCATAATTACAGGCTCCTTTTGGTATTTGTTATATCGTGGGTTTTAGGAACTATAATCGGATTAGTGCTAATGGTTATACTGGTTCCGGTTTTAAATAGTAAGTTCAATTTCTAACAATTTATTAAGCGGAAAAATATCCGTATCTTTCAATATATACTGATATCACTGCGTAAATTCTTTATTGACTCTTTCCGCTATATCAGTATAATTGGCATTTGCAGAATAAATATCTTAATGGATCGGTAGAATTATGGGAAATAAAGGGGAATATGTCAAGGATAATTCGGTACATAAGCAAAAGAAACTATTGGATTTCGCAAGAGATGTATTGAGGCGCAAACATTACAGCATTCGCACGGAAGAGGCATACATAGGCTGGATTCTCCGGTACATACTTTTTCATAATAAAAGGCACCCCAAGGATATGCGAACAGGGGAGATCGAAGCATTTCTGACACATCTCGCGGTAGACAAGAACGTATCGGCTTCAACACAGAATCAGGCCTTCAATGCAATCCTGTTTTTGTACCGATACGTGCTGAATATTTCTCTTGAGGATGCGAAAATCAATGCGGTAAGGGCTAGAAAAAAGAGAAATATCCCCGTAGTGCTCACAAAAGACGAGGTCAAAAGGATGCTCTCGGCAATGAGCGGAGTGCATCAATTGATGGCTAAACTTATTTACGGCAGTGGTATTCGTTTAATGGAGTGTCTCCGGCTTCGGGTTCATGATATAGATTTTGAAATGGATGAAATCACCATACGAGACGGAAAAGGCTTCAAGGACAGAATAACTGTGCTGCCCGAACCGATCAAACCGGCACTTCGTGAACATCTTGAACGGATAAAAATAATTCATGAAAACGATCTTGCGAATGGATACGGTCTCGTGTACCTCCCGTACGCGCTGGCTCGAAAATATCCCAATGCCGAGAAAGAATGGGGTTGGCAATATGTATTTCCCTCGAAAGGAATTTCGCAAGACCCGCGTTCAGATGCAAAAAGACGTCATCATGTTCATGAAACAGCTTTACAGAAAGCGGTAAAGCAGGCGGCGCGAAATGCGAAGCTAGTGAAGAAGGCTACATGCCATACTCTCAGACACAGTTTCGCCACGCATCTTCTGATGGACGGCGTTGATATTCGAGTTATCCAGGAATTGTTAGGACATAAAGACGTCTCAACAACTATGATCTATACGCACGTTCTCAGAGAACAGGGCGTTAAAAAAGTAAAGAGCCCGTTGGATTTTTAACGGATGCAATCGGCCGGGTTTTAGAAGAAAGGCAGGACAGCAACCTGGATACATTATCATCGAGTTTTAATATATTACAGAAGGTTTTCCCCGATTATGAAGACCGGCCGGAACAGCGGGAGATGGCGCAGGAAATCCTGCACTGTCTCACGGAAAAGCAGAATCTGCTCATCGAAGCCGGAACAGGTGTCGGAAAATCGTTTGCCTATCTGATCCCTGCGATACTCTCCGGAGGAAAAACCATTGTATCCACATCCTCCCTGGCCCTGCAGGACCAGCTGGTCACCAAAGACCTTGTGTTTCTGCAAAAGGCGCTCCCGCAAAAGTTCTCCTTTGGTATTCTGAAAGGCAGAAATAACTACCTCTGCTTAAAAAGGGAAAAAGAATACGCAGGAACGGGGAAAGCCTATAGAAGATTTCTCACCTGGACGAGAAAAACCACGACCGGCGAAAAAAGCGAACTCCCGTTTATACCCCGATTCTGGTCCGAGGTCTGCGGCGATTCACAGGACTGCAACGGCAGGCTGTGCCCCTTCTATGGCAGGTGCTTTTATTATCGGCACTACCGTCAGCTCAACAAAAAGGATATTCTGATCGTCAATCACTACCTCCTGATGTATGATCTTCTTTCGGATTTTAATGTGCTTCCCTTTCACGCACAGCTGATCATTGATGAAGCTTCCGATATAGAAGAAGTCATATCCACAGTATTCGGCAGTCATCTGAGCTATTCTCGAACGGCATGGCTCCTCTATCGGCTGAAGGGGTTGAAGATCGTTGTCGACCATCTTTTCCCAGAGCTGGAATCATTCTTCAAAACAGCAGGCATACACTCACAGACGATTTCTCCGATTCCTTCGCATTTCATAGAAAGACTGAGATACTTCAGAGATAAACTTGCCCTGAAGACAACTGTTTCAACACTGGAAAAGCACCTTGAATCGACAGTCGACGAGGAAACAAAGGACCGGATAGAAACGACCGTCAGGTACTTACAGTCATTTGAAGCTGATATAGACGATTTTATCGCACAGGATGACACAACCCGGGTCTTTTATATATCGGCAAACAGCAATACCCTTGAGTTTAAAAGCAGTCTCGTTGACTCTCAGAATGCATTCAAAACACTGACTGACTGCTATCAAAGTACGATCATGACATCGGCCACCCTGACATCGGGAGGAAATTTTACTTTTATCAAGAAGCGTCTCGGTATTGAAAATTTTGAAGAAAAAGTTATCGGATCACCCTTTGATTACAAGACAAAGTCGCTTCTGTACGTCGATACGCATCTGCCGAGACCGGGCAGGAACAACGACGAAGTGTTTCTCCATGAGAGTCTCGATATTATGGAGGCTCTCATCAATGCATCTCACGGCCGGGCTCTGGTTTTATTGACTTCGTACCGGCATCTTCAATTTGTCGCTGAAAACATCACCCTGCCCTATCCTTTCAAATCACAGGGTGAGATGCCGTCGGCGCAACTCATAAAATGGTTCAAGGACACGCCTCATTCCGTACTGTTCGCCACGGCTACCTTCTGGCAGGGTATCGATATAAAGGGTGATGATCTCAGCCTGGTCATTATCGGAAGACTCCCCTTCAGTCCGCCGGGAGATCCCGTCTATCAGGAACGATGCAACAGATTGGGATCTCGATGGTTTCAGGATCTCGCTCTTCCGTCAGCAATTTTGACATTACGGCAGGGTTTCGGCAGGCTCATCAGAGGGCACAACGAATATGGCGTGGTTGCCATACTCGACACGCGCGTGGTGAAAAGCTCATACGGGAAAACAATACTTGCCTCGCTGCCGGACATACCCATGACGCATACAATCGGTGACGTGAAAATATTTTTTGATGCCATTCCGGAAAGAACCAGAACAATGAAAAAAACGACAACGATTTCCCATTCACCGGGCACCCGTCAACGACATCCCGGAAGTGCTTAGAACGGTAATAAACAACAAATCTCTACGGATATGCCGCATGGGGCAAAGCCGTGAAAGAGTAAATAATATTCTGACAGCCAAAAGGCTGTTTAACAAGTTGGAATAATGGCCAATACAGACCTTCACTCAATGAAAACATTGATGTCGCAATGATTAGGTGTATTATGGTATAGTTTTTTCTATGTTGTAAGCTTTAATTCAACTGTTCTATCGATCGACCACTTTAAATACAGTCTTTCATTAATTAACGTAACCATAAGAAAATGACCTGGACCTCATGACAAATAACTTTTATTGTATGGCACGGTGCAGTTGCGGGTTTTCCCTGTTGTATGAACCTATCTATAAGCGAGTTTTTTCCTTTCTACTGATTAACGGAAGCCATACTATGTACACGGCTCTTATACTATGCGAACGGGAGGAACGATAAAGGTAAGCCTCAAAATTAATACGATGGATACGTTGAAGCATGAGTAGATTCAATCATATTACAAAAATGATACAGGGCCTTCATCTCTATAAAGACTCCAGAAAACCGTCATGGTTGCTGGTAGGGATTATTATAATCGCTACTATCCTCGCCGTTGCCATCACTGTTGTTCTCGGGAAACGTGCCTTCCATCAAAGCAGGCTTACCGCACTTGATCAATTTAACCAGCAGCAGCTGATTCTGGCTCGATCGACAGCTAATAGCATTGAAACCTATTTCACAGAGATCAGCACTTCTCTTTCTTCAGCAGTCAAGTTGCCCTCGATTCAGAACATGACTCCCGACGGTATCGAACATTTAAAAAACATGTATGAAGGCTTTCTTCCACGAACATCGATCCGATATATCGATAAAAATGGTATTTTACGTTTTATTTATCCCTCCAGCACCTGGCGTCAGAAACTCATAAATGAAAACTACAGTCATGACGCCTTTTTTCAACATACGAAGCGGGCACGGAACGTTTCTATTTCCGGAATCATAATCAACGAACAGGATCAGCGGCGAATCAGAATGTCCATCCCGATTTATCTAACCGATGCGAAAAAAAACGACAACGGTACGTTCAAAGGGGCACTGATTACATCATTTGATCTTGATGATATCTCCCGGGTCTTTATTGCACCAATCGTATCGGGAGAAACCGGGTATGCATGGTTAATGAATCACGAAGGTTATTTTGTCGCCCACCATGAAAAAGAGTTTGTCGGAAAAGATGCTTTCACAATCCGCTCAGAAAAAAGTCCTGAACTTACATTCGAGTCCATAAATACAATCCAGAGGAGTGTCTTAACAGGTAATGAAGGTATCGGTCGTTATGTTTCGGGCTGGCATAGAGGAAAGACCGGTCGGATTGAAAAACTGATAGCGTATTCGCCTGCTCTTCTCATCGATCAGGTCTGGTCTGTGTCAGTTGCCGCTCCCACCAGTGAAGTGGATCGAATTATCCGGAGTGCGGCTCGGGAGGCACTTTACGGATTCAGTTTTGTTCTTATCATCCTCATAGCCACCGGCTCGTTTCTCTCAATTTCCGCATACCGGTGGTCCTATTCCCTGGAATATGAGGTTAAAAAACATACAAAAGAGCTGAAGGAAACGACTGATTACCTGGATAATTTGATACGATCAGCTAATGCACCAATCGTGGTCTGGAATCCCGAACGAAGGGCAAGAATAGTCAACCGGTTTTTTGAAAAGATGAGCGGTTGGACTGAGGCTGAAATGATCGGACAGCCCATAGATGTTCTCTTCCCCGATGATACCCGTTCCGATTCTCTTCAAAAAGTTGAAAAGGCGTCAATGGGAGCGTGGGATTGGGAAGCCGTGGAGATCCCTATCAAACATAAGGATGGTACCATACGAACGGTTTTATGGAATTCCTATAATACATATGCTGAAGACGGACAGACAGTGCTCGCCACACTTGCTCAGGGACAGGACATCACCGACCGTAAACATGCCGAAGAAGCACTCCGTGAAAGTGAAGAACGTCTGAAGCTGGCACTGGAAGCAACCAACGACGGATTGTGGGATTGGGACCTTATTACAAACCAGGTTTATTTCAGCCCTCGCTACTATACCATGCTTGGCTACGAACCGTATGAGCTTCCTCCCACGTTGGAAACGTGGATCGATCTTATGCATCCTGATGATCGAGAGTATGCCCCCCCCCATTATCTGAATCACATGACGGACACATCGTACACCTATGAAGTGGAATTTCGTATGAAATCGAAATCCGGTGAATGGAAATGGCTGTTAGGAAGAGGTAAAGCCGTAGCCAAGGATGATACAGGAAAAGCGTCGAGAGTTGTAGGAACCATTGTTGACATGACCGAGCGCAAACGGGCGGAGGAGACATGTCAGATTGAGAGGGACAGGGCACAACAATACCTCGATGTTGCGGAAGTCATGCTCGTTGCGCTCAATCGAGATCAAACGGTTGCCCTTATCAATAAAAAAGGTTGCAAGGTTCTGGGTTATAGAGAAGAGGAAATAATCGGCAAAAACTGGTTTGACATGTTTCTCCCTGAGCGGATTCGAGACCGGGTTAAATCTGTTTTTTCAAAGTTGATAGAAGGCGATATTGTTCCGGTCGAATATTTTGAAAATCCCGTCATGACGAACACCGGAACTGAAAGAATCATTGAATGGCACAATACCATATTAACTGATGATACCAATTCAATCATTGGCACGCTTGCCTCAGGAGAAGATATTACTGAACGGAAACGTGCCGAGGATGAAAAAAAGCATCTTGAAGCACAACTTCGCCATGCCAATAAAATGGAAACGATGGGAACACTGGTAGCCGGTGTCGCACATGAGATAAATAACCCGGTCAATAAAATTATTTTTGATATACCCCTCCTCCAAAAGATCTGGCGTGACGTGCTTCCTGATTTAAAGGAACAGGCAGAACGCACACCGGAAAAGAAATATGGCGGTCTAAACTATGAATTTCTGGAAAATAACTTACCGCAGCTCCTGTCCGATATGGATCTCGCTGCTAATCGGGTGGCCAAAACGGTTGGCAATTTGAAAGACTTCGCCAGACAGTCGAGTATCATCGACCGACGGCCCATACGGATCAATGATGCCGTGGAAAATGCCGTCAGGCTCATCCGGGCGACCCTCAGAACAACGGGTACCACATTAAAAATTGACCTCGGAAATAATATTCCTCTGATTGAAGGAGATCTGAGCAGTATAGAGCAAAGCATAATAAACATCATGGTAAATGCTATTCAGGCCATCAACAATGCTCACGGCAGAATAGAAATTACCACGGGACTTCAGGAAAAAGATCGTTGTGTATTTATCTCAATTTCAGATAACGGGAAAGGTATCGATCCGTCTGTGTCCGACAAGATATTTGATCCTTTTGTTTCTACTAAACAGAACGAAGGGGGCATCGGCCTGGGCCTTTCAATTACCTATAATATGGTCGAGGCCCATGGAGGTAACATCACATTTAAAAGTAACAAGGGTAAGGGAACAATCTTTTTATTGACATTCCCTCCCATGAAAACATGATTCAAGTGGCGAATAAGCGATGAAATCTATTCCCGGTCCACAAACTCGAGTATTGGTCGTCGATGACGATGCCGGCCTCCTTTTGAGTATAAAAGCTACAATCGCCAGTTCGGGTTTACCTGAACCGGCACTTGTTTCCGACAGCAGAATGGTCCTGGATTTAGTCAGAACTCAAAATTTTCATCTGCTGCTGCTAGATCTCATTATGCCCAATGTAGGAGGCATGGAAATCCTGAAGCAGGTAAAAGAAGAATTTCCAACGATTGAATGCATCATCGTTACAGCCGTTGATGACGTTTCATCGGCCGTACAGGCTATGAAATACGGTGCATTTGATTATCTGGTTAAACCAATCAATAGTGAGAAATTAATCATCATCATCAATCGAGCCCTCGAACGATACAATCTGCGCAACAATTTGTCCTTGTATGAGAAAAAACTATCATTTTCAAACCTCAAAAATCCCTCGGCATTCGAGGGAATGGTGGCTGAGGATCAGGCAATGGCAATGGTATTTCATCAGGCCGAGATTGCTGCCCCCACTGACTATAACGTGGTCCTCACCGGTGAATCGGGCACCGGCAAAGAGATGCTGGCCCGAATTATACACAAACTGAGTAATCGATCGAATGGCGGCTTTGCAGCAGTGAATATGGCATCCTTTAGCAAAACGCTCTTCGAAGATGAGTTTTTCGGACATGTCAAAGGAGCCTATACCGGTGCTCTTAATGAAAAGAAGGGGTTCTTTGAAGCGGCTCAGGGTGGCACTTTCTTTCTCGACGAGATAACCGAACTTGAGCAGACCCTCCAAAGTAAATTGCTTCGTGTTATAGAGGAACGGGAGCTATATAAACTTGGGAGTACTGAGTCGAAAAATGTAGATGTGAGGGTCATTGCAGCTACCAACGCGGATATTGAAGAGGAGATAGAGAAGGGACGCTTTCGAAAGGATCTGTTCTTTCGGCTGAATATGTTCCATATCAATATACCTCCTCTGAGGGCACGGAAGAAGGATATTCTCCCGTTAGCCCGACACTTCTTACAACGTCATGCTAAAAAAAACAATAAAGATATCAACTCGATCGATCCTGACCTGGCTGACTGCCTTTTAGATTATCCATATTTTGGAAATGTTCGGGAACTGGAAAACATCATAGCCAAGGCTGTCCTCCTCGAAGAAGGGAAATCTCTGACGCTCTCTTCGGCACAAGATGTGGTATCGTTCTCTCGACCCGAAAAGAAAAGGGAAACCGGCCCGATGACCTTGGATGAAATTGAAAAACAGCATATCATCCATGTTCTCGAGTCAACGGGTCAAAACCGCACCAAGGCTGCCAGAATTCTCGGAATAGGATTACGGACACTTCAGAGGAAGCTGAAGTTATTTGATGAAAGACAAACCAAGTCAAAATGACATAGAGCGTGCCAGGATGACGTCTATGTTGTAACAATTTGAAATATATAATAAAAAACGAAGCGTTTACCATATCGCCATGTCAGTATAACATGATCAGCAGTCTTTATCTTGCATCACCCGTCTATTACCACGACAACAACAATTGTAACCTAATGTAATTAATACAGATTATTTTAAACAGACAGAATGTCTTGGTTTGGCATGATTAATGTATTTATATATTTATACATTACAACGGAGCGCTGATTCTCTTTGATGGAATGGGAGAATCGGAAACAACCTTTTGGATAGTTATTCCTTACAAACCTTCAGACCGGGGGAAGAGGAATTGAAAAAGCAGCACTATGTTCTATTCCTCAATTCCCCCAAACACCCTTATTAAGGGAAAATGAGGTGAAATGTACACCGTATTCCTCTAATTGATAAATTGGTGTACATTTCAGAAAACGATGGTTAATAGTTTTGCTCAGGAAGGAGGTTCTATATCGACGTCGCCGCAATAGGGGGGATTTAGGATTTTAATGAAAACCTAAATCTGTTATGTTTTTTTTTGCGTGAAAGGTTCATTGCCAAATCCCCCCACTTTATGATTCACAGTTTGATACCTTACACCTTCCGGAGGTTATTTATTGAAATATTATGATGACTTCAGGACAATACAGAAGCAGTTTAGACGATCTAAATTTAGATGTCTATATACGAGGGAACAGGGCGGGAAACGTACGAGATAATCCGGTTATTTGCCAATCCATTGATGCAGCAGCCAGAATATATGATATGGCCCTCATGCCAGAGCATGAACCCACCATGATTGCCATATCCCATATCACCGGATCCAGAATCAATCGTTTCAACCATATCAACCAGAATATCGATGATCTGGTGAAAAAATCAATACTGAATCGGCTGTTTAGCGGTAATAATGGAAGTTACTTTCAACGCACTCTGGGAATGAATACTCTTAATGCCCTGTCAATAACAACGGGTGATATTGATGCCAGATACGGAACAGATTATTACGTACGTTTCCTCAATTACCTGGCGTATATTCAGGACAATGATCTGACCTGTCATGGATCAATGACTGACCCGCAGGGAAATAGATATTTACCACCTTACAGGCAATCGCATCCCGATCTTTTGTTGCATGCCATAGAAGAAACAAACGATGGGATTATCCTGCAGGGAACGAAGGCATGTGATACAGGCGCTTTGACTTCTCACGAACTTATAGTTATACCGACCACGACCATGACGGAGCGCGACGAGTCATATGCTCTTTCCTTTGCCCTGCCGAGTGACACGAAAGGAATAACATTCGTTATAGGCCCCGAATCGCATAACATGACAACACCGGGAGACAGCATTATCAACAGGGCAGCTTCAGCGTTTCAACGCCATGAGGCATTATGCATTTTCGACAATGTGTTTGTCCCCCGTGAGAGAATTTTCATGTACACAGAATACGAATTCTCCGAACAAATGGCTGACTTATTCAAATATTCGTTTTGCTTTGAAACTTTGTGAATATACATATAAAAACAATGTAAGAGAGCTACACCATTGATCTTGAACAGAGACAGAACGAGAAAATCTACACTGAATTTACGTTGCCTAATGTCGGCGGGTGGTTTTATTGTCCTTCCTTTCCATCCGCCGGCACCCCCTTATTGATTTGAGGCTCTCAAGGAGGTATTTTAAAACGTATATTATTAAAATGTTAAGCAACAAATCAAAGGGGAAATATGTAAAAAAGAATCGCTCAAAACTGGCAAGGGCCATCGTTAAGTATCAGTTAGAGGTAGATGCCCTGAAAATAATAAACAGCAAACTCGGAACACGGTATCGATCATTGAAACAGGTGAGTTTGGAGGAAATAATAAACGTACGTCCGACACATTCGTAAAATTTCCAACGTTAGACAGTACTGCTCTTGCTGCTGTTTTGTAGTTCCCTGAACGAAACACATAAGATCAGAACGTTAACTTTTTTATTAAAAAAACAGGGGCAAACAATTGATACGATGAGTCAATTAGTTTATATGGTGAGTGGTTCCGTTCCCTCCTTTCCACTCACCACCCCCCCTATAACAATCTGAGAGGTTTACCGATCCAACTTATCTCTCAGCTTATATATGGATCGGTGGTGATTGTGCGTCATCACCGATTTTTTATTGATAGCGGGAGCAGGGGTTAAAACGTATAAATTTTTGTACCCAACCTCATTCAAATCCAGGAGGCCTGTTGTCAGACGAAAAACTGTTTTCATCATTCATTACGGCACCTATTCAAGTGCATTTTCTTCAACGAGAAGAAAAGCGTTTTTACCCGATTGATTCCGAAGAAAAAATTTAGGAAACACCTGAAATACACCACAGACTTATCAACAAATGTTATTGACCAGCGAAATTGAACCTGAACAGTAATCATTTTATTAATGGAAAAACGATTGTCGTCACTCTCATCATTAAAAAACTCAAAAAATCAGAATCGTACTTTGCTTGTCTCACGATTTATGATAGAAAGACATCTACTATTTTCAAGGATTGGAGGCGGCTATGGAAAGAAGATACATTCCTTTGGAAATCGAAGATAAGTGGCAAAAATACTGGGATGAAGAAAAGTCTTTCACCGTAACGGAAGATCCGAGTAAAGGGAAATACTACCTGTTGGAAATGTTTCCCTATCCCTCCGGTAAGATCCACATGGGCCATGTGAGAAACTATACGATCGGTGATGTCGTTGCACGATATAAAAAGATGAAAGGGTACAACGTGCTCCATCCTATCGGCTGGGATTCATTTGGTATGCCCGCAGAAAACGCCGCCATCGATCATGGCGTCCCGCCAGCAAAATGGACAAATCAAAACATCGACACCATGAAAAACCAGCTCAAGAAGATGGGTTTCAGTTATGACTGGGGCAGAGAACTCTCTACCTGCGAGGCCAAATATTATAAATGGGAGCAGCTCTTCTTTCTGTGGATGTACGAAAAGGGGTTGGCATATAAGAAGGGAGCAACGGTCAATTGGTGTTCCAAGTGTCAGACAGTTCTGGCAAATGAACAGGTAGAAGCCGGTTTATGTTGGAGATGCGGCACCGAAGTTGATGAGGAATACTTCGAACAGTGGTTTTTCCAGATAACCAGATACGTGGAAGAACTTCTTGAATACTGCGACAAACTTCCCGGCTGGCCCGAACGTGTTCTGACGATGCAGAAAAACTGGATCGGTAAAAGTCATGGATGTGAAATTGCTTTTCCCATGGCCGACTCGGATGATGTCATCAAGGTTTTTACGACGAGACAGGATACGATATTCGGTGCAACCTTTATGCTGATTGCGGCAGAGCATCCCCTTGTCATGGAACTCACTCAAGGAAAACCGATAGCTCAGGACGTGAGAGATTATGTCGAACGTATCAAGAGGCAGGATAAAGTAATGAGAACCTCCGATTACTATGAAAAGGAGGGTATCTTCCTCGATGCATATTGTCTCAATCCCGTGACGGAGAAAAAAATGCCAATCTATGCAGCAAACTTCGTCCTTGCCGATTACGGTACCGGCTGTGTTATGGCCGTGCCGACTCACGACCAGCGTGACTTCGAGTTTGCTAAAAAGTATGGTCTTGAATTGATTGTCGTCATAGATGACCCGAAAACCCCCTTGGATCATGAAACAATGGAAGAGGCCTATGTTGATGAGGGAATTCTGATTAACTCGGGTCAATTTAACGGCATGGAAAATATGAAGGCCCTCGATGCAATAGCAGAGCACCTCGCCTCCCTGGGACGGGGTAGAAAAACCATAGAGTATCGTCTGAAAGACTGGGGAATATCGCGGCAACGATACTGGGGAGCTCCGATTCCCGTTGTCTACTGTGAAAAATGCGGAACGGTACCCGTACCGGAATCCGATCTTCCCGTTATTCTTCCTACCGATGTGGAGCTAACGGCAGAAGGAGGGTCTCCGCTGGCGCGGCTGTCCTCATTTGTCGAAACGGCCTGTCCGAACTGTGGAGGCCCGGCAAAACGGGAAACGGATACAATGGATACGTTCGTCGAATCATCATGGTACTTCGATCGATTCTGTTCTCCTCACTTCGACGAGAAACCGGGGCTTGACAAGAAGAGCCTTGATTACTGGATGCCCGTTGATCAATACATCGGAGGAATCGAACATGCTATCCTTCACCTCTTATACTCCCGTTTCTATACCAAGGTGTTGAGAGATTTTGGAGTTATCGATGTAGACGAACCTTTCACCAATTTACTTACCCAGGGTATGGTCTGCAAGGAAACGATGCGGTGTAAGGAACATGGGTACCTCTATCCCGATGAGGTTCAAGACGGGAAATGTACGCGCTGCGGTCTGGAAATCACAATCGGTAAAACGGAAAAAATGTCCAAATCCTTGAAAAATGTTATTGATCCCGAATACCTGATTCAGAAATACGGTGCCGATACGGCAAGGATGTTCTGTCTTTTTGCCTCACCACCCGAAAAAGACCTGGAGTGGAGTGACCAGGGAGTCGACGGCTCGTTCCGCTTTATCAATCGCGTATGGCGCATCATTATCGACTATTTGGATGATATAAAGGGTATCGAATCATTCGACGGCACAGTTGATCTTGATGGGGACTTAAAGAACCTCAGGAAAAAAGTCCATCAAACAATCAGAAAAGTAACATTCGATATAGAGGAACGCTTCCATTTCAACACTGCGATCAGCGCGGTTATGGAGCTTGTTAATACACTCTATCAGGTAAAACGTCCGGACAAGACTAATGCGACGGGACTTTCTGTTGTGAAAGAAGCAATGAATGCCATAATCATTCTCCTCAACCCGATCGTGCCACACGTTACCGAAGAATTGTGGGAAATAATTGACGGAGAAGGGAAGCTTACCGATATTTCATGGCCCACCTATGATGAAGCAGTTGCTGCTGAAGAGGAAATAACCATTGCTATCCAGGTTAACGGAAAATTACGAAGCAAAATTCAGGTCAGTGCTGACGAGGTGGAAAACCTGATTAAGGAACGTGCTTTCAATGACGAAAGAATTAAAAAATTTACTGAGGGCAAAACGATCGTGAAAGAGATCTACGTCCCCAACAAACTGGTTAATATTGTTGTGAAGGGGTAACAAGCGAGCAGTAGTCAGCTTTCAGCAATCAGAAAGAATATACACCGTCACGATTGGTACAGGCGAACATACATAAATCCTGAACTTTACACGTGCTCTGTATTGTTTGTTGCTCTTTTTTTGCAATACCGCTCTCAGGAGACTGTCCGATAATAATTGCATCATGAGGGCAAGGTTTTTCTGCAATTTTCTAAATAGGACAACCCATGGCATCTGTGGAAAAGAAATGGCTCATCTTTGTGATAATCCTTCTACCGCTGTTTTACTGCGGTTGCGGATATCATTTCTCTCCGGGGGGAGAACATATCGATAAAGATATTCGTACGGTATTCGTCGAAAATTTCAAAAATCAGACCGGCGAGGCGAATAT
>Ga0272442_10007267_pt1 | contig 14365 bp, 16 predicted proteins | sample SSMForm2O_FD_200262 | JGI IMG/M metagenome (GOLD analysis project Ga0272442, IMG submission 200262) | Marine sediment archaeal communities from Little Sippewissett salt marsh, Falmouth, MA, United States - SSM-Form-2O | ecosystem: Environmental > Aquatic > Marine > Wetlands > Sediment ...
CATGGTGATCGTGAACCTGTACCCGTTCAAGCAGACCGTGGCGCAGCCCGACGTTACGCCAGAACAGGCACGCACGAACATCGACATCGGGGGGCCTTGCATGGTGCGCGCGTCCGCGAAGAACTACTTGCGTGTGGCGTCGGTAACCGATCCGGGCGACTACGGCCGAATCATAGAGGAGCTGCGCGCGTCCGACGGCAGCATTTCGCTGAAGACGCGATCGGAATTGATGAAGAAGGCGTTCGCGCACACGGCGGAGTATGACACGGCGATTTCGGGGTATTTCGCCGGGCGCAGCTACGAGGAGATCGCGGGCTGCTACACAATGTAGGACCCGCAGGCAGGAATGCCTGCGGCACCGCAGGGCGAACACGCGATGTTTGAGGTAAGTGTCACGTCTCATTTCTCGGCGGCGCATCACCTGGATGGATACCGGGGTGGGTGCGAAGCTCAGCATGGGCACAACTGGGAAGTGGAGGTTTTTGTCGCCGGCGACAGCGTTGACGAGATAGGGATGCTTGTGGATTTCAGGGAAGTCAAGGAAGTCCTCGCGGCCGAGCTGGACAAGCTGGACCATCGCGACCTGAACACGCTCGAGGTGTTCGATGGCCGCAATCCCACCTCCGAGCGGATTGCCGAGTTCCTGTTCAATGGCCTGTCGGAGAAGCTCAACGCGGAAGGCAGGCGCGTAAGCAAGGTGTCGGTTCAGGAGACCCCGGGGGCGAAGGCGAGCTATCAAGGTTGATGGGTGGTTGGGTGCGGGCAGCCGCGGGCAGCCGCCTTCGCTTGGAAGCCACGGCGGGCCAAGGGAACGCCCTCGGCACTGTGAAGGCGAAGTGCCTCAGGAATTGAATTCCGGCCTGAGGTTCTGGATGCGTACTTGTGATTGATCTGCACGTTCATTCGACATTCTCGGACGGTAGCATGACCCCGGAAGAGCTGGTGGAGCTGGCGACGAAAAGGGGGTTGAAGGCTGTCGCCCTCACCGATCATGACTGCACCACCGGCGTGCCGCGTTTCATGGCGGCCAGCAAGGCGGCCGGAAGGGGGCTTACCGCGATACCGGGCGTCGAGATAAGCGCGGACGTTGACCGGGGTACCATGCATATTCTCGGCTACTTCGTTGATCCTTCGAGCCGGACTCTGGAGGATGTTCTCGTCCAGATCCGCGACGGCAGGCTGTTGCGCAACAAGAAGATACTGGCGCGGCTGAACGAACTCGGGCTGGAGCTCGAGTGGGATGAAGTCGCGGCTTTCGCGGGCGAGGACGTGGTCGGTAGACCGCACTTCGCGCAGGCGCTCGAGGCGCGGGGCTACGTCAAGTCGAAGACGCAGGCGTTCGACAGATACCTGGCGAAGGGGAAACCCGGTTACGTTGACAGGTTCCGCCTGCGGCCGGCGGAATGCATATCCGTCATTGCGGCGGCCGGCGGTGTGGCGGCACTGGCGCATCCTTTCACGCTGGAGCTCTCGCTACCGGCGCTCAGGGGACTGTTGTGCGATCTGAAGGACGCCGGCCTGGCGGGACTCGAGGCGTATTATTCGGAGTATACCCCGCAGCAGGAGCAGGAATACCGGAAGCTGGCTGCCGAGTTGGGCCTGCTCGAGACGGGGGGATCCGACTTTCACGGTGAGATCAACCCCGGCATCAAGCTGGGAACGGGATTTGGGTCGCTGAACGTGCCGGATGAACTTGTTGATGGACTTAGAGAAGCGGCAGGGTGAGCGAAGGTAGCTCAGGCATTCCTGTCTGAAGCTTTCGGAACTCGCAGCCGGGAATGGCTGCGTTACTGCAGAGCAGAGGGATTGGGATCGAGATGAAACGGGCTCACTGGGAAAAGAACTTGCTGGAGTTGATCCGCAGGACCTCCACGGACCTGCCCGGTGACGTGGAAGCGGCGTTGAAGCGTGCGCTGAAGAAGGAGAAGAAGGGCAGTCACGCTCACTGGGTCCTCGAGTCGGTGATCGAAAATGCCGCCGTGGCGCGGAAGAACAACGTTCCGATCTGCCAGGATACCGGTGCCCTGCTGTTTTTCTGTGGAGTGCCGGCCGGGTTCGATACCAACGCGCTCACCGCGGTGGCCAGGGCCGCGGTATCGAAGGCAACACGGCTGGGGTACCTGCGGCAGAATACGATTGATGCGGTTTCCGGTGCCTCGTACGAGACTAACGTTGCGCACGCGTCTCCCGTGTTTCGTTTCCAGCAGCGGGCAAGGAAGACCGTGGAGGTTCGCCTTGTCATGAAGGGCGGGGGCTGTGAGAATGTCGGGTGCCAGTACAGCCTGCCGGACACCGGGCTGGCTGCCGGTCGCGATCTGGATGGTGTTCGACGATGCGCGCTCGATGCGGTATGGAAGGCCCAGGGGAAAGGTTGTGCGCCGGGCGTGCTGGGCATATGTGTTGGCGGCGACCGGTCGACGGGATACGAGCACTCGAAGGAGCAGTTCATCAGGAAGCTGAGCGACAAGTCGCACGTGAAGGATCTGGCCAGGCTCGAGGACAGAATCATGCGCGAGTCGCGCGGCCTGGGTATTGGGCCCATGGGGGTGGGTGGCCAGACAACGTTGCTCGGGGTGAAGATCGGGGCGCTGAGCAGGCTGCCCGCGTGCTATTTCGTGTCCGTCTCGTTCATGTGCTGGGCGTTCCGCCGTCGTGGCGCGCTGTTCGGCCCGGAAGGCGGGGTGAAGAGGTGGTTGTACTAGGAGGAGTGTGTGAGTGTGTGGGTGTGTGGGTGTGGGACGTATGAAGCAGCTTGAGTATCCCTTTACGGCGGCGAAGGTGAGAGAGCTCAGGACCGGACAGGCTGTAAGCCTCTCCGGGCGGGTCTTCACTGGACGCGACCGGCTGCACCGCTATCTCCACGACGGGGGGAAGTGCCCGGTTGACCTCAAGGACGGCGCGATCTATCACTGCGGCCCGGTGATGGTTTACGAAAACGGGGCGTGGACCGTTCGCGCCGCGGGACCGACGACTTCGATCCGCCAGGAACAGTACATGGCGAAGATCATCCGGCAGCATCGCGTCAGGATAGTTATAGGCAAGGGCGGGATGGGAGAGGCGACGAGGAAGGCATGTTCCCAGTACGGCTGCGTGTACCTGCAGGCGGTTGGCGGGGCAGCTGCGCTGCTGGCGGAGGCGATCGAAAGCGTTGACGGTGTGCATTTCGTGAAAGAGTTTGGCGCCGCGGAAGCGCTCTGGGTACTGAAGGTGCGGGATCTCGAGGCGATCGTTACCATGGACAGTCGCGGACGGAGCCTGCACAAGAAGATCGCGATGGCGTCGAAGCGGGAGCTGAAGTCGCTCCTGGGGCGGTGATGGGTTCCATGCGACATATGGGACGTATGGGACATATGTTCTGATGTCTTCCCGGAGATACCATCCATGCGCGTGATTTTCATGGGGTCGGCGCCGTTGTCGTGTCCTTCGCTGCAGGCGCTCGCGGATGCGGACGGCATCGAGGTGGTGGGGGCCGTTACTCAACCGGATCGTCCGAAGGGGCGAAATCTTGCAATGTCGGAGTCGCCGGTCAAGACGCTGGCCGTGAAGCTCGGTATTCCCGTTCTCACGCCGGAGAATGTCAGCGCCCCGGACTCGGTGGCATTCCTCTCCGAACTGGGGCCCGACCTGGCCGCCGTTGCCGCCTACGGGCAGATACTCAAGCCGTGCGTCCTGGAGTTGCCTCCGCTCGGTTGCATTAACGTTCACGCTTCCCTCCTGCCGAAGTACAGGGGGGCGGCCCCGATCCAATGGGCGATTGCGAACGGGGAGAAGGTTACCGGCGTCACGATCATGTTCATGGCAGCGGGGATGGATACGGGCGACATCATTACGCAGACGAGGGTCGAGATCGGGGAGGCGGAGACGGGAGGCGAGCTGCACGACAGGTTGGGAACGGTGGGTGCGCGCGCACTGATCGAAGCGCTGTCATTGTTCGCGGCCGGTAACGTGCCGCGCAGGGAACAAGACGACTCGGAGGCCACGTACGCGCCAAAGCTCAGGAAGGCGGACGGGGAAATTGACTGGACGTTGGCGGCCCGGGACCTTTACAACAGGGTACGCGCGTTTAACCCGTGGCCGTGCTGCCGGTGCCGTCTCGGGGGGCACAGCCTGCGCGTGCTGGCTGCGCGAATGGAAGACGCGGCCGGGGAGCCGGGTACGGTGCTGGATGTTTCCGGGAACGGGCCGTTGGTCGCGGCGGGCGAGGGATCGGTACGGCTCGTGGAGGTGCAGCCGGAAGGCAAGAAGCCGATGGACGGTGCGGCGTACCTGAGAGGGCACAAGCTGGAAGTGGGGAAGTGAGGCCGTTCTCATCGGCGTGAGGTCCCCGGTTAGGCCTGCGAAGCAGGCCGGGGCTCCCGGCGCCGGGGAAGACGGACTTGTATCAGGAATCTGGAGCTGAAACCTGAAGCCTGATCCGAGCTCCGCGAGAAGGGCTGCGCGTAGTGCAGCAGCGAAGCGGCAAAGCTGAAACCTCCTATGAAGACGGTAAGGGTAGATCTTGGGGAGCGGGGGTATGACGTGAACGTCGGCGCGGGCGTGCAGGTGGGCTCGTCGCTTGCCGGCGCCGCCGGGGTGCGCGTGCTGATAGTCTCCGACTCGAACGTCGATCCGCTCTACGGCGACCGTTGCGAAGAGCAGCTGGCGGCGCAGGGCTGTTCGGTGGCCCGTTCTGTTGTGCCCGCGGGCGAGGAGTCAAAGAGCCTGCGCCGCGTCAAGGAGCTCTACACCGATGCCCTGGCGGCGGGGCTGGAACGTACGTCGGTGATAGCGGCACTCGGCGGGGGAATGGTGGGAGACCTGGCGGGATTCGTCGCCGCGACATACCTGCGGGGCATAAGGCTCGTGCAGGTGCCCACGACGGTGCTGGCCATGGTGGACAGTGCGGTTGGCGGCAAGACCGCGGTGAACCTGCCGGAAGGTAAGAACCTGGTGGGGTCCTTCCATCAGCCGTCGGAGGTGGCGGCCGACCTGGGTACGCTTACGACCCTGGCGGAGCGTGAATACGTGTCGGGGCTGGCGGAGGTGGTGAAGTACGGCGTGATATGGGATGGCGCGCTGTTCGCGGATCTCGAGAAGAACGTGGATGGTCTGCTGGCGCGAGACATGCGGGTGCTGGAGGAAGTGGTGACCCGCTGCTGCGAGATCAAGGCGGAGGTGGTGAAGGCGGATGAGAAGGAGTCGAGCCTGCGCGCGATACTGAACTTTGGCCATACCCTGGGTCACGCGCTGGAGCGCGTGCTCGGCTTTGGCCGGTGCCTGCACGGCGAGGCGGTGTCCGCGGGCATGGCATACGCGTTAAGGCTTTCGTCGGCCGAGAAAGGGCTGCCGGGCAGTGAGGCCGAGCGCGGCGTTGCGTTGCTGGCCCGCCTGGGCCTGCCGGTGAGCATGACCGGCCTGGACGCGAACGTTGAGTGGTCGGACCTGCGAGCGGCAATGGTTACCGACAAGAAGACCGTGGGCAGCGTGCCCAGGTTCGTGTTGGCCGAGAAGCTTGGCTCTGTTGTGTTCGGGTGCGAGCCGGACGAGAAGGCGCTGGAGGAGGCGTTCGGGTTGTTCTGTGGGACGTAGGACGCCGCAGCCGGGCAGGAGTGGCCGCGGCGCTGTGAAGGCGAAGTGCCTCGGGCATTGTTGCCTGAGGTGATCGAAGAGAGGTAACGTATGGCAGCGGTGAATGAATGGGTGGTTAGAGAGTTCTTCGAGGCGCTTGGGTACCTGGTGAGCCAGCCGCGCAAGTACGTTGTTCCGGGCCGGCAGAAGAAGGCCGAGGAGGAAGTGGACCTGGTGGTGTTCAACCCGCGGGTCAAGGAGCACAGCGTGCCGGATGGCATCGTATGGTCGAGCGGCGACCTGGAGAACGTTGCGCGCGCGGTGATCGGCGTAAGGGGCTGGCACACGGAACGTTTCTACGTTTCCACGTTCGAGCAGACGCCCGAGATACTGCGGTTTGCCGAGAAAGACTCGATTTGCTTCGCCGAGAAGTTCCTGGGCTCGAGCGAAATGGCGAAGGTCCTGTGCCTGCCGAAGCTGCCCGCGTCGGGCGACCTGAAGTCAAAGACGATAGAGGCCCTCGAGAAGAAGGGCATCGACGGGGTGATCTCGTTCGAGACGATGCTCGCGGAGCTTATCAGGCGCACGCAGGTCAACAGGAACTACGAGAAGTCGGACCTGCTGCAGGTGATAAGGATCTTGAAGACCTACGACCTGCTCAAGGATCCACAGATGGAATTCTTCGGCAAGAAGAGGCGCCGGCGCAAGTCGTCCGGCAAATCATAACTCCTCTATGCCGACCAGCGGCTGGTCTTTCTCGACCGGCTGGCCGTGTTCGACCAGGAACTTCACCACGCGGCAGCGGCACGGGGCCTTGATCTGGTTGAACAGCTTCATGGCCTCGACTATGCAGACCGGGTCGCCTTCATCCACTTCACCGCCCGGGCTCACGAAGTCGGGCTTGCCCGGCCCCGGGCAGGTGTAGAAAGTTCCGTTCAGCGGGGCGTTGATCGTTGGACCTTCCGGCGCGGCCGTGTCCTGCTCTGCGGCTTCGGCTTGTTCCGGCGGCTCCTCGGGAGGCTCTTCGGGAGCGGAAGTCTCTTCGACGGCCGGCTGTTCGTTGGGGACGTTCTTCTGCGCAACGCGCCCGGCGGCTATGCCCGAGGCCTTGAGACTGAGCTGGAGGTCGTTCCTGCGCACCGTGAACTCGTTCAGGCCGAGCTTGTCCACCTTGTCGACCAGCTGGTTCAGCTCCCTGTAGTCCGACGGGCTGAGGAACGGTTTCACCGGGGGCTGCTGGTCCGCCGCGTTTTGTTCTTCGACCTTATTTCTCTCCAAGTCGGCCGGAGGGGAGGGCCGGTCTTCCGTTGGCAGGCTGCGCCACTTGAAGTATTCGAGGGCTGGTTCCGGGAAGAGGCAGTAGGAGATTATGTCTTCTTCGCTGTGGATCAATTCCGGATTGATGTCCTTGGTTGCGTTGGGCAGCATAGGCTCCAGCAGGTCGGCGGGGCGGCATTTCACCACTTCCTCGTCCCCGAGGATCTTCTTTTTGACCGCCGGCTTTATGGGGGCCGGCGATCTGCCGTAGAGTCCCTTGACGTAGTTCCTGGTCTCCTGCGGCACCAGTGAGTAGCGTTCGCCGGACAGTACGTTCATCACGGACTGAACACCGACGATCTGGCTGGTGGGAGTGACGAGCGGCGGGTAGCCCAGGTCCGCCCGTGTCCGCGGGAGCTCGGCAAGCACTTCATCGAGCCTGTCCAGCGCGTTCTGCTGCTCGAGCTGTGATCTCAGGTTTGAGATCATGCCGCCTGGGATGTGGTGGATCAGGATCTCGGGGTCGATGATGTTCGTTGGGTGGTGGCTGAGTTTCCGTTCGGGGGCGAGATCCAGGAAGAACCTGCATATCTGTCGCAGCGCATCTATGTCGAGATTGGCGTGGTAGGAAGTCTCGTCGAAAATGGCGAGCATCGTTTCCACCGGCGGCTGGGACGAGAAGCCCGACATCGACGATATGGCGCAGTCGATGGCGCCCGCGCCGGCCCTGACTCCCTCGACGTATGTTGCGACGGCCATGCCGCTGGTGGCATGGCAATGCATCTGGATTGGGACTCCCGTTTCCTTGACCAGCGCGGAGATCAGCGTCTCGGCGGAGATGGGTGAGAGGATGCCGGCCATGTCCTTGATGACGAGCGAGTCGATCCCCATCTGGACCTGTTCCCTGGCGATCCTGACGTAGTCTTTGACCGTGTGCACGGGACTGATGGTATAGCAGAGCGTGCCCTGTGCGTGTCCGCCGTGGCGCTTCACGGACTTTATCGCGTATTCCAGGTTCCTGGTGTCGTTGAGCGCGTCGAAGATCCTGAAGATGTCCACGCCGTTTTCGCATGCCAGGGCCACGAAATGGTCCAGCAGGTCATCCGGGTAGTTCTTGTATCCAAGGACGTTCTGTCCCCGAAGAAGCATCTGCAGGGGTGTTTTCTTGGCGCGTGCCTTGATCTGGCGGAGCCGTTCCCAGGGGTTCTCGCGAAGGAACCGCAGGCAGGTGTCGAAAGTGGCGCCGCCCCAGACCTCCAGGGAATAGTAGCCCGCCGAGTCTATGACATCGATGATGCGCATCATATCCTTGGTCCGCATGCGGGTGGCCCAGAGCGATTGGTGGGCGTCCCGAAGCGTGGTATCGGTTATGCGCAGGGGGATCCTGCCTTTCTCTCTTTTCGCGGCGGCCCCACCCGCCTTCTTCGTCTTCTTGCCTGCAGTGCTTTTCTTTGAAGTGGTCTTTCTTGCCATGGTTGTTCCTGTATCGCGTGTCGCGTGTCGCGTGTCGGGTTACCGAGGCGGCACTAGTGCACGGTGTACTTGCGGTTGTCGAACTTGCCGATCTTGACGTACTTCTCGAAACGTCTGTCGAGCAGTTTTTTGACAGACATGCGTTTCAGGCGGCTGACCTGTTCCAGAACGGCTTTCTTGACTGCCTTGATGGCGGCTTCGTGGTTGCGGTGCGCGCCGCCAACCGGCTCGGGGATTACCTCGTCCACGATTCCGAGCTTGGAGAGGGACTTTGCCGTGAGCTTGAGCGCCGCGGCGGCGTCCGATGCCTTCTCGGAGTCCCGCCAGAGGATTGCGGCGCAGCCTTCCGGGGGGATGACGGAGTATATGGAATAGGAGAGCATCAGGATTGCGTCACCGACGCCGATTCCGAGGGCGCCGCCGCTGCCGCCTTCGCCGGTAACCACCACGATGATCGGCGTTTCGAGCGTTGCCATTTCGGTCAGGTTCCTTGCTATTGCTTCGGCCTGGCCGCGTTCCTCGGCCTCTCTGCCGGGATATGCGGCAGGGGTGTCCACCAGGCAGAGGATGGGGAGGCGGTACTTCTCCGCGAGCTTCATGAGGCGGAGGGCCTTCCTGTAGCCTTCCGGGTTGGCCATTCCGAAGTTGCTGACGACTTTTTCGTCAACGCTCTTGCCCTTTTCGGTGCCTATGAGCATCATCCGCTGCTGCCCGATGGTTGCGAACCCGCAGACCATGGCCCGGTCATCAGCGCATGAACGGTCCCCGTGCAGCTCTATGAACTCGTCGAACATGCCTGCAATGTAGTCCTGGAGGATGGGCCGCTCCGGGTGTCGGGCCACCTGTACGGCGTCCCACGGGGAGAGATCCGAGTATGCCTTGCGCTTCGCGTCCTGCAGCTTGAGCTCGAGGTCCGCGATCTCGGTGTCGAAATTGACATCGGAGCCCTTGTTGAGCTTCTTGAGCTCGGCTATGCGACTCTCGATATCAAGACACTCTTTCTCAAAGTCCATTTCCATGTCGAATCGGTTCCGTGTGACTACTTCCTGGCGCAGTACTTCAGAATACGGGTGAGAAAATCCTTCATGTCTTTTCGGTGAACGATGTGGTCAATGAAGCCGTGCTCGAGCAGGTACTCGGCGGTCTGGAAATCGTCCGGCAGCTTCTGCTTGATTGTCTGCTCGATGACGCGCCGGCCGGCGAACCCGATCAATGCGCCCGGTTCGGCGATGTTGATGTCTCCGACCATCGCGTAGCTGGCTGACACGCCGCCGTAGGTCGGGTCGGTCAGGACCGAGATGTAGGGCACCCGCGCCTTGTTGAGCCGGGCGATGCCGGCGCAAGTTTTCGCCATCTGCATCAGCGAGATGATGCCTTCGTGCATTCGCGCGCCGCCCGAGGCCGAGAAGATGATATACGGCATCTTGTGCCTGAGCGCGTAGTCGGACGCCAGGAGTATCTTGTCTCCGGTTCCGCCGGCCAGGCTGCCGCCCAGGAAGCGGAAGTCCATTATGCCGAATACGACGGGCATGTTGTTGATGCGTCCTCTGCCCGTGACGATTGCCTCCCTGAGCTGGGTCTTCCTTCGTGCTGCCTCTGCCTTGTCGGCGTACGACCCTTTGCCGTCCACGAACTCCAGGGGGTCCGTTGCGGTGATGTCCGCGTCGAACTCCTCGAATGTGCCGGGGTCGATGGTTATATGGAGGCGATCCTGGAAGGTTATGCGCTCATGGAAGTCGCACTGCGTGCAGACTTTCATGTTGGATTCCCACTCTTCCTTGAAGACGTGGGCCTTGCAGGAAGAGCACACTACCCACAGGTCCTGTTTCTGTTCAAACTCGGAGGGGGTCTTCTTGGTTTTCTTGAACCAGCCCATGCGGTGTCCTTTTCCCCAGTATTAGGGTAACCGGCATTATTGGAGCGGGCTCTTCTTTTTTTCAAGGAAAAAGGGAGTTTCGTGAGGGTGTCGGCGGAGTATTGCGGGATTTTTGTTCCTAACGATCGCGTTGTGAGTGCATAGTGTACCGTGCAATGAGAATAACGGGTGGAACACTTAGAGGGAGGCGCATTCGCGTTGTGCGAGGCGGGTTGAGGCCGACCCAGGACATGGTGCGCGAGGCGTTGTTTTCGATGCTGGGCGATCGCGTGGCCGGGTGTCGGTTCCTGGATCTGTTCGCGGGGACGGGTGCTGTGGGGCTGGAGGCGTGGAGCAGGGGCGCGTGCCTGGTGCAATGGGTAGAATCGAGCAGGCGCGCGCTGCCGGCACTGAGAAGGAACATCCTGGAGCTTTGCGGAGAGGAGGGCCGTATTTGGGGTGGGGATGTCGGCAGGTATTTGAAGCAGGAAAGGGATGGGATGCCGTTTGACGCAGTGTTCGCGGACCCGCCGTACGCGAAGCCCCGGGCGGGTGTCGGAAGGGATTGGTTGGAGCGGCTTCTACCGGTGCTCGGCGAAGGGGACTGGCTGGTGCCGGGCGGGGTGTTCGTGATGGAGCAGCGCGCGGACGAGCCGCTATGCGATCACGAAGGCTGGGAATTGCTGAAGGACCGCCGCTACGGTGATGCCCGCCTGCGGTTCTTTGCACGCAGGTCATAGCCGGATCGCACGTCGCTCCTGCGCTCCTTGGAGCGGACAGGCGGGGCCGGTTTTTGGGGGTTGCTCCGGCCGGCATTCACTATTCACGATTCACCATTCACTCTTGAGGTTCAGGGTATGAGGGTGATACTGTGCCCCGAAACAGATTGGTGGCTTTTCCATGACCAGACTTGCGATATATGCGGGGACGTTTGATCCGTTGACGTTGGGACACATGGACCTGATCGAGCGTGGTGCGGAGTTGTTCGAGAGTGTTGTCCTTGCGGTTGCCGAGGAGCCGGGGAAGGACACTCTGTTCACGGCCGAGGAGCGTGTTGCCATGGCCAGGGAGTCGGTGTCCGGGTTCGGGAACGTGGAGGTGGACTCTTTCTACGGGTTACTGATCGACTATGTCCGCGAGAAGGGGGCGCGTGTGCTGATGCGCGGACTGCGGGCCTATTCCGACTTCGAATACGAGTTCCAGATGGCGCTCACCAACCGGAAGCTGGCGCCGGAGATCGAGACGCTCTTCATGATGCCCAAGGAGATCCACAGCTACGTCAGCTCGAGCACGGTGCGGGAGGTAGCGGAGCTGGGGGGTGATATCAGCCAGTTCGTGCCCGAAGCGGTTGCACGGGTACTCCGGGAGAGATTTGGGCGTGATCATTGACATCGCCAACATGCCGTTCGAGGGGAAGCGCTACACGGGTGAGGAGCCTGTTTGCGTCTTCGATCTGGGCAAAGAGCATGATATCCGCATCGAGGAGCCGGCTGGCTACGATCTGAAGGCATACCTGGCCTCCGGCGAGCTCATCGTGGAGGGGAAGCTCGGTGTGTTGGTGTCGTTCCGGTGTTCCAGGTGTGCCGAACTCTTCCCGTTCCGGGTGGAAATCCAGGATTTCCAGTGTGCCCGGGAGGTTTCCGGCGATACGGAATCTGTGGACTTGACCGGGGAAATCCGTGAGTCTATCATCCTCGGCTTTCCAAACTACCCGGTCTGCAACGAGAATTGCAGGGGTTTGTGTCCCTCGTGTGGCAGGAACCTGAACCGGGGGCAGTGTGAATGCAAGCCGCCGGAGGACACCCGTTGGGGTGTTCTTGACGGCCTGGCAGGTGGAGAGAAAGAAGATGGGTGTACCCAAGAGAAAGATGTCAAAGAGTAGGAAGCGCTCTCGCAAGGGATCCCACCGGAAGAAGTCGGCGATGGTGAAGCCGTGTCCCAATTGCGGGAACCCCCAGCAGAGCCACAGGGCTTGTCCGAAATGCGGCTACTACAAGAACAGACAGGTGATCTCGGTGGAAGTTGACTAGTCGCTGAGGCACGGGTCACCGGCTGCTTGATGGACTGAATGCTCGCCTATGAAGATAGCTGTTGATGCCATGGGCGGCGACCATGCGCCGCGCGAAATCGTCCGTGGGAGCCTGGACGCCGCGTGTGATCTATCCGGGATCTCGAAGATATTCCTCGTGGGCGAGGAAAAGAGCTTGAGGCGCGAGCTCGACGAATACGGCGCGTCCTCGAAAAAGATCGAGGTACGGCCCGCGTCGGAAGTGATCGCGATGGACGAGATGCCGGCGCAGGCTGTGCGGCGGAAGAAGGACTCGTCGATAAGCCGCGCCGTGGACATGGTAAAGAAAGGCGAGGCGGATGCCGTGGTATCGGCCGGGAACACCGGCGCGGTGGTGGTGGCCGCGAAGCTGAAGCTGAGAACGCTTGACGGGGTGGACCGCCCGGCCATTGCGGCCGTCATGCCGACGGAGGACCGGCCGTTCATCCTGGTGGACGCGGGGGCGAACATTGATTGCGACGTTCGGTTGCTCCAGCAGTTCGCAATAATGGGTAACGTGTACTCGCGCGTTCTGATGGAACAGGAATCGCCCGTGGTCGGTTTGTTGAGCATCGGCGGCGAAGATACGAAAGGGAACGAGAAGACTCGCGAGGCATTCCGTGTTCTGAGCGATTCCAGCTTGAATTTCAGGGGCAACATAGAGGGCCACGACCTGTTCCGCGGCGGGACTGACGTTGTCGTATGCGACGGATTCGTGGGAAACATAGTGCTTAAGACGAGCGAGAGCACGGCGCGAGCCATCGGGCACTGGATGAAGCAGGAGTTCCGGCGGAATCCACTGCGCATACTGGGGGCGGGCCTGCTGTGGGGCGCCGTGCGGGCGATGAAGAAGCGCATTGACCCGGAGACGTACGGTGGCGCGCTGTTGCTCGGGGTCAACGGCATTTGCATAATCACGCATGGCGCATCGTCGGCGAGGGCGATATACCATGCTATCCGGGTGGCGCGCGAGTCCGTGCACCATCATCTTAACCAGCTGATAGTTGAGAATATCGCAGGAATGGAAGGCAAGGAATGACTGATTCGGCTCAGGGGGACGGCGGGAACGTGGCGACGGTGCGCATAGTGGGCACCGGTTCCTATCTTCCCGAACGGGTATTGACGAACCACGACCTCGAGAAGATGGTCGATACAACGGACGAGTGGATCAGGACGCGGACCGGGATCCGGGAGCGGCACATCGCGGCGGATGACGAGGCAACGTCCGACATGGCGGCCGTGGCGGCAAAGCGCGCGCTGGAGGATGCGGGTGTGTCGGTGAAGGATATCGACACGTTGATAACGGCAACGATCACGCCGGACATGGTCTTCCCCAGTACCGCGTGTCTTGTCCAGGAACGGATCGGCGCAACCAATGCCTTCTGCTTCGACGTTGGCGCGGCCTGCTCGGGCTTCCTCTACGGCCTGGAGATGGCGAAGGGAATGATCCTGAACGGAACATCGAAGAACGTGTTGCTCATAGGCGCCGAGAAGCTCAGTGCTTTCACCGACTGGGAGGACAGGTCAACGTGCGTGCTGTTCGGCGACGGTGCCGGTGCGGCGGTGATCCAGGCATCGTCCAACGGTCGCGGCATCCGGCACACGGTCATGGGATCGGACGGCGGGCTGGGTGACCTCCTGAAGATCCCTGCCGGGGGCAGTAAGACGCCTGCCAGCGCCCGGACTGTCGACGATCGCCTGCACTACATGAAGATGACGGGGAACGAGGTCTTCAAGCACGCGGTGCGTTGCATGAGCGATGCGGGCCAGAAGGTCCTGGTAGAGTGCGGGCTGACCGTGGACGACGTGAGGTGGATAATCCCGCACCAGGCGAACATGCGGATCATTCGGGCGATCGGGAGCAGGCTGGGTGATGTGCAGGAAAAGCTTTACGTGAACCTGGACCGGGTCGGCAACATGTCCGCGGCCTCGGTGCCTGTTGCCCTGGACGAGGCGGTCGTGGCGGGGAAGGTGAAGCCGGGGGACACGCTGCTGTTCGTGGTGTTCGGCGCGGGCTTTACGTGGGGCGCGATGGTGGTGGAGTGGTAGTGGAAGAATGGTGAATGGTGAATGGTTTGTGGAGTTCCGGCCACTATTCACTATTCGCAATTCACGATTCACTCCGAACTAAGGAATAGATATGGCTGAGATGGCTGTGGTTTTTGCGGGGCAAGGAGCCCAGTCGG
>Ga0272442_10007268_pt1 | contig 14365 bp, 13 predicted proteins | sample SSMForm2O_FD_200262 | JGI IMG/M metagenome (GOLD analysis project Ga0272442, IMG submission 200262) | Marine sediment archaeal communities from Little Sippewissett salt marsh, Falmouth, MA, United States - SSM-Form-2O | ecosystem: Environmental > Aquatic > Marine > Wetlands > Sediment ...
GGACTAAACATTGTAATAGCCCTATCATAACCCATCATTTGATGTGACATTTCCATTTTTAATATTCACCTCTTGATTATAATTAATGTTGATTAAAAAACTAGCATTTAAAAAGCTTTTTATTATATTTTATTATATATTAAAGAAATAAAAGTCTCTTATTTATAAATATCTTTCACTAGTAAAGTACTGATTTTAAAGCTTTCAAGCGCTGTAAGTACATTATGCGAATTTTTTTGTTGACCATCTAGTGAAGCAATCAGCACAGGGATCTTATATTTTTTACAGAGCTTAAGATTCTGGAAAACTCTGCCTAAAATTATCTGTTTGTTCTTTGCATTTTGTATCATTCCTAGATCAATACCATAGAAAATCTTTTTATCAGCAAAAAATTTTGCAACAACTTGATTCATATTTGAATTTCTAAACCTTAAAAAATCCGACTTTTTGTTTGTTTCCAATCCAAAAAATGCAAATGGTTTGTTTTTCAATGCTTGATAAGTTTTGATTAAATCAATACCTTCATAAGATTTCAGTCTGAAAAAATAATCCTGTTTTTTTTCTTTGAAATCTAAAGAATCAACCATAAGAATATCTTTATTTATCTGATATATTTTATCAAAATTATATTTGTTATGTTTTGTTACGACAATATCAAAATTATTCTTCTTTATAGTCGGCAAATCAAAGTCTTTTAGTTTCTTAACATTACCAAAAACCTTAACAATATCAACATCAAAATCATATTTGTTAAAAACAATTGCAGCATTAATATTACTAATAAATTTGGGATTAGATTTGAGTACAAAAAAATAATTCTTATTTTTTGTAAAATCAAATTCTTTTAGATGCATTAATCCTGCTTTTGCAGAATTTTCTAATCCAAGATATTCAATTATTGTTTTTTTTACTTGAGCAAAATCATCCTTTGATAATCTAAATAACAAGTATCTTTTTTTCTCTTTCAATGTTGGCAAAATCGGTTTGCCTTTTGTCTTTTTGAATATCTTTACCATAGTATATATCTGATTAGATATCTTTATAAATATTATGAATTATTTTAAGCATTAAAAATTATAAAAAAGCTCACAAGACACGGAGGTGGAAAATGACCAGCGTCGGAAAACATGTATTAGGTAATTTATTTGAGTGTAATATTGAATTTCTAAAAGATATTGAAAATCTAAAAAAAATTCTTAATGAGGTTGTTGTTGAAGCAAAGCTTACAAAAGTAGGTGAAACATATCATCAATTTCAACCTTTTGGTGCAACAGGCGTTGTATTGCTTGCAGAATCACATATCAGTGTGCATACATGGCCGGAAAAAGCAATGGTCGCTGTAGATGTTTTTACATGCGGTGAAGAGGGTGATGCTGTACTTGCTTTTGACATACTATCTAAGAAGTTTGAGTCCAAACATATAGATAAAAAGGAAGTCAATAGGTAAATTTTATAAAAAGTTCTTATTTTTGTATTTGATATCAGATTTATCTGCGATGGTAGTATAGTGGTAGTATCACAGCCTTCCAAGCTGTTGGCTCGGGTTCGAATCCCGGCCATCGCATTTTGTTCTTATATTATTGTTTATTTTTCTTTTTGGTGCAGCTTTTTCCTAAAAAGATGCGTTTGTATCAAGGCCATCGCATTGTTTTTCTTATATTATTGTTTATTTTTCTTTTTTCTTACATTATAATAAAAATATTTATAAATATAAATGTATTACTAATTATAGTAAAAAAGGGGTAAGTATGAAAACAAAAAGTTCGGATTTTAAAAGACGGCATATTAAAAAAATAAAAAACAGAGAATTCTTCACAAGTTCTATTCCTGGATTTAATGATCTATTTGAACATGGCATTCCAAAAGGAGCTGCTGTTCTTATTTCTGGTGGTGCAGGAACAGGTAAAACAATAATGAGCTTACAAACACTAGCACATCATGCAAAACATGGCGATAAATGTTTGTACATGAGTTTTGAAGAAAGCGAAACTAACCTAAAACAACATATGCGTGATTTTGGCTGGGATGTTGATAAATATGAAAAAGCTGGATTGTTAAGGATTGCACGATTTAATCCTTTTGAAATTACAAGGAATGTTGATGCAATGCTTGCAAAAGAAAAAGGCGAACTATTAATTGATCTTGATCCTGTTATTTTACCAAAAGGATTTTCTCCTAATTTCATTGTTTTAGATTCATTAACAGCAGTTGCGTCAGCATTTTCAGGCAAAGAAGATTCATACAGAATATATATTGAACAATTATTTAGGTTCTTTGAAAAGATTGATGCTACAGCTTTCCTCATAACTGAAACAAAACAAATACCTGATGTTTTTTCAACAACAGGTGTTGAAGAGTTTTTAGCTGATGGCGTTATTGTTCTTTATAATTTTAGAAAAAAGCACCAAAGACAAAATGCAATTGAAATCTTAAAGATGCGTGGTGCAAAACATATGAAAAAGATTGTAGCAATGCAAATCACAAGCAATGGAATGAAAATCCATCCTAAAAAAGAAGTATCTTATGACTAAGAAAAAAAACAATGAGGACTCTAAAAGAAAAAAAGATTAGAAATATCATAATTATCCTATTATCATTAGTTCTTTTTCTTAATACAACATATGCAAGTGCAGACTGGTGGAATTCAGATTATTCTTATAGACAACAGATAAATATTACAAACACAGACAATAGTAATCCAATTGATGCTAATTACTCAATCAATGTAAGTATTGATACAACAGACCTTTATTCTAACAATAAAGTTAAGGTTAATTGTTTTGATCTTAGAGTTGTTTATTGGAATGGAACAAACAATATTGAATTAGCAAGAGATCTTGAAAATGGCTGTAATTCTGCAGATTCAGTTATTTGGTTTAATGCTTATGAAAATATAGCGGCAGGAACAAGCAATACCAATTATTATATTTATTATGCGAATTCTAATGCTAACACACCTGAAACTTTAGATATGTTAATTGATTTTGACGAATATTCAATAAATAGTTATGGTGGGAGTCAGGACTCAAACCCAGGTCATTACGAATATCTTGATGGCGGTCACACATTACACATGTGGAATAATAATTGGAAGGCCTTTACAAAAAGTATAACAATAGGTCCTAATACAATTATTGAAGTTGATTTCAAAAGTAATGGAACAACAGGCGAAGTAAATGGCGTAGGTTTGGGAATTAACTTGGATCTAAATGAAAATTATGTCTTTGAATTATTTGGTACACAAAATTGGGGTATTCAAACTTATCATAATTATAATCCCAGCAATTGGCAACATTACTTGATTGATGTAAATAATCAATATACAGGCAGTTTCAACTATCTTGTTTTTGCAAATGATGCTGATGCAAGCCAGGCAACAAATGTTTATTATAAAAATGTAAAGATAAGAGAATATATGAGTAATGAACCTACAACAACAACATTAAGTGAAGTAGCTTATGATACCAATGGCCCCAATATTACATTAAACTCGCCAGTTAATAATTATAATACAACATCATCAAATCTTAGTTTTAATTTTACTGCAATTGATGAAACAAGCACAGTAATAAATTGTTCATTATATATTGATAGTATTTTGATTGATACAAACAATTCTGTTAATAATGGAACAAATACAATTATTAATGCAACTAACTTAGAAGAAGGCATTCATCAATGGAATATTCAATGTACTGATCAAGAATCAAATTTAGGAACAAGCACAACACAAAATTTCACAATTGATATAACAAAACCAAGTGTTAATGGATATACATTAATGCCTGATAATGATGATGACATTGATGTAAATACACAAATTAATTTTTCAATTAATATTTCTGATAGCGTTTCTATAGATACTGTAATATTCCAATACAAAGCTTTGAACGAATCAACATGGAATAATGATTCTATGGATTTTGATGGGAATAATTATGTTAATGCATCATTTACACCTAATTTTAATGAAACATGGCAGTACAGGACATGGAGTAATGATAGCTTAGGCAATTCAGGTTATAGTGATATTGTTAATTTATCTGTTCAATCAGATTGGACATGGACGTATTATCCAAGTAGTTTTGATACAACAAGTGCGCAAATAAATGAAAACACAACAGTTGGAACTTTAATAATTAATAATACTGGCGATTATGCCATGCGTTTTGATTTATCTTCAGATTGGCAAACAATAAGTGGTGATGAGAAAGTATACTATAATGAAACAGAACCTTTTACACTAGAAGCAAAACAAATAAAATATCTTAATGTAACAGTAAGTGGATCAAACACACAAAGATCTGATGATATAACAATCACAATCAATTGTCTAAATGAAAGTGCATCTCCAGATTCAGACACAAGTGAGTTTACTTTAATTTCATATACTGCCGGACCTTATCTTTATTCAAAGATTAATTCTTATCCATCATCATTAGAACAAAGTTCTTCAGGTAATGAATTAAAAGCTTATGTTACAAATTTAGGTAATGAAACTGCAGAAAATGTATATTTATTATGGAGTTTGCCAAATGGAAGTTCAAGCGAGTATAGTTTTAATGTTTCTTTAGGCAATATTACAGTTGGACAAAAAAAATGGAGCAATATTACTTTTGAACTTAATTCAGATGCTGAAGCAGGTCAAGATACAATTTCAATAAGCATAACATCATCCAATAATGCATCTAGTTCAGATTCAAAATCAACAACAATATCATGTACTGATGGCGATGGTGTTTGTGGCAATGGTTGTACTTATCTTACTGATAATGATTGTGAACAAGAGGTAATAACAACAAGTTCAGGCGGTGGCGGAGGTAGTAGTTCTGAAAAGATTGCTGAAATTGAAGAACTAATCACAGGCAAAGAATTATTATCATCATCAGAGTTTATTGAAATTATAAGAGGTAAAACAAATTCATTTCCAGTAAAAGTAGAAAACATATATAGTACTGCAGAATTACATAATATCACGCTAAAGATTCAAGGTTTTTCATCACGATATCTTGATATTGAACCACAAACTATAAACAAAATAGAAGCAGGTCAAACTAAAGAGTTTACTGTTACAATAACATCACCTGAATATCTTGAAAAAGGCACACATAATCTTAAGATGATAATTTCAGGCAAAAAGATTGCAAAAAATCTCAACAAAGATTTTATTGAAACAAGAGAATTAGAACTTAAGATTCATATTGTAAGTGGAGAAACTGCAATTGCAAGTATAGACCAAGCAAATTTGGATATTGGAGAGATGACAAATGCAGGATTATCTACAATCAAAGCATCACAATTATTATATCAAGCAAAAAAATCATTAAAGAATAAAAATTATGAAAATACTAAATCACTATGTGATGATATAACTAAAATTAAAGAAGAAGCATTTGAAGCACAAAATCAAATAAATATTATTAAACAAAAAATTCAAGATTATGAAATGAGTATAGTTAATGAATATGATTCTATTACTGGCTCATTTGTTGGTTCACAAGACAAATTATATGAGACTAGAAATATGCTAGGATTAGCATTAGCAGCATTTGAAAGAGGCGATTATACAACAGCTTTGACAAGATTAGAAGATACAGAGATGACATTATCTTTAGAAAGTAATGACGTAACACCAGTATCGTTTGTATTGAAAAATTGGAGTGGATTATTTGCTTCAAGTTTTTTATTCATATTATTTAGTTTCTTTGGATATAAACAATATGCAAAATCAGCAATATCTGAAAAGATAAATAATCTAAAAAAAGAAGAAGACACAATAAGAAAACACATAAAAGAACTTCAGAGAAAAAGATTCAAAGAAAGAAAAATAGGACCTGAAACATTCAAAAGATCATATGATCATAAAAAGCAAAGGTTATCTGAAATACAAAAACAAAGAATAAATCTAAGACACAAGAGAATAAGGCTATTAAAACCTCATGCAATACTAAATGACTTGCAAAATGAGATGAAAGATATAGAAAAAAGTGTAAGAAACTTACAAAAATCTTATTTTGTTAAAGCCAAGATAACAAAAGACACATATGATGAACAAAGTAAGATATTTAATGAAAGAATTGCTGAAATTGAAGACGAAAAAATGACATTACATGTACATCATAGTATGTAAAATGACAAAAAAAATAATTATTCCAATACTTGTATTTTTTATGCTTATATCAATAGGCTTTGCAATAACAGAACAAGAGGCAATTAATGCTTTAGATAATGCTAGACAAGATATAATTGAAATGCATGCATTAAATATACCGGTTATATCTGTTAATGATAGTTTACATGAAGCAGAACAAGCATTTGAAAGAGCACAATTTGCAGATCTAATAAAAAATAATGCAACTGGTGAACTTGCAAAAACTGCAAAAAAAGCACTCGAGGGTTTAGAATATAGTGGCTTTAGTTATGAGGATGTTATTTATTATACTGAAGAAATATCATACAAAAAAGAACAATCCACTAGAATTATCGACTCATTCAAAATAATAGAACAGAAAATATTAGATTATAAAAATCAAAATATTGATACTAGTGATGCTGAAGAATTACTTTTGGTTGCAAAAATAGAGTTTGATAAAGAGCGTTTTAATGAAGTTGATGAAAAAATACAAAACATTCATTCCTTACTAGAAGAGAAAAAAGCAGAACAAACAAAATTTAATGTTCTTGTTAAATCAAGTAAGAGTTTTATTCAAAAAAATTGGAAAGAACTTATTATTCTACTTGTTATAATACTTGTAATCACTGGTATTGCATTAAAAAAGTACAAGAAAAAAATACTTAAGAACAAACTTAAACGATTATATGCTGAAGAAAAAGCATTAATGAAGTTAATTAAAAAAACACAAAAAGATAGATTTCACAAAGAGAAATTATCAAGATACATATACCATATAAGAATAGAAAAGTACACAAAAAGACTTAATGAAGTAAGGGAAAACATTCCTGTAATTAAAGGAATGATAGATAAAAAGAATTAATTTTTTCTATAAAATCTTGCGATACATAACATATATAACTTTTTCATTGAATCTAAACTAGAATATTCAATAATTGATCCAACACCATTTCTATGTACACACAAACCACTATTAGGATTTAGAACAACAGCCATATGCCATACATCTTTTACCTTAGGCGAATAATCATTAAATGTTATTAAATCACCTTCTTTTTCGAGTAAAGGAACCTTAGTAAAATAGTTAGACAAGGAATAATTAACAAAAGGATTATCAGTATTAATAAATTTTTCAGGATTATTAATACCCAATAAATATAATGCAAAGCCAATACAATTAGAATAAGTATCTTTTGATCTTGCTAGTTCTATTCTGTGTTTTAAGTTCATATTTACTTCAACTTTATTCCTAGTTCATCTAATTGTTCTTTTGTTACAGGACTTGGACTTCCATCCATAGGACATTGTGCATTCTTGTTCTTAGGAAAAGCTATAACTTCTCTAATATCATTTAACCCTAGCATTAGTGTTGACAATCTATCAAGACCAATACCCATACCGCCATGCACAGGCGAACCATACTTATATGCTTCAAGCAAAAAACCAAACTTTTGTTCTGCTTCAGCTTTATCAAAACCAACAAAATTCATTATTCTTTCTTGAACTTTAGGATTTGTTACTCTGATTGAACCAGATGCCATTTCAATACCATTCAATGTCAAATCCCATAAATCACCTAATACTTCTTGAGGTCTTTTCTCAAAATCATCAACAAATTCCTGCTTTGGCATGGAAAACATATGATGTTCTGGCTCCCATTTATTTAGTTCATCATTATAAGCAAACAATGGAAAGTCTTTTATCCATGCAAACTTAAATTCATCGTTATTAACTAACTCAAGCTTATCTCTAAGTGCTAATCTTACTTGACCCAAAGCAGTTTGAGCTATTTTCTTTTTGTCAGCGACAAAGAATAATGTTTGACCATTTTTCAAACACAAATTATCAAACAATTGTTCTCTAATATTATCCTCTATGAATTTAGCAATGCCTGCATCAAACTTATCATCAACAATTTTAGTATAAGCTAAGCCTTTGGCTCGATATGTTTTTGCAATATCAGTAAGTTTGTCAATTTCCTTTCTTGAAAAATCACGATCAACAACAATACAAACAATATGTTCGGCTTGATTAAATACATTAAATGAACTTTGTTTAACAATATCAGTAACATTTCGTAATTCAAGTCCAAATCTTATATCTGGTTTGTCAGAACCAAATCTTGCCATTGATTCTTCATAAGAAAATACAGGAAAACTATCGAGTTCAGTATCTTTAACCTTCTTGAAAATATGTTTGATTAAACCTTCAACCATATTTCTTACGTCATCAGATGTAACAAAACTCATCTCCAAATCTATTTGAGTATGTTCAGGTTGTCTATCTGCTCTTAAATCTTCGTCTCTTAAGCACCGTGCTAATTGATAATATCTATCGAGTCCTGCAACCATAAGTATTTGCTTGTATAATTGTGGAGATTGAGGTAATGCATAAAATTTACTTTGATTAACTCTTGATGGGACAAGATAATCTCTTGCACCTTCAGGTGTTGATTTTACTAACAAAGGTGTTTCGATCTCAACAAAATTATTATTGTTCAAATATTCTCGTGCAGCTTGTGCAACCTTATGCCTAAAGACAAGACAGTTATTTTTCACAGGATTTCTCAAATCCAAATAACGATATTTTAGCCTTGTTTCATCACTACTCTCAATTTTACCAGAAATATCTAAAGGTAATGGTTCAGCTGTATTAACAATTTTCAAGTCTGTTTTTAATACCTCAATCATACCTGTAGGAATATTTTTGTTTGGCGATGGTCTTAATCTTGCTTTACCTTCAATCTTTATTACATATTCATTTTTTAAATCCTTGAAAGAATCATCATCAAAGACAATTTGTGTAATACCAAATCTATCTCTTAAATTAATAAAGTTAACACCACCATGAGTTCTTATTGAATCAACCCAACCGCATAAGGATACATGCATACCATCATGCTTTTCATTTAATTCACCACAAGTATGAGTTCGCATCATAAATAATCACCTTTGTCTAGAAATATCATAACATATTTCATCTAGTTTTTTCAATGCATATTTAACAGAATCAAATTTTCGTCTGAATTCCGATGTTCGTAAATGCAAGTTCAATAATAAGTAATAAAGTTCATCAACAAAATCCTTGATGTTATAAACAATATCATATTCATTATGCGTTGCAGAAATAACAGCAATCCTTATTAATTCGCCAGATAAATCTGCTAATCCCAAAACATAATTTTCGTATTTTACATTTAAACTATCTGCACTTAGTAATTTTTGATCAACAATTAGTGTTTTGAATAATATTGCCTCAACAAGTTCTTGCTCAGCAACATTAAAAGAACCTTCAGATAATAATCTTTTATTTTTCTCTGCGAGATCCAACATTTTCTTATGCATGTCTTGAATCTTTTTTATTTGTTCATCGAGATCAATAACTTTTTGTGATTGTACTTTGTAAATAATTTTCTTGCTTAGTTTAATTACATCTCTTGATATTTTGATAATATTTTCTCTTTGATCATCATACTGAGAAAAATATTGTTGCATCTTATCAAAATCTTCTAAAATATCAAGATCAATAAATTTACTTTTTGATTGTTTTTCCATTTTAATACCTCTAGACTATAGCTTTATTAATAAAAATAACCAAAAACAAAAGAATTTATAAACTTTTGCCATATATTTAAAAGATAAATTATAATACTTAATGTGAGGTGAATCATATGAAATTCAAACAAATCCAAGACATCATAGATAGTGCAGACAAGCATATTGAAAAAAAACAAAATATAGCTATACATGGCTGGATTTGGAGAGAAAGAAATATTTCTGATTTGAAATTTATTGTACTTAGAGATTCATCTAATCACATACAATGTATTGTTGATAAATCAAAAACTCCTGAATTATTTGATGTTGTTAAGAATTTACGTATAGAAACTTCATTAGAGATTCAAGGCATTTTAAGAAAAGAGAAAAAAGCACCAAATGGTTATGAAGTTGATGTAACTGATTTGAAAATTATCGGAACTTGCGATAATTTTCCTATTGCCAAAGATTTTTCATCTGAATTCTTGATGAGTGTAAGACATTTATGGTTAAGATCAAGAAAAATGACTGCAATGATGAAAATAAGATCAACAGTATTTGGTGCAATACATGAATATTTTAGAAAGAATAAATTTTATGAATTTCATTCACCAATTTTTCAAGGCATGCAAGCTGAAGGCGGTTCTACTTTATTTAAGGTAGATTACTTTGGCAAACCAATATATCTTTCACAGACATGGCAATTATATGCAGAAGCAGGAATCTTTTCATTAGAAAAGATTTATACCATAAGTCCTTGCTTTAGAGCAGAAAAATCAAAAACAAATAGACATCTTACAGAATTATGGATGTGTGAAATGGAACAAGCATGGTGTAATTTTGATGACATAATCAATCATGCAACTGGTTTACTAAAGTATGTTGTTAAAAAAGTTCTTGATACAAATATGAATGAACTAGAAATACTAAAAAGAGACACAAAAACACTAAAAGCAACAGTTGAAAAAGACTTTATTAAAATGACTTATGATGAAGCTTTAAAAATACTTGAGAAAAAATGCAATATGAAAGTTAAATGGGGTAAAGACTTACGAACAATTGAAGAAGAAAAATTAACAAAACTTTATGATGTGCCTATTGTAGTAACAAATTATCCTAAAAAAGTAAAAGCATTCTATATGAAAGAAGTACCTGAAAATCCTGATGTTGTTCAAGGTTGCGATTTCTTAGCACCTGAAGGTTATGGCGAAATTATAGGCGGTTCACAAAGAGAAGAAGATCTAGAAAAATTAAAAGCAAGACTAAAAGAACACGGCGAAAAACCAAAAGATTATGAATTCTATCTTGATCTGAGAAAATACGGATCAATTCCTCATGGCGGATTTGGATTAGGTGTAGAAAGAATCATAACTTGGATTTGTGGATTTGATACAATCAAAGACTCTATAGCATTTCCAAGAACAATGCTAATTAAAAAACCATAAGAAAATGTATGTTGATGTTCATTGTCATCTGGATGAAGAAGTTTTAGCAAAAGACCTAGATAAAATTATGTTTGAGTGTAAAGACAAAAATGTTGTTGCGGTTATTACACACGGAACTTCACCTAAATCTAATCGTGATACTTTGAAAATAGCTAAAAAATATGGTATTGTTAAAGCAGCTTTAGGTATTTATCCTATTGAAGCAATACAAAAAGAAGGCTATGATGCAAAAAAACAATTCTTACAAGAATATGGCGTTAATGCATTAACAGAAAAACGAATTAATGACGAGTTTGAAAAAAGATTTATGTCTTTAATAGCGAAAGAAATTGATTTCATCAGGCAGAATAAAGATAAGATTGTTGCAATTGGCGAAGTAGGACTTGATCTTTATTGGACAGACTCATTAAGATTTCAGAAATATGTTTTTGAAAGAATGATCGAACTTTCTTTAGAATTAAATTTGCCTATTGTAGTGCATTGCAGAAATGCCGAACAACAAGTCTTTGATATTTTGCAAAAGAAAAAAGCAAAAAAGGTTGTTATACATTGTTATGGTGGACCTTTAGATATTGCACAAAAGATGATTGATGCAGGTTATTATTTTACTATACCAGCAAATGTTGTTCGTAGCAAAAAAGTACAAAAACTTGTTGAATTACTTGACATTAGCAGGATAATGACAGAAACAGATAGTCCTTGTCTTGCGCCAGATCCAAAAAAAACAAACTATCCATATAATGTTATTTATTCTGTTAAGAAAATTGCTGAACTAAAAGGTTTAACAATTGACGAAACAAAGAATATCATCTATATGAACTACCAAAAACTCTTTTTATGAGTTTTTGGAGTTAATTTCGTAAACTCATGAACTACAAAAAACTCTTTTTATGAGTTTTTAACTATATTCTAGAAAATAGATATCTTTTAAAATAAATATATTTTTTCTCTTTATGGAAACAGTTGAAATCTGTATTATTAGCTTATTTCATTGGAAATTTAATAATTTTCTTTGAATTTTTGATAGATTGTTCTATATTAAATCAATAGGAGGATTTTATGAGTTTAACAAATCAATTTCTCGATCTCAGTTTTATAGTTCTTGTGATGATATTCACATGTAAATTCATCATGATGGGTGATGGCGAGGGACAACATCCTATCTTCAAATCATGGACACCAAAGATTCCTAATCTCCTGTCTTTGATAAGAATTCCAATTGCGCCATTAATCTTCATTGGTATGCAACACAGCGATATTTTGCAATGGAGATTAATAATTCATCTTTCGTTCTGGATTGTTTGCATACTAGATGCTCTTGATGGCAAGTTTGCAAGAAAATGGAAAGCGGTAAGTGCTGACGGAAAATTTCTTGATCCTTTTGCAGATAAAGTTGTCACATTTTGTCTTGCAATTGTTGCATGGAAGTTCAGCACCTTGCCAACATGGGTATTGACATTAATTATTGTAAGAGAAGTGTGGAGCAATATCCAAAGAAAAAGGATGGAAAAATTAGGCAAAGAAACTGGTGCAGGACTTATGGGCAAGGTAAAAACAACAATACAATTCACTGTTCTATATATCTTTGCCTTAAGGGTCATGCCTGAAACAATAGTTCTGGAAAGAATTGCAAACACTATATTTAGTGAAGGGTTTATGCAGTGGTTAGCAATATTTGTGAGCTTCCAGACAATATTGTCTTTCCTGCCATTCTTTGAAAGTTTTTCATATCTCAAAGTCGAGAAAAAAAACAAGATTCCAAAAGTTGCTTTAATTCCTAATATGTTTACATTAGGCAACTTTGTAGCAGGTATAACAGCAGTTTACTTTGCATTAAATCATCCTGCAAGTACAAATAGGAGTCTTGTAATTTTATTGTGCTTACTGATTGCTGCATTTCTCGACACTTTTGATGGGCCATTATCAAGAAAACTAAAAACAACATCAGAGTTTGGCATGACGCTTGATAATGTTTCAGATTTTTCCAGCTTTGGCATTGCAACAGCCATTGTAATATACAATGTTCTTATTAGTCAGGGCGCATTACCTTCAACAGGATATCTTTGTGCAGGACTTTACCTTATATGCGTACATGTAAGACTAAAAAGATTTACTGAAGCAAAGAAAAGCAATACCAAAATCAATGGCTTTATTGGTGTTCCATCACCTGTTGGCTGTTTGATTGCAGCAGTAAGTATGTTGGTTATCAAACACACTTCGCTATTGGTTTTGATAATTGACATCACTGCTTTGATGATGGTATGCAAACGCAAGTATCTGAAAAACAATGATGTTCTAAAAAGTCATCCTATTGTTTTTACAATAGGTTTTCTTAGCTATCTTGCTACAATGATTCAGATAAGTGCCATGTTTGCACTAAACATAGACATCTACAAGACAATAACAATAACAACTTGGATGTTGTTTGCTGTGATGTTATTGTATGTTCTGAGCGGAAAGAAAATACAAATAAAGAGAGGGTAAAAATGCCAACAAAAGAAGTTACACTAACTTGTCCAAACTGTTTTGAGGTATCAACTACACCAGACAGACTTGAACAAAAAGAAGTAGAGATTGAGATCAAGGGTGAAAAAATAAAGACAAGAGTTCGCCTTTGTCCTAAGTGCAATACTCCAATGGAAGCTGAGCACGACGGACCAGGAATATTTCAGAACAGATGGGCAGTTGAACAGGATGTAAACAACAGGAGGAAAAAATGAGTGACCAGCTCAGACAAGTTGAACGTGAATGTTGTTTAGTTATTCTTAAGCCTGATTGTGTTGCCAGAGGCCTTATTGGTAAGGCAATTACAAAACTCGAAAGAGCAGGACTTAAGATAATCAAGATGGATATGCGTACTGCACCAAAAGATCTCGCTGAAAAACACTATGCTGAACTTCGGGAAAAGTATAGTGAAAAGATCTTTAATGAGGTTGTCGAGTTCCTTATAAGCGGATCTGTTGTTGCTATGGTATTTGTCGGTATAGATGCCTGCAATGTCATCAGAAAGCTCATTGGATCAACATATCCTAATGAAGCAATACCTGGAACTTTTCGTGGAGATTATTGTCACATCTCTAAGAAATACTCCAGAGCAACAAATACAACAGTGATGAACCTGATCCATGCCTCTGCTAGTGCTGAAGAAGCAAGACGCGAAATACACATCTGGTTTCCTGAAATCAAAGAAGAAAAGTACTCTCGAGCTGATGAAGCATATCACTGGGGTACAACAGGCGAATGGTAGAAGG
>Ga0272442_10007269_pt1 | contig 14363 bp, 11 predicted proteins | sample SSMForm2O_FD_200262 | JGI IMG/M metagenome (GOLD analysis project Ga0272442, IMG submission 200262) | Marine sediment archaeal communities from Little Sippewissett salt marsh, Falmouth, MA, United States - SSM-Form-2O | ecosystem: Environmental > Aquatic > Marine > Wetlands > Sediment ...
TCTAAGCCCGCTGATATGAAGGTTGACAGGCCTGGGTCCCCATGCACACCCACCGGGCATAGAAACCCTGGCATATCCGAACCTGGCAAGAAGCGGCCCAAGCACATAGATTGACGCGCGCATAGTTTTTACCAGGTCATAGGGTGCTTCAAGATGAGAACATGATTCCGAGGTAAGCCTCAGCGTATGATCATCAAACTGAACACGCACGCCAATGCTTTCCAGAAGTTTTGACATAGTTCGTACATCTTTTAACAGAGGCACATTATCCACCCTGTATTCTCCGTCAGCCAGAAGTGCAGCTGCCATGACAGGAAGCACAGCATTTTTCGCACCGCTGATTTTTACATAACCATGCAGAGGTTTGCCCCCGTCTACTGACAGTTTATCCATATAAAGCATTTCTTACTCTTTTCCGAAAATTAATTCTTTTGCGCTCTCCCGTGCAGTTTCTGTAACAATTTCACCGCCGAGCAGTTTTGCCACTTCTGCTACCCTCGCCTCCTCATCAAGTCTGCGTATATGGGTAACAGTCCTCTCGCCTTCAACGGACTTCTCAACTGCATAATGCCTGTCACCGAGAGACGCTATCTGCGGAAGATGGGTTATACATATAACCTGGTGTTTCTCTGAAACACATTTCAGTTTTTTGCCTACAACACGGGCTATCCGTCCGGAAATACCATTGTCTATCTCGTCGAATATCAGAACAGGAATATTGTCGGTATCTGCAAACACAGTTTTGAGGGAAAGCATAATCCGCGATATTTCGCCGCCTGATGCGACTTTGGCAAGTGGTTTCAGCTGTTCTCCCCTGTTCAACGAAATAAAAAATTCACCCCTGTCAATACCGTTCTGGTGCACATCGTATCCTTGTGAATCAACAAACAGCGGCCCCGATTCCGATTCGCGCTGCGACAAGTGTACTGAGAAAGACGCTTTCAGCAGTCCCAGTTCGTACAGTGCGCTCTCTATCTGTTTTTCCAGCAGTGCTGCAGTATTTTTCCGCTGGTCCGAGACATCGAGGCACAATTCTTTTAAACAGGCGAGCTCTGAAGCCATCTCCTTTTGGAGAGAAACGAGTTCTTCTTCAACTGTATCGATTTCCATCAGCTCATTTTTAGATGCTTCACAATATTTCAGTACTTCTTCAATAGTCGGACCGTACTTCTTTTTCAGCAGAGTGAACAATCCAAGCCTTTCACGTACCTGCTGCAGGCGCTGCGGGTCGAATTCAACACCGGCTGCGTAATCCTGGATGCTGCTGCTTATCTCTTCTACAAGTATCCTTGCTGAATCGCACTCGCCTCTGAGGGTTTCAAGGCGTTCATCAATACCGGCCAGTGTACCTAAGAGCGAAACCGCCTTTGATAAACGTTCGGACACTGCATCGTCCTGTTCATACAGCATGGAATAGATATGTCCGGCAGTGCCGGTGATTTTTTCTGCATTGGACAGGATTTTCTCCTCCTGCTCCAATGCATCCTCCTCTCCGGGAAGAGGATTTGTTTCAGTAATCTGCTTCACCTGAAACTCGAGAAGCTCCTGTTTCTGCCTGGCAGTCTGTTTTCGATCAACAAGCTGTTTGTACTGGTTCTCCATACTGCGGAACTTCCTGTAAGAACCGTGCAGTTTCCCTAATAGATCTTTGTCAACACCAAAACTGTCAAGATAGGAAAGATGAGTATCCGTATTCAGCAGTGCCTGGTGCTGGTGCTGCCCATGAAGGTCTGCCATATAATTACCTATCTGTGTCAGGATCTGCCCGGTAACAGGAGAATCATTGATAAAAGCTCTGCTCCTTCCGCTGGCAGATACTTCCCTCCGAATGATAATTTCACTTCCTTCAATCTCAGCAAATTCAGCCACAGCTGTTTTAACAGGTTCGGGCAGGATAAAGAAGCCTTCAACAACAGCTTTGGATTCTCCCTGCCTCACAGCATCAGACTGGGCCCTCTCTCCCAGAAGCAGACCCAGTGCGCCGATGATAATGGATTTGCCGGCGCCTGTTTCCCCTGTAATGATATTCAGCCCTGGCCCGAATTCCACTCGCAGCTCGTCAATGAGCGCATAATTTTTAATAAGAAGTTTTTGCAGCATAGCCTGATTTATTTTCTGATTTATTATCTGTTTATAATTACAGGCGGCTGTACTGCCGCACACGTATACAGCATTCAGCTTATACGAAAGGTCAGGATTTATTTAGGAATTACATATCATGTCTTGCATTGATGCAGAGAACTCAGCTACCGGACAACTGCCACCCTTCCCCTTGCAGTCCCGCCTCTGTCATCCCTGGCTACAACAATATATATTCCGCTTGACACACTATTGCCAGCCTGGTCCCGTCCGTCCCATGAGATCTGTCTTCCCGGCACATCTTTCTCATTAAACACTTTTACAAGATAACCACTTGCAGTGTAAATTGCAACAATACTATTGTCAGAAAGATTGTTCACAACAGCATTTTCATGAATATTCAGGTTGAACGGATTGGGATAAATTTCAATGTCCGACAATTCGTCAAGGGGCCGGGAAAAAGTCGTCTGAATAACACTGACACCGCTGCTCGTGCTCACATAGAGTTTTCCGGCATCAGGGTGAAAATAGAGCGATGAAATATCATTGCTTACCAGAAAGCTGTTCTCTGCGGTAAACAGATGCCATGAATAGTCATCCTGCATAAAAAGGTTCAGGCCCGAATCGGTTCCCACCCACAGGTTATCGGCGCCGTCAACAGCCAGCGCCTTTATATTTTCAGATACAGCGCCATATACTTTTGATGCCGTGGTACTGAACACAGAATACAGTCCTTTTGGAGTACCTATCCATACGGTTCCGTCACTAGAGCAGGCAATTGATGAAATAGTGTTCGATTCCAGGCCGTTCTGGGTAGTAATCGTAAACACGTAGTCATCTGAAGGATCGTCGGGTGTTCTGAAATCATCATAGACAAATACACCGCGGTCTTCAGAACCGACCCACTTTCTGTCGAGATAGTCTACCGCAATAGCCTTTAAAAAGGTACTTGTAATACCGTGAGGAGCTCCGAAATAGGTAAAATTGTCATTGTATATGCTCACAAGGGGAAGCCCCTGTACAGACCGGTAATTCAGAAGCCACACAGCCCCCTGCATATCCCGGACAATTGCAGGAACAACACAGTAATTATAATTTTCAGACACACCGGCCAGATAATTATTTTCCGGGTGGAACCTGGAGATCGAGTCAGTTGTATCGACACTGTACAGCCCGCCTCCCCATGTTCCTATCCACACTATTCCGGAATCGTTTTCTGTAACACACATGGCCTCATCTGACCAGATGTCTTGGTACAGCTTTTCATTGAACGGCACCCATCCTGAATCCCTTTTTGAAAAAAATCCTCCTCCCCGTGAACACACCCAGTCCCGTTCATGTGAATCCCGGTAGCATCCGGTGATAAGATCATACTGTATGCAGTCTATTGTGTACTGTCCCCAGACAGCGTTTCCCGGTGTATACTGCCAGACTGCTGAACCGCTTACACCCCATATACTTTCCTGTGAACCGGCAACTGCATACATATGTGACGGAGATCCTTCAATTTTCTCCCATGTGCCGCTGCTGCGGAAATACAGAGCAGTGTCATCAGCACCATACAGCCCGCTGTCAAGGGCTGCCAATGAGTGTATCTGTCGTGCTGACTCCTGTTCCCATGTTCCGTCGTTCCACCGGAAAACCCCGTTATCTGATGCTGCATAGACTGTTCCCTGCCCTGTGATCAGCAAATCATGAATGTCTGCTCCTTCGAGTCCTGTGCCCAGCGTTACATCAGTCCATGTGCGGGGATCCAGCATATTAACAGCATCCAGAGGAGCCCTGCTTACTCCCTGGGCTGTTGCAGCCCAGATATACTCTTCTGTATGCACAACATCGATAACAGGAATATCCCTGTCAAAAGCCTCTCCAAGATGGCGGTATGTCTCCTTGACCTCATCCCTGGAGATAACATATAAACTGACACCTATATCCAATCCGATAAACAGAGAATCTCCGGCAGGATCAATTGCATGAACCGAGTACCCGAAATAGTCATCAATGGTCCGCCATTCCCCGCCGGGATATTCTAGATATTGCAAATATCCATGGTAATACCCGCACCATATATTACCCCGTCGGTCTGCGGCTACAGCGGTCATATGCTGTTCAGCCAAGCCTTCGGTTTTGGTAAATGATTTTATCTGCTGAAGGGATGCGTCTATCTCCAGGAGTCCGCCCTCAGTACTGAAGCACACTCTGTTTTCGCCGGCTGCGGCACCTGTCACCCCCAGTTTTGATGAAATAGTGGACCATGAGAAATGCTGAGCCGGCACAGCCTTCCACATCAGTACAGTCAGGAATCCGGCAATAATATATTTTTTGCCCGACACCCTACAGTCTCCCCGTAAGGTCAGCCATCTCGACAGCGCTCAGCGCAGCAGACCAGCCTTTATTCCCGTTCTTTGTGCCTGCCCTTTCCACAGCTTCGTCAATAGTGTCACAGGTGAGCACTCCGAATATTGTCGGTATACCGGTTGCCATACCGATCTGAGCAACGCCCTTTGTCACTTCGGAAGCCACATAATCGAAATGTGGCGTCCCTCCCCGTATAACAGCAGCAAGGCAGATTATGGCGTCATATTTCCCTGATTCGGCCAGTTTTCTTGCAACTGTCGGTATTTCGAAAGATCCCGGCACCCAGACCACTGTCATATTCTCATCAACACTTCCATGTCTTCGCAGACAGTCAAAGGCCCCGTCCAGCAGCCGAGTAGTAATAAAATCATTAAACCTGCTTACCACAATACCGAATTTCCTGCCTTCGGCGTTTAATTGCCCCTGGATGATTTTGACCATGTTTCCTCCCTTGTGTCCTGTGCCACATTATATTTCATCATCTATCACATGCCAGTCTGCAGATATAAGATGCCCCAGCTTGTCTCTTTTTGTCTGCAGATATCTGCAGTTTATATGGTTAGCCTCTATCTCAATAGGCACACGTTCCACTACCTCAAGCCCGTGCCCTTCAAGACCTACAATCTTCCTGGGATTGTTTGTAAGCAGCCGTATCTTTTTCACGCCCAGGTCTTTAAGTATCTGAGCGCCGATGCCGTAGTCCCGCAGGTCCGCGGGAAATCCCAGCGCTTCGTTCGCTTCTACCGTATCCATCCCTTCATCCTGAAGCTGATACGCTTTAATCTTATTTCCCAGGCCTATACCCCGCCCTTCCTGCCTCATGTACAGGAAAACTCCGCGCCCCTCGTTGTCAATCTGTTTCAGGGCCGTACCCAGCTGGTCACCGCAATCACACCTCATTGAGCCGAAGACATCTCCGGTCAGGCATTCTGAATGCACACGTACCAGAACCGGTTCATCAGCAGTTACATCACCTTTTACCAGTGCAAGATGATGGTGTTCATCAATGTCGCTGCTGTACAGGTTTAATGTAAAAGAACCGAATTTGGTGGGGAATTCGGTCTGGACCTTTCTGTGTACAAGTTTCTCATGAACATTCCTGTATTCTATCAAATCCTTGATACTAATAGTTTTCAGGCCGAATTCCTTGGCGATCTCCATGAGCCGCGGCAGCCGCGCCATGGTTCCGTCTTCGTCCATTATTTCACAAAGCAGGGATGCCGGATAAAGGCCGGCGATCCTGGCCAGATCCACACCAGCCTCAGTATGCCCGGCCCTGCTGAGAACACCGCCTTTTTCAGCCTTCAGCGGAAAAATGTGTCCGGGCCGGGCAAGATCCGCAGGTCGCGAGTTCTCGTCAATGAGGACTTGTACTGTCCTGGCCCGGTCCGGAGCGCTTATACCCGTTGTTATCCCCTGTGACGCATCTACCGATACTGTAAAGGATGTGCCAAGATGGCTCGTATTGTGCGTTACCATTTCATCGATACCGAGCCTGTTAAGCCTGTTTTCTGTCATGGCAATGCAAATAAGACCCCGGCCGTATTTGGCCATAAAATTTATTGTGTCAGCGTCTGCATGCTCGGCAGCCGCAATGAAATCACCTTCATTCTCACGGTCTTCATCATCAACAACAATAACTATTCTGCCTTGTTTGATGTCCTGTACCGCTTCCTGTATGGTATTTAGAACTGACATGTTTTCTGTACCTCTTGTTGGTTACTTTTTAATATAGCCCAATGAATCAAGTTTTTCAACAGATAAGGCGCCCATTTTATCCTTTCCGGCATTCAGCAGATTTTCTACATATTTTCCGAGAATGTCATACTCGATATTGACACAGCCGCCCTTTTTCATGTTTTTGAATACAGTGTTTTCCCACGTGTAGGGAATTACTGCAACAGAGAACTCTTGTTTTCCCGCATGTGATACAGTAAGACTCACACCATGTACGGCCACCGAACCCTTCTCTACAATGTATTTTCTCCATGCCGGCTCTATGGACAAGGTTACAACAAAGGCGTCACCCTCTTTGCTGATATTACGTATTATGCTGGTTGTATCTATATGTCCCTGCACAAGATGGCCGCCTATTCGTTTTTCCAGGGTCAGTGCCCGCTCCAGGTTTACAGGTGTTCCTGGCTTAATCAGTCCAAGTGTTGTCCGTTTAAGTGTCTCTTCTACTGCCTGAGCCGTAATTGTACCAGCGCTTATGGCCGTGACGGTGAGGCACACTCCATTAACCGCTACCGAGTCTTCTACCCCGGAGCCTTCTAAAATACGCCGGGCCTGTATAATGAACTCGCGGCTCCTGTTTCCTGTAACAATCTTATGTATCACTCCTACTTCTTCTATGATACCGGTAAACATTACAGCCTCCCGTCAAACATCATATCATCACCGCTTTTTTTCCATGAATACTCCCGGAATGTCCTGGCTGATTCAGGTGATTCGACTGAAAGGTCTCCTATGCTGTCCAGTCCTGAGCCGAAAATTCTGGGTGCGGTAAAAACGACAATCCTGTCAGCTTTGCAGTGTTTGAGAAATGCAGTATGCATGCGGCTCCCACCTTCGACCATGATAGAGCTGAATCCCTGTTTTGCTGCATATGCAGTAAATGCAGGAATAGAGATCATTCCGTTCTGTACAGGCATTGTCCACACCTGGCATTTGGCAGAACGCAGTGCATTTTCTTTGGCCGTGTCTTTCTGGTCAGTTGTCACAATGATAGTCCGGATTTCACCGGCTGTACGGACAATGTTTGATTTAAGCGGTATTCTCAGCCGCGAATCAAATACCATTCGGCTCGTGCTCCCTTTTACGTGCCTCACATTCAGCATGGGGTCGTCCTGTATAACCGTTGATATCCCCACCAAAACTGCGTCATGCTCACGTCTGAGCCTATGTACTCTACGCCGTGATTTCTGCCCTGTTATCCATTTGGATTCACCGGTCTTTGTTGCAATTCTGCCGTCAAGAGTCTGCGCTATCTTCAATGTGACATAGGGCTGGTTCTCTGTCATGAATTTTGTAAATACTTCATTAAGCCTTGCGCATTGGTTCTCGAGGACTCCGGTATAGACAGATATACCGGCATGTCGCAGCTGTTTTATACCTTTTCCTTTTACCAGGGGATTGGGATCAATCTGGCCCACTATCACACTGGTGATCCCTGAAGAAATAATAATGTCTGTACACGGAGGTGTTTTGCCGTGATGACTGCACGGTTCAAGAGTAACGTAGAGTGAGGCTCCCGACAGATCTTCTGAACTGCATTTTAAAATAGCGTTTCTCTCAGCATGGGGGCCGCCGAATATTCTGTGGAATCCTGTAGCAACGATTCTGTCATTTTTTACTATGACAGCCCCTACCATGGGATTCGGGGATACAAATCCTTTGCCTTTGGCCGCCAGGGAGACTGCTTTCCGCATGTATGCTTCATGATCCATAAAAATAGCCCTGATCTGTTATTCAGGGCTCTCGTTGCTCCACATTATTAGTCAACCTCTTTCATCCGGACTGTAACCGTCGGCACCAGATTTTCACTGGTTCAGCCTCTAAGCTCAAGCTTGAGGCACGTGGGCTTTAACCACCGGTGAGGATTTTCACCTCGCCCTGAAGATGACTTGCAAATATACATATATTTTCACTTTATGTCAAGAACAATCTTGTAAATTCTACAATGCGAAATACTATTTATTGATAATAACCATGAGAAAAAACAACATATAGTATTTTCTCCTTGACATTCATACCTTTGATCACTACTTTTCAAATGCTGCAAAAATTGACATTCTAACCCAAAAAATAAAGAGATTCCATATGACCGAAGAAACCGGACAAGAGAGTCTGCAGAGCGGTAATTTGTTCGATTTTGACGATAACGGGCACGGATCGTCAGATTCAATCATATTTGAAAACGAGACCATAACCTTTACTCCCCCCTCTCCCGCCTATTCAGAACCTTCCGAATCTGGCGGCCCGGTAATTCACACACCCGAGAATGAGGAGAAAAGTATGCCTGTCTCATTTAATGCTGATATTTCCGAGAACGCCCGTGCTGTTCTTGAACGCCGGTACCTGAAGAAAGACACCGAGGGCCGTGTTACGGAAACACCTGAAGATATGTTTCACAGAGTAGCCCATTGTATTGCCCAGGCTGATAAGTTGTATGATCCTGATGCCGATATCGAGGAGACAGAAAATACATTCTATTCCATGATGGCAAAATTCGAGTTTATGCCCAATTCACCGACACTGATGAATGCAGGCAGGGAACTGGGCCAGCTTTCTGCGTGTTTCGTGCTTCCTGTAGAAGACTCCATGTCATCAATATTTGAGACAATAAAAAATACAGCTATGATCCATAAGTCGGGCGGAGGCACCGGATTCTCATTCTCACGGATACGGCCCAAAAACGACATCGTCAAATCAACCCTTGGCATAGCTTCCGGCCCTATCTCGTTCATGCATGTATTTGATGTCGCCACAGAAACAGTAAAACAGGGCGGCACCCGCCGCGGTGCAAATATGGCTATTCTGCGTGTGGATCATCCGGATATTCTTGAATTTATCCGGTCAAAAGAACATGAACGGGGCCTGAACAACTTCAATATTTCGGTTGCTGTCACCGATGCATTCTGGGCTGCCCTGGAAAACGACGGTGAATATGACCTTGTCAACCCCCATTCCGGAAAGCCTGCAGGCACGCTGAATGCAAAAGAAGTGTTTACTGAAATTGTAAATCGTGCGTGGAGTAATGGCGAACCAGGTATTATTTTTCTTGATGAACTCAACCGCGGCAATCCCACACCGCAATTAGGCTCCATTGAATCAACAAATCCATGCGGAGAACAGCCCCTGCTCCCGTATGAATCATGCAATCTTGGTTCAATCAACCTGTCCAGAATGATATCTGTTGAAGACGGCATCTCCTCTATATCTTTTGACAAACTGGAAACAACTGTAAGAAATGCCGTGCACTTTCTTGACAATGTCATTGATATGAACCGGTATCCTCTGAAAAGCATTGAAGAACAGACCAAAAAAACCAGAAAGATCGGACTTGGTGTAATGGGATTTGCCGACCTGCTTATGCACCTTGATGTCCCGTACAATTCCGATGAAGCCATAACAATGGCACGGCAGATAATGCAGTTTATTGACAACACCGCAAAACGAAAATCGCAGGAACTTGCTCTGCAGCGGGAACCGTTCCCTGCATTCCAGCAGAGCGTATACGGCCAGCGCAATGAACCGCCCCTGAGGAACGCAACCCGAACCACCATTGCGCCTACCGGAACCATCAGTATTATTTCTGCCTGTTCAAGCGGTGTCGAGCCTCTTTTTGCGCTGTCATTTACACGGAATGTAATGGATAATGACAAACTTCCCGAGATTCACCCTCTTGTTATCAAACGGCTGAAAGAAGAAAATCTGTATTCCGAAGATATTGTCAGAAAAATCGCCAATCACGGTTCAATACAGGATATTGAAGAACTTCCTGAATCAATCAAGCGTGTTTTTGTTACTTCTCATGATATCCAGCCGGAATGGCATATTAAAATGCAGGCTGCATTTCAGGAATATACCAATAACGCGGTCTCAAAAACTGTTAATTTCCCCAATCATGCCACCCAGGAAGATGTGGAGACTGTGTATAAAATGGCCCACGACCTTGGGTGTAAAGGAGTGACAATATACCGTGACGGAAGCCGCTCGGAACAGGTTTTGAGCCGCGGAATCAACAAGAAAGACCCGAAAACAGAGGATGCCACCCAGGCACAGCCCATAAAACGCGGCAGGCCGAGAATCCTTCGCGGCATAACAACAAAGGTTACGACCGGCCAGGGCTCACTGTATGTCACAATTAATGTTGATGATTCTGATGAACCGGTAGAACTGTTTGCCAATATCGGTAAAAGCGGCGGCGATACAGCAGCACTGGCCGAAGCAATAGGACGGCTTGCTTCAATTGCTCTGCAGAACGGAGTAAGCATAGATGATGTCAGCAAGACACTCATGGGCATAACAGGATCAAGGCCTGTCTGGAATGAAGGCAAACTCATTAAATCCGTTCCCGACGGTATCGCCCAGATACTGCTGGAACAGTTTACAAAAAATTCGGAAAACCATCAATCGGTGGCCCGTGTTTCCGCATCACCTCCATCGGAATCCGCCCTTTCAGCATCGGGGCCCGAATGTCCTGAATGCGGGAATACTATGGAGACTGAAGGCGGGTGTTCTGTATGCAGGTTCTGCGGCTTTTCACACTGCGGATAACACGTATCAGATTCATAGTGTCTTAACTGCGGTAAGAGGAAAACCGGTGCATACAACGGCTGCGATTCATTTTTCGATAACAGGTGTTGTGTATCAGAAACATTATTTATATATTTTCGTATCTAATGTAGTTCATTATAGTGCCGTATCCTAAACAGGATATGGCACTGCACTATAAAAACACATTCATTTTATGAATGATGGAGTCATATATGAATGACCGTACTATATACGGGGAGACGATAAAAATCAGTGACAGAAAACTCGGTGACGAATGGAAAGACTGGACAGGGCGTATCACTGACTGTAAAACTCCTGAACAGTCAGGAAAGCGTCTCTATCTCTATATTATGCTGCTGGCGATCATGGGTGCGGGTTTACTATTATTTCTTATATGGTATCTTGTTGGGCCTCGCCTGCAGCAGCTGGGCTCATGGGCTCCGGCAGCAGCAGGTATTGGATTTTCCATAGTATGGGCCGGGCTATTTTTATGGTATATCCTTATTGTAGTTTCCCTGCTTTTCAATAAACATCTTTCTGTGACCATAGGAAAACGTGAATTTCTCATCACAAAAACCATTCCCCTTGTAAGCAGACTGGCTAAACGTATTGGTGTATCCAAAGACAGAGTCGGAAATTCCTTTGTGAAAGTTGTAAACAACCTGGTAAAAATGTCAGCAAAAAAAGTTCATCCCTGCGACCTCATGATACTGCTCCCCCGCTGCCTTAACAAGGAGTACATTGAAACCATCACCAATTGCTCGAGAAGCCTGCATATACCCACCTTTGTTGTCGCCGGGGGAAGCAAAGCCCGTGAACTGATCCGCAAAAACAAACCCGAAGCGATTATCGGAGTTGCGTGTGAACGTGATCTTGTAAGCGGTATCCAGGACGTATTGAATTCGGTTCCTGTAATAGGCATACCAAACAAACGCCCGGAAGGCCCGTGCAAAAACACCATTATCGATCTTGAAGAAATGGAAATAGCAATTCAGGTTTTTCTTGGAAAACCCCTGCCGGAGCACCTTACTCTGCCCAGCAACAGTTAACTGAAAACTTCATGTTTTTTGATGATTTTTACAGAATAGACTGCTGCGGCACCTACAATTGCCCCTGTTACAACAGACGATAAAATAAATAAAGGAATAAGAGACAATACCGGTATGCTTTTAATAAACAAGAACCGGGCTGCGATTATCTGCGCGCTGTTATGAGCAGCAGCACCAGCGATACTGATTCCGACTAAACTGAAAAATCCTGAAAATCTGTACAGCATCAGCGCCATAACCAGGGTAGCTGCAATGCTTCCGCACAAAGATAGCGTAAACAGAGGGCTGAACAGACGGCCGGTCAGTAAATTCCCTGCTACAATTTTCAGCAGTACTACTTCAGCAGCCTCTGAAAGGCCCCAGGTGCACAATACCACAAGAGTTATCACATTGGCCAGCCCTATCCGTATCATGGGAACAGGATTAGGAATAATGTTTTCCACGGAAAAGATGATGATGGCAAGGGCTGATAATATTGAAAGCTGTACTAATTTTTTCATTTGCGACTCTACATGGTAATTGCATCTATATCACGCGGCTCTCCGCCTGTCACAGTAATAACAACCCGGTTCGGCAGACATACAATAATTTCTCCCTGCCGCGATATTCTGCCTGTTTTCCTGCAAAGTTTATTTGTGCAGGGAGAATCAGCGACCCATGCATACCCGTGTTCTACATGTATATGCATGGTTCCGATAATTCCTGTAACAGCTATTGTTTTGGGCTTATCGGGGTACAAAGAGTAAACGCCAACCGTTCGGCTCTGTACCTGTATCTGTATCATACTGCCCTGTTTTAACGGAACACTCATAAACGCAATTGCAGCGGCAATCAAAATTCCCGCTACAGCGAAATCACCGTAACGCAGCTTATAATGAACACATGCCTCTTTCATTGTACTGGTCTATCCGGTTTTATGAGTTTTCTGCAGCGCTTTCACGGCATCAAACACTCTGCCCGATGTAATCCTGGACATGCACTCCTTGTCGCATGTGCCCCTGAAACAGCCGAGGCACGGCATTTCAGGCTGAATTATTGTACCCCTTCCAAAGAGCTCAAATTCACGGGGATTGAAAATATTGTTAAATAGAACGACTTTCTTTCCCAGGCCCAGGGCTACATGAAAGGCCATGCTTACAGCAGTTACAACAAGATCACACTGATCGACCAGGCTGAAAAATACAGGCAATGGGAAATACCCGGGATATATTGCCCCTGTCTCCTCAGCAATTCTTGTGTTTGTTCCATCCTCCTGCCGGCCGCCTAAAAGAACAACACGGTACCCTGCTGTTATCAGTCTGCTGCTCAGGTCTGCCCAGTGCTTTTCCGGCCACAGCCGCGTCGTCCACCGTGCACCGCATCCGGTATTAAGTCCGATAACCGGCCCTTGTCCAGGCAAGTCCCATCCCCTTGTCTCTGAAAGTTCAACAATATATTCTTCACCATGGTACTCGAACCCGCACATTTCAAATATCTCAAAAGGATAACTCTTTTTGTTTTCCCTGTTAATATCGTCAAAAAGTCCGGTAAGCCATTTATGTTCGGCTTTTTTATCGGCAGGATAGCAGAAACCGTCATCGAGTATAAAACCGTGTTTAGCCTTTGCAGATACAGTGTTTGCAATAGCGCATGCTTCCCTGTCCTTGTCAAGGCTGTACACGATATCGAAGGGTGTCTGACGCAGTATTTCAATTGATTTTGTGTCAACAGTGTAAACACGATCCACATCTGAGGGTATTACATCGGGGAAATCGGTCAGCCATACAATTTCAGCATGGGGGTATTCTGATCGTAACCTGGTCAGCAAAGGTGTGGTCCGTATAACATCACCAATAGCACCAAGTTTTATTATGAGAATACGTTTGGCCCGCGCTGTATAATATGTGCAGTTCGAACAGTGCACGCCTTCTTTCTTATGCGGTTTACAGGGTATATCACCCCGGTAATACAAACAATCTCTTTTAACTTCTGTCATTGAGGCTTACCTGTTTTATTTCTGTTAACTTGCTACAACACCAAAGGCAATTGAATTTAGTTTTGTTTCTGCATTATCAGCCCTGGAAAGAAGGATAACCGGCTTTTTTGCACCGGCAATAATGCCGCCTATTTTAGCCTGTGCAAGGTAAATCAGTGCCTTGGCAAGAATATTTCCGCACGCGATATTGGGCACAAGCAGAATATCGGGATCGCCGCTCACAATGCTTTTCAGCCCTTTTACTGCAGCCGCTTCTTTTGACAAAGCCACGTCCATGGCAATGGGCCCTTCCAGTACAACGTTACCGAATTCACCCTGCCCGGCCATTTTCACCAGTTCTGCAGCGTGCTCAGTCTCAGGCATCCCTGGGTTCACTTTTTCTATTGCTGCAAGCACTGCGATCCTCGGCTTTTCTATTCCAAGGTTATTAGCTACAATTACCGCGTTCTGTACTATTTCTTTTTTCTGTTCAAGGGTCGGTGTAATAACCATTCCGGCGTCAGTAATAATCAATCCTTTATGATAGGCCGGCAGTTCCAGAAGAGACACATGGGAAAGTGTCCTCCCTGTCCTGAAATCGAACTGCTTGTTTAATACAGCTTTCAGCAGCGATGGCGTAC